>LXNI01000324.1_pt1 | contig 59612 bp, 66 predicted proteins | sample 809091 | NCBI WGS metagenome assembly LXNI01 (sample SAMN04870527, study PRJNA318959) | sponge metagenome | biome: 01000161; feature: marine sponge reef; material: water | host: Sarcotragus foetidus | place: Greece: Milos, Mediterranean Sea | collected 2013-05-29 | depth 5-7 m
AGTCCGCCGCTCCACCTCCCTCGTCCGCCGCCGCCCGGGCAGCTAGGGCGCGTTAGGTGGCCGCCACGACCCGGCTACGCGGATGACTCTGGTGAAGACGCCACTGCCGCAAGGGGCTCGTAGCCGACCATGAACATGGCGGATTGAAGGGCAAACTGGCGCTGGTGGCCTAGGTCCCCGAATCGACCACGCCGGGATAGGTCGTCCAAAATCCAGGCTGCCATGACATTGGACTTGGCGTAGAGCCCCGCGCCGCTCTTCTGCGTCTTGGGAAAGGTCAACGTGCCACAGGAAGGATCTCGCTTGGCCGTCCCTTGGTTGGGTGGAATGCCGAATGCCAGGAGTTCCTGTACGTGGTCCAAGCGACTCGTCTCCACGCAGAACAATCGGACCAGCGAGGCAAGCGCGCAGGCAACTCTACTGTCGTAGATGGGGAAGCCATCGAGCATCAGCGAGTAGATCTTGGAAAACCCCGAGTTCATCGGGTGGACTACCCAGACACGAGACAGGTCGGCCGTCGCGGGCTTCAGGACACGGGCGTTGACTTCAAGCAGTGGAATAGCCTCGTCGGCGAGCGCATTCAGCCGCTTTGCGTTCCTCCCGACAACACCACCCCACTTCAGAGTCTCCAGGGCTGCCCTATGGAAGCCCTCGTGGTCCCGGCGCTTCACACTTTCCCTGATCCGCCTCGAGAGGCCACCAAGAAACTCGACGGTTTCCTCGTAGGACTTCTCAGCCCAAGAGTAGCCACGGTAGGCGTCAAAGAGAGTCTTGAATTCCCCGTCCCCTTGGGGCCGTGACTGCCCCAGGCGCCTTGTGCCGTCGACCAGCGGGGTGGCCCAGTCAAGAAAGGCCCGGACGTCGGGCGCGTTCAAATAGTCATCACGCTTCAGGGGCAGGTCGAGGTCGGACATGGCCTCTAGCCCCCCAGCGCCCCCGCCACCCGCTCCGCCAGTCCCGTCGACCCCAACAGCTCCGACATGCGCTCCAGCTTGCGCTCCCCGTGGAAGCGCGTCCGGTCGAAGATGCCCTCCAGCGCGATCACCGTGTTCTCCGTGTCCGTGCGCGAAAGCATGACGGGCACACCGCGAGCGGCCGCTGCGTCGAACAGGTACTCGCTGGGACGCCGCCCGCCCGTCAGGATGAGGCAGGCCGGTTCCGTTGCCAGCGCCGCCAGGTGCTGGTCCGTCTTGTCGAAGCGCACCACCACCGCCTTCGATTCGAAGCGGCTCAGGTACGGCTGCCCCGCATCCGACCCGATGGGCGCGATTACCAGGTGGTCGCAGGTCGGGTCGAGCCCGTCGCCCTCCACCAGCGTCTCCGCGCGCAGGGTTGCCTGCGCCTCCGACACGCTGAAGCCAGCGAGCGTGCGGTCCTCCCCGATCGCGATCAGGGGCGTTCCCCCGACCTCTTCGGGTGCTTCCGCCAGCGCGGAGGCGGCCACATCCAGTGCCACCACCGCGACCGGAGCAACCTCCGAGGCTCGCGCCTCGTCCGGCAGACCACGCGTGACGAGCACCGTCGCGTCGGCGCGCTCCAACGGCGCATCCAGCTCCGCCACAACGACCTCATCCCCGCTCGGTGGCGGGATGACGTCCGCCGCGACCGGCGTCGAGGCGCTTCCCGGCGCGAACTCGAGGCTGGAGAACCAGCGCGCATCGGCGGCGGCGTTGCCGTCGCCTTCGCCACGGACGAGCCAGACGCGCTGGCCCGTGTAGGCGAGTGCGCGGGCCACGCTGGCGGCGACACCGGTCTTGCCGGCGCCCGGTGTGTCGGAGATCACGGTTAGCAAGGGCATCGCGCCCGATTCTGCGCGCCACCCCTCCCTTGCGGCAAGCGCGAGGCCCGCACCGGTAGACTGACGCCGCCGCACCCACCCCGTCGCGGCCACCAGAGGAGGACTCCATGAAGGTCGCAGATGCCGTAGCCGAGATCCTGAAGCGCGAGGGCGTCGAGTTCCTCGTCGCCTATCCCGTGAACCCCATCATCGAAGCGGCCGCCCGCGCCGACGTCCGTACGATCATCGTTCGCCAGGAGCGCGTCGGCCTCCACATGGCCGACGCCTTCAGCCGCGTCAACTCGGGCGACCGCATCGGCGTCTTCGCCATGCAGCACGGCCCCGGCGCCGAGAACGCCTTCGGCGGCGTCGCCCAGGCCTACGGCGACTCCGTCCCCATCCTCGTCATGCCCGGCGGCTACGCCCGCCGCATCACGAACACCGCCCCCAACTTCAACTCCTTCCTCAACTTCCAGCACGTCACCAAGTGGACCGAGCAGGTCACCCTCGGCTCGACCGTCCCCGACGTCATGCGCCGCGCCTTCACCCAGGTGCGCAACGGCCGCCCCCGACCCGTCCTCATCGAGATCCCCGGCGACGTCTTCCAGGAAGAGGTCCCCGACGACTTCGCCTACGAGCCCGCCCCCTCCCTCCGCTCCGGCCCCGACCCGGAGGCCGTGAGCGCCGTCGCCGAGGTGCTTCGCAACGCCGAGCGGCCGGTCATCTACGCCGGCCAGGGCGTCCACTACGCGAAGGCCTGGGACGAGCTGCGCGAGCTCGCCGAGCGCCTCCAGATCCCTGTCACCACCAGCCTCCAGGGCAAGAGCGCCTTCCCCGAGAACCATCCCCTCTCCCTCGGCTCCGGCGGACGCGCCATCCCCAGGACCGTCCACGACTTCCTCCAGGACGCCGACGTCATCTTCGGCATCGGCTGCAGCTTCGCGGCCACCGGCTTCGGGGTCGCCATGCCCCAGGGCAAGACGATCATCCACGCCACCCTCGATCCCGCCGACGTAAACAAGGACGTCGCCTCCGCGCACGCCCTCATCGGCGACGCGAAGCTCACGCTCGCCGCCCTTCTCTGCGAGCTCGACGGCGTCACCGCCTCCCGCGACGGCGTCACCGAACGCATCGCGAACACGAAGCAGGAGTGGATCGAGGAGTGGAAGCCGAAGCTGACCGATGACTCCTCCCCCCTCTCCCCCTACCGCGTCATCTGGGACCTGCTCCACACCGTCGACGTCGACAACACCATCATCACGCACGACGCCGGCAGTCCCCGCGACCAGCTCTCCCCCTTCTGGGAGAGCCGCACGCCCCTCAGCTACATCGGCTGGGGCAAGACGACCCAGCTCGGAACGGGCCTCGGCTACGCCATGGGCGCCAAGCTCGCCCGTCCCGACCAGCTCTGCATCAACGTCTGGGGCGATGCCGCCATCGGCTTCACCGGCATGGACTTCGAGACGGCCGTGCGCGAGCGCATCCCCATCCTCTCCATCCTCCTCAACAACTTCTCCATGGCGATCGAGCTGCCCATCATGCAGGCCGCCACGGAGAAATACCGCAGCACCGACATCAGCGGCAACTACGCCGACATGGCGAAGGCCTTCGGCGCCTACGGCGAGCGCGTCACCGACCCCGCCGAGATCATCCCCGCCATCAAGCGCGGCATCGAGCAGACCCAGGCCGGCAACCCCGCCCTCCTGGAGTTCATCACCCAGAAGGAGATCGACATCTCCCGTTACTAGGGAGGCGCCCGGGTTGGCGGGAACCTGGTCCGGAGCGACCTGAACGGTGCTACGTCACCAGCGCCGCGACCGCCACGGCGACGGTCGCAATGCCAATGTTGAGGGCTGCCACGAAGCTGATGATCCTGAGCTGGAAATTTGCCAGGTCGGCGTGAACATTGGCTTGGACGCGGGCCAGTGCAGCCTGCACTTCGGCCAACTCCGATCGAAGGATGTCGCGCGTGACGAACGGGCTCAGTATCTCCACCGCCGCATTGGCCGCAGGTTGATCCATGCCGCCTTCGCGCAGCCGGTGATACGCCTCACGCGAGTCGAAGGTGGAGGTCACCACGCTGACCCTCCCGGTAGCACCATGTTACCGGCCACGTATACCGCTTACAACCCTTGTATATCCCTTTCAGCGTGCCTGGGTATCCGCCCGCAGGTCCCGCACGACCGCAATCTCGCGGCAGTCGGTGAAGAACGGACAGCGCACGCACTCGTTCCACACCTTCTCCGGGAAGTCCATCACGTTCGCGAGGACGAAGCCCTGCCGCTCGAAGAACCCCGGCTGGTACGTCAGCGCGAACACGCGCTCGATGCCCATCGCCCGCCCCTCTTCGACGCACGCCTCGACGACCGCCGCGCCCACGCCCTTGCCGTGCTGGTCCTCACGCACGGCCAGCGAGCGGATTTCGGCGAGGTCGGCGCCCATGATGTGCAGCGAGCCGCACCCCACCACCTCGCCATCCTCGCGCGCGACCTTGAAGTCGCGGATCGCTTCGTGAATCTCCCCAAGGGGACGTTCGAGCATCTCGCCACGCTGCGCCCACAGATCGATCAGGGCGTGGATGGCGTCGGCATCGCCCAGGCGAGCCGGTTCAACAGGGACCATTGGGAACCTCCTGGTACGCGGGACGGAACGGTTTGCCGGCTCAGGCGCGGGGCCTGGCCACGGTTCCGCGGCGCGCCAGGGCGGCGATGACGCCGCCCTGCGGGGCTCCTTCGGATACTGGTCGCTGCAGCATCGTGTTGCGAGTGTAGGCCCCCATTGCCCTTACACGCTCGCGGGGGCGGGCTGGTGTAGGCTCGCGCCGAGCGATTCGGAGTCAGGAGGGAGCCCATGCGCGTCTCGATCATCGGTCAGGCAGCCTTCGGAGAAGCGGTGCTCAAGCGACTGATCGAGGACGGCGTCGAGATCGTCGCCGCCTCCGCTCCTGAACCCCGCGAGGGCGGCCGCCCCGACCCCCTCTGGGTCGCCGCCGAAGAGGCCGGCCTCGCGCCCATCGATACCGCCGCCCTCAAGGGCGAGGAGGGGCTCGCCGCCTGGCGAGCCGCCGGCGCCGAGCTCGGCGTGATGGCGTTCGTCACCGAGATCCTGCCCGAGGAAGCGCTCACCGCCCCCGAGCACGGCACCATCCAGTACCACCCCAGCCTCCTCCCCCTCCACCGCGGTTCCGCTGCCATGAACTGGCCCATCATCTTCGGCCGGACCGAAACCGGCCTCAGCATCTTCTGGCCCGACGACGGCGTCGATACGGGCCCCATCCTCCTCCAGAAGACCTGCGAGATTACGCCCGACGACACCCTCGGCTCGCTCTATTTCGAACGCCTCTTCCCCATGGGTGTCGACGCGATGGCGGAAGCGGTGAAGCTCGTCGAAGCCGGGGACGCGCCCCGCATCGAGCAGGACCATGCCGTCTCGACCTACGAGCCCCCCTGCGGCGAGGAGCACGCCCGCATCCCCTGGCACGAGCCCGCCCAGCAGGTCTACAACCGCATCCGCGGCTGCAACCCCCAGCCCGGCGCCTGGACCATGCGCCGCGGCGAGCGCCTGGGCGTCTTCGACTGCCGCCTCTCCCTTCAGGACGAACCAGGAATGCCCGGCGCCGTCCTCCGCATCGAGGAGGACGGCATTGACGTACGCCTCAACGGCGGCGTGCTGCACGTGAAGCGCGTCCAGCCCCAGGGCGCGCGCAAGGTGAACGCGGGCGAGTGGGCCGCCGAGGTCGGACTGAAGGTGGGCGCCCGCTTCCGCTAGCGGCCTACGGCTCCTCCGTCTCTTCTGGTTCTTCCGGCTCCACGGGCTCGGGCGGGCCGTCGTCGATGGCGATCGGCCGCGTGGGGCCCGTACTTGGTCGCAGTGGCGACCTGGCGGGAGGTGCATCCCCCAGGTTCACGAAGATGGTGTCCTGCAGGGGCGCCAGCAGACCCTGTCTCGCCGTCAGGCGCAGCGTGTAGACGCGTGGCGGGAACTCCTCGTCCTCCGCCTCGATCCTGCCCAGCAGCTCGTTCGCCATGTTCTCCTCGCCCGAGGCAAGCACAATCCAGTCGTCCTCGCCCGGGTTGGAGCCCGGCGCGATCTCCAGCAGCCACTCCGTCAGCCGCCCCGCCTGCACGCTGCCCACCACCTCCGTCCCCGGGCCTACGGGTTCGTCTCCGAAGGGAAAGCTGATGTCGACCGCCTGCAACCCCGTGCTGTTCTCCTCGGGCATCAGCGGGATGAATACGTCCAGGTCTTCGGGAGGCTCCTCCACCAGCTTGATCGCGAGTTCGTCCTCCCACCCCGGCAGCTTCACGAATCGCTGCTCCTCCCGGAAGCGATGCGGTGTCTGGCTCGAGGCGAGGAGCCCGTTGCGCGTATCGATGATCGCCGGCTCGCACGGCTCCTCGTACTCGACATCCTTCCGCACCCACGCCTCCACCACCTGGTCGCAGCCGCCCTCGAGGTGGCGATCGGTCGCAGGTGTGTTGAACTCCGTCAACTCCACGTTCTCCGGCTGCAATTCCTCGAAGTCTTGTAGCCCCTCAATGCGCTCCTCCTCCAGCAGGTAGCTGTGGTAGGTCCCCATCCAGTTCTTGAACAGCCAGAGGGTGGTGCGCGCGGAGGCGTACTCGCCGCTCCGTCCGTCGATCACGAGCTCGTTCGTGGCGTTGCCTATCCACACCGCGGTGGCAGCGTGACGCGAGTACCCGTTCATCCACGTCTCGAGCGTGTCGGCGGCGTCCAGCGGCCCCTGCTGCGTCCCCGTCTTGATGCCCGTCACCAGCTTCTCACCGTTCACGAACGTGTCCAGGCGGATGTCCTCGTTGCTCTCGCCGCAGCTCCAGATGACGAACCGGGCCGTACAGTCCGACATGATGCTGTGCAGCAGCCAGACGCTGCCCGCGTCCACCGTGCGGATCCGCTGCGGACCCTCGTGCAGGAAGATGACGCGGTCGTTGATGTCCCGCACCTCCAGCACCGTTACGGGGTCGAGAGGCCGCGTGCCCGGCAGCCGCAGGTGCCCGCGCTGGAAGTCGAGCTTCTGCTGCAGCGCGTTCTCGTAGTCGATACCTTCATCGAAGGCCGTGTTGTTCAACGTGTCGGGCGCGACCGTGGTGGCGTGATGGGGCACGCCCACCATCACGCCCATGTTGGCGATGGTCGCGTTCATGTACGCCATGTCCACCGCGCGAATGTTCGCCCCGCCGGTCGCGATCGAGGCCCCGTAGTAGATGTCGAGGTGCGAGACGAAGGTCGGGTCGAACTGCTGCTGGATCGTCGTGATGCCCAGCAGCTTCGCCATCGTGATTACGTTCTCGATCCCCGCCTCCTGCGCCGCCCGGTAGGCGGGGACGTTCTGGGAGCCCCCCAGCGCCGCCCGCGCCGTGATCAGGCCCTCCGTCCGCGGCTGCGGACGCGGGTTGACGATCTCGACATCCGTCCCTTCGAGCTCCAGCGGGCTCGTGTCCCAGAGGATGCTCATCGGGACCTTGTTCGCGTACTCGAACCAGGCGAGATACACCGCGGGCTTGAACGCGGACCCCGGCTGGTTGATCTCCACCAGCTGGTCGACATTGCCTGCGACCCTCGGGTCCGCCGTCACCGACGGGTCACGGTTCGGCGCGTACACCAGCAGCTCACCCGTCTCCGGCTCGATCGTGACGATGGCCGCGTTGTGGCACTCGCAGCCCCTCTCCAGCCCCTCCTCGATCGCGGCCCGCGCCATCGCGAGCGCGTCCTGTGTGGCATCCCAGTCGAGCGTCGTCCGTACCGTCCAGCCGGCGCTGTGGACGCTGGTCAGGCAGTCGGGAACGTTCTCCAGCTTCGGCAGCAGGCCCGCCTCGCACATCCGCACCAGCCGCGGCTCCACCTGGTTGTCGATGAAAGCCGATGCATCCTGCGCGGCCGTCGTCGCGGCGGGGTACGCATAGAGCGTCTCCGCCTTTGCGTCCTCGCCCTCCGAATAGTTAATCCATCCGTGCACGACCATCAGGTCGATCACGTCCTCCTGCCTCGCCTTCGCCGGCCCTCCCACGGTCATCCGCCCGAGCGCATCGAGCACGCAGTTGTCCTCCGCATCGCGAAGGCAGTTCAGTCGCGGGTGGTAGAGCGTCGGGTGCTGGGGGATGCCCGCCAGCATCGCCGACTCCGCCAGCGTCAGGGCCCCGGCATTCTTGCGGAAATACCCCTCTGCCGCCGCCTGAACGCCCACATAGCGATCCGCGTACGAGATCTGGTTCAGGTACCACGTCAGGATCTGCTCCTTCGTGTAGTCCTGCTCCAGCTCGATCGCGTAGGCGACCTCCCGCAGCTTCCGGTCGAGCGTCCGCTCCGCCACGCACGGATTGTCCGGGTCGGTGAAGCTCCCGCAGATGTAGACGTTCTTGACCAGCTGCTGCGTGATCGAGGAGCCGCCCGTACCCGTCCCGATCCCCCCGCCCACGTAGTTCTCCCAGGCGGCCCGCGCAAGACCGCGGTAGTTCACCCCGGGGTGCGTCCAGAAGATGTTGTCCTCGGTCGAGACCGTCGCGTCGATCATGCTCTGCGAGATGTCGTCCAGCTCCACCGGATGCAGGAGCTGCTGCGCCGGGTTCGTCAGAACGCCCAGCTCCACTCTCCCGGTGCGATCGAAGACGCGGGTGATCCCCACCTGCCGTTCGATCAGCAGGTCCTCGATCGGTACGTAGTCGCTCGCGTAGTTCTGGTAGACCGCGAAGACGCTCCCCGCCCCCGCCGCCAGCGTGGCGGAACCGAGAAAGCCCACCACCAGTACGAGGATCGCCCAGACGGGAAAGCCGCCGCGTTTGGTCCGCGCGCGGCGCGCTCGAAGCCGGCGGCGAATGACGACGCGGCTAGACATGGTCGGAAGCGCAGTTCGCCGGGGCAACCAGTGGGCGCGGAAGCGAGGGATGGGCGGGTGGCCGCATCACATCGAGCCTAGCAAAGCCCCCCCTTGCGGGCACGTGCGGGAGTCGCTGTGTACGATCGCGCCATGCCTATCTCCCGCGATCAGGTGCTCCACATCGGCCGCCTCGCCCGTCTTGGACTGAGCGAAGACGAGATCGATCGCCTCACCACCCAGCTCTCCGACATCCTCGAGCACTTCGAGGCGCTGGCCGCCGTCGATACCGAGAACGTAGAGCCCACCGCCCACCCCCTGCCCCTGCAGAACGTCATGCGCACCGACTCCGTCGCCCCCTCGCTGGCGCGCGACGATGCGCTTAGCAACGCGCCCGAGGTCGAGGACGGCCTCATCCGCGTGCGCGCCGTCCTCGAGTGAGCGAACTCTGGGAGCTGACGGCGCACGAGGCCCAGGAAGGCCTCCGTGCGAAGGCGTTCTCCGCCCTCGACCTGACGGAGTCGGTCCTGTCGCGCGTCGATGCCGTCGAGCCCCAGGTCAACGCCTACATCACCCGCACCGACGAGGTCGCTCGCGAGCAGGCCCGCGAAGCCGACGCCCGCTTCGCCGCCGGCACGGCCACCCCCCTCACCGGCGTCCCCTTCGCCGTCAAGGACCTCATCGTCACGAAGGGCGTCCGCACCACGGCCGGCTCACGCATGCTCGGCGACTTCGTCCCGCCCTACGACAGCCACGTCTACGAACAGCTAAAGCGCGCCGGCGCCGTGATGGTCGGCAAGGCCAACATGGACGAGTTCGCCATGGGCTCCAGCACCGAGCACTCCGCCTACGGCGCCACCCGCAACCCCTGGGACACCGACCGCGTCCCCGGGGGCAGCTCCGGGGGCTCCGCCGCCGCCGTCGCCGCGGGCGAGTGCCTCGCCGCCCTCGGCAGCGATACCGGGGGCAGCATCCGCCAGCCCGCCGCCCTCTGCGGCGTCGTCGGCCTCGACCCCACCTATGGGCGCGTCAGCCGCTTCGGCATCATCGCCTTCGGCAGCTCCCTCGACCAGGTCGGCCCCATCGGCCGCGATGTCGAGGACATCGCTACCATCCTCGACGGCATCAGCAGCCACGACCCCCGCGACTCGACCAGCGACCCCGCCCCTCGGCCCGATATGCGCCACTACCTCGGCCGCGACATCGCCGGAAAGAAGATCGGCGTCCCCCGCGAGTACTTCGTCGAGGGCATGGAACCCGGCGTCCGCGCCCGCATCGACGAGGCCCTTGCGCTCCTCGAGTCGCTCGGCTGTGAAGTCGACACCGACCTCTCCCTCCCCATGACCGAGCATGCCCTGGCCGTCTACTACCTCATCGCCCCCAGCGAGGCCAGCTCCAACCTCGCCCGCTACGACGGCGTCAAGTACGGCCTCAGCGAACGCGGCGGCAGCATGTGGGAGAACATGGAGCAGACCCGCGAGCAGGGGTTCGGCGACGAGGTCAAGCGCCGCATCATGCTCGGTGTCTACGCCCTCAGCGCCGGCTACTACGACCAGTTCTACCTGAAGGCGCAGAAGGTCCGGACCCTCATCACCAACGAATTCCGTGAGGCCTTCACCCGCTACGACGCGCTCGTCACCCCCACCGCCCCCGGCGTCGCCTTCCCCCGCGGCGAGAAGCTCGACGACCCCTACGCGATGTACCTGAACGACGTGTATACGCTCCCCAGCGCCGTCGCCGGGCTCCCCGCCCTCAGCCTCCCCTGCGGCCTCAGCGAGGGCCTGCCCGTCGGCCTCCAGGTCATCGGCGACGTGGGCGCCGAAGGAACCATCCTCCAGATCGGCCACGCCTTCGAGGGAGCCCTCGGCCAAGCCAACCGCCTCGCCCCGCTGTAGCCCGCCCGCGCCAACCTTGACCGTAATCCCCTCCATGCCCAGAGTCCGGATCGTGGATCGCAAGCTGACTGCTACGTGTCTCCCCACTGCCGCTGCGGCGGCGGCGCAAGCGCGCAGGTAGCATGCGAGCGGTCCAGGGACGATCAGGACAGAAAGCCGCCCGCGGGGCGGCTCTTTCGTATCCGTCACCGGCGGGGGGCGGAAGGAACGGGGCCGTGGAACACGATTCCCCCGGAGCCGAACGCTTCATCTCGCGGAGCCTCGCCTCCGTGCCCGCCAGCGGCATCCGCAAGTTCTTCGACCTGCTCAGCACCATCGACGACGTTATCTCCCTCGGCGTCGGTGAACCCGATTATGTAACGCCCGAACCGATCCGCCGCGCCGCCATCGAGAGCATCGAGAAGGGCGAGACGCACTACACCTCCAACTACGGCCTCATGGAGCTCCGCGAAGCCCTCAGCGAGGAGCTGCACACCCTCTACGGCGTTTCCTACGACCCCGCCACCGAGATCGTCATTACCAGCGGCTCCAGTGAGGCCTTCGACATCGCCCTCCGCTCGCTCATCGACGACGGCGACGAGGTCCTCTGCCCCGACCCCAGCTACGTCGCCTACGAGCCCGCCGTCACCATGGCCAAGGGCCGCTTCCGCCCCGTCCCCACCAGCGCCGAGCACGAGTTCCGCCTGCTCGCCGGCGACGTGGCCGAACGCGTCACCGACCACACGAAAGCGCTCCTCTTCGGCTACCCCGCCAACCCCACGGGCGCAACGATGGACCGCCCCAGTCTCGAAGCCGTCGCCGAAGTCGCGGCCGCCAACGACCTCGCCGTCATAAGCGACGAGCTCTACGCTCGCCTTACCTACGAAGGCGAGCACACCTGCTTCTCCTCCATCGAGGGCATGCGCGACCGCACCATCCTCATCGGTGGACTCAGCAAGACCTACGCCATGACCGGCTGGCGCATCGGCTGGCTGGCCGCTCCCGCCCCCCTCGCCGAGGCCGCCATGAAGGTCCACCAGTACGTGATGATGTCGGCCCCCACCGCCGCCCAGTACGCCGCCCTCGCCGCCCTCCAGCACGGCGAGAGCTTCGTCCAGGAGATGCTGGCCGAGTACGACCGCCGCCGCCGCCTCATGGTCGATGGCCTCCACGCTGTCGGCCTCCCCGCCTTCCGCCCCCGCGGCGCCTTCTACGCCTTCCCCGACATCCGCCCCACGGGCATGGACAGCACCACCTTCAGCGAGCGCCTCCTCGCCGAGGAGCGCGTCGCCGTCGTACCCGGCGCCGCCTTCGGCGCCTGCGGTGAGGGCTTCGTGCGCGCCTGCTACGCCAGCGGCTACGAGCAGATCGAGCGCGCCCTCGAACGCATCGGGCGCTTCGTCCAGCGCAACCGCTAACCCCCCGTGGACCCCAACCTCCACCTCGCCGACTGGGCCGGCCGCCGCGTTACGGTCGAGATCGACAGGCCTCTCGGCGCCACCCACCCCCGCGAGGCCGACATCGTCTACGAGGTCAACTACGGCTTCGTCCCCGGCACCCTCGCCCCCGACGGCCACCCCATCGATGTCTACGTCCTCGACTCGGACGAGCCCCTGGAACGGTGCGAAGCGACCGTCATCGCCATCATCCGTCGTCGGGACGACATTGAGGACAAGCTGGTGGCCGTCATGGGCCCGCCAGGCAAGTGGGATGCCTCCTCGATCCGCGCCGCCGTCGACTTCCAGGAGCGCTTCTTCGACTCCTGGGTGGAGTGCTCCTGACGCTCACCCAAGCCCGTGCTAGACTCGCGCGGCTAACCCCCGCGGAGGGGGCGCCTTTGTGTGCGCCCGCTGCGCGACCCTGATGAAGGACGGACAACGATGGATCTGAGCCTCAGCGAAGAGCAAAACCTGATCCGCGACTCGGCGCGCGACTTCCTCGAGAACGAGTGCCCCGAAGAGCACGTGCGGGCCATGGAAGAGGACGAGGCCGGTTACAGCCCCGACCTCTGGAAGAAGATGGCCGAGCTCGGCTGGCAGGGCCTCATGATTCCCGAGGAGAACGGCGGCTCCGGCTTCGGCTACCTGGACCTCTGCGTCCTCGTCGAGGAGTTCGGGCGCGCGCTCGTCCCTGGTCCCTTCATCCCCAATGCCACGTGCGCCGCCTGGCTCGTCATCGGCGGCAACGACGCCCAGAAGGCGAAGTACCTCCCCGGCATCGCCAGCGGGACCGCCATTCACACCTACGCCGTCACCGAGGAGTCAGGCCGCTGGGACCGCGCCGGCTACGCCCTCACCGCCAGTGCCGATGGCGACGACTACGTACTCAACGGCTCGAAGCTGTTCGTGCCGGACGCCAACGTGGCGGACTACCTGCACGTGGTCGCGAACACGCCCGATGGCCAGCTTGCGAACTTCATCATCGCTCGCGACCAGGCTGGCGTGGAGGTCAACCTCCTCAAGACCATCGCCAGCGACAAGCAGGCTGAGGTCGTCCTCAACAACGTCCGCGTCAGCGCCGACGACGTGCTGCTTGCCGACCGCGAGATGAGCCTGCGCGCCCGCAACATCGCCGTGAACCTGGAGAACGCGTACCTCGTGGGCCTCGCCCAGAAAGACTTCGAGATCGCTGTCAACTACGCCAAGGAGCGCGTCCAGTTCGGCCGCCCCATCGGCTCCTTCCAGGCCATCCAGCACAAGGCCGCCGACATGGTCACCGATGTCGACGGCATGCGCTTCATCACCTACAAGGCCGCCTGGGCCACCAGCGAGAACGAGCCTTCCCAGCACATGGATACCTCCATGGCGAAGGCTTGGTGCAGCGAGGCCAGCCGCCGCGTGGTCGCCCACGGTCAGCAGATCCATGGCGGCATCGGCTTCACCAAGGACTACATCATCCAGCTCTACTTCCGCCGCCAGAAGCGCGCCGAACTCTTCTGGGGCGACGCCGACTTCCACCGCGAGCAAGTCGCGGCCATGCTGGAGATCTAGCTCCAACAACCGGAACCCGTTGAGAGGCCCCGCCGATTGGCGGGGCCTTTCACGTCACTCCAGCGGGTCGATCACCGTCAGGAACGGGAAGCGGTGGAAGTCGCGGTCCTTCGTGCAAATCTGGCTAATGCCGTGCTCCCGCATGAGGACAGCGGTGTGGACATCATGGAGGACGCTCCCCTGCAGCCCCGGGAGCTCCCTTAGCGTCTGCGTCAGCACAGCCTGGTGGCGGGGCGTCGCCGTCAGAAGCGTGAACCCCGGAGACGCGAGCAACGCCTCAAGGAAGCGCATCGCCGGCTCAACCTGCCATGGAACCGGAAACACGTTGGCGTGGGTGGCGTTCTTCAGGAACTCGTAGCAGATGTTCCAGGTCAGGAAAGTAGGGGAAGGCTCGCGCCGCCACTCTTCCAGTCGGCTCCGGCAGGGCTCATGGAACTCGGAGTCCGCGTTTGCTGCATAGAGCAGCACGTTGGTGTCAACGGCCAGCACCCTGATCCCTGTCCGTCTCCCTGCTGGCCCCCTCGGGCGCTTCCCCGCCCGCGTCATAGAGCGCTACGTCTTCAGCTGCTGTACGCACCTCAGGCTCGGGGAGCCGGAGGGCGCCGCCCATGCTGGCTCCGTACAGGCGCTCATCTCGCTCACGGTCCAGCACCTCGTACAGAGCATCACGGTCGGCGATGTCCACCAGCGGTTCGCCCATGTGGTGGACTGGCAGGGGCGGAAGGTCACCGGCCACCTGAGCGGGAGCCTGGCCTTCCGCCAGGATCCGCCGGATCCCGGCCTCGACGAGCGCGCCCATGGTCGTCTTCCGCCTGATGGCTTCTTCTTTCAGTCGCGCCATGATGTCCTCATCAAGGTTGAGGGTGGTCTTTCTCATATGGGCAACCATATACCATTACTCTTCACAACACAAGCACCTTTGAGAGATGCCTAGTGGGGGTGCGGATGCCCGTGTGAGTGCCCCCCGGGGCCGTGGCTATGGCCCTGGTGGGTGAGGTCGTCCGTGCCGCCGCCATCGAGGTCGCCGTCGCCGTCTGCGTCGCCGTCGCCGCCGTCTTCCCAGGGAGCGGGACCATCGCCCACCCCCGCCTCGGCGCGGCCCACCACCGCGAAGTTCCCGATGATCTTCCTGGCCTGCGCCCCACACCCGGGGCAGGGCGCGAGCTGGAGGGCATCGCCCATGGGCATGCGCTTCTCGAAACGCTCACCGCAATCCGGGCACTGGTATTCGTAGAGAGCCATTGCGCGATGGTGGAGAGGGCTGCCCGCTAGGTCAACCCGCCCCGGAGTTGCGCTCCCGTTCGTACGGGCCCGAGCGCCGCGCCACTTCTCGGAACCGGTCGAAATTGCCGTCGAAGCGCCGGATGGCGGAGCCGCGCCGCACCCCCTGGTGCTCGCAGGCCGAGCCGACGGAGCAGCTGGCGCAGCAGTAGCGCCGGGTCGACATCAGGTACGGCTCGCCCTTGATGGGCGTCAGGCATCGCTCACAGCGGATCGTTTCGGGCACGGCGACCTCCACCCGCATTCTCCGCGTCTACGACCGTCGGCGAAAGGGGCAGGGTGGCCCCCGCCCGGTCGCTCCGTCATGCTTGAGCCATGGTCCGCATCAACCGCGTCTACACACGCGCCGGCGACGACGGCACAACCGCCCTCGCCGGCGGCCAGCGCGTTCCCAAGGAGAGCCTCCGCATCGAGGCCTACGGCACAGTCGACGAACTCAACAGCGCCATCGGGATCGCCGTCGCTTCCGGCCTCGAGGAGCCCCTGGCCGAGCCGTTCGCCGTGATCCAGCAGGTGCTCTTCAACCTCGGCGCCGAGCTCGCCACCCCCCGCCAGCCCGACGAGGAGATCACCGGGCCCCACGTCGAGAGCCGCCACGTCGAGCAGCTCGAGGCCTGGATCGACGGATGGAACGACGACCTCGCACCCCTCACCAGCTTCGTACTCCCCGGCGGCCACCCCACCGCCGCCCACCTCCACCTCGCCCGCACCATCTGCCGCCGCGCCGAACGCCTCACCTTCGCCCTCAGCCGCGAGGAGCACGTCGGCGAGTTCGGCGCCGCCTACCTGAACCGCCTCAGCGACCTGCTCTTCGTCGCCTCCCGCCTCCAGAACCAGCTCAGCGGCCACGGCGACGTGCTCTGGGACTCGCGCAGGTTCTAGCCGCTACCGCCGCAACCGCACGATATGCCCGTCCGCGAACACACCTCGCGTGCTGATCCCCAGCCGCTCGTACGCCGCTCGCGGCACACCCAGGTCTGCCGCGTAAATCTCGCCGACCTGCTTCGCGCAGACCGGTAGCACCTGGCCCGTCTTCGGTAGGTCGAAGACCAGCGTTGTCGCTGCCGTCACCGAGGGACTGCTGACCACGCCCGTGCCCGCGTTCACGCCCGTGGGAATGTCCAGCGCGAGGATCGGCCGCCGCGCCGCGCCCGCGATCTCCGTAACCGCCGCCGCAAGCCCGGTCGGCGCCCCCTCGAGCCCGTATCCCACGAGCGCGTCGACCACCAGGTCCGCGCGTTGCAGGTGGTCCTCGGCGGTGTGCTCACTGGTGTCGCTGTCGTGCGGCTCGGCGATGCCCGACTCGGAAAGGATGTGCAGGTGCCGCCGCGTCACGAAGCTCATCTGCGTCTCTACTTCGCCCAGCAAGGGCTCGGCCTGAACCCCCCAGTTGTCGAGGTGCCGCACCGCACAGAGCCCCGCCGCTCCCACGTGTCCGCCACCCGCCAGCACCACCACCCGCTGCCCCTTGGCGCTGCCGCCCAGCATCGCCAGCACGAGCTGCGCCGTCGCCTGCCCCGCATTCTCGACCGCTTGCAGGATGTCGTAGTGGAACACTTCCTGGGCGGCGCGCTGAACCTCCCGCATCTGACCGGGGGTCACCGTCGGGGTGTCCTTCAGCTTCCGCTGGGGAAAGCCGCCGGGATCCTGCTTCACCGCCATGAGAGGGACCGATGCTACGCCTGCGGATGCATCGCGGTCACCCGCGCCGTGATGCCCCCGCGGGCGTGAAAGTCCCCGATGACCGTCGCCCGCCGCGGGGCGATCGCCGCTACTACGTCGTCCAGGATCACGTTCACCACGTCCTCGTAGAAGATGCCCCGCTGGCGGAACGCCTGCAGGTAGAACTTGAAGCTGCGCAGCTCGATGCAGCGCGCCTCGGGCACGTAGATCAGCGTAATCGTCCCGAAATCCGGCTGCCCCGTCATTGGGCACACGCTCGTGAACTCGGGCGCGTCGAAGCGGATCTCGTAGTCACGCCCCGGGTGCTGGTTGTCGAAGGAGTCGATCGTGCCGTCGGTGGCGAACTCGTTAGCGCCCATCCGCGCCAGCGTGCGACTCGCAACGCGAGCGCGCAAGCGCGGGGCTACCGCTTCAGGGTCAGTCCAAAGGGAAGCGGGATCGGGCTGAAGTCCGTGTCGGTGTCGTATACATCCACGCCTTCGAGCCGCTTCATCGTATTCACCACGAAGTAAGTCAGCGGCGTCGCGACAACTTCGTAGACCGTCTTGATTACCCACGCCCGCCAGACGAACGCCCAGAGCGCCTCGCCGTTCGCGATCGTGGCGGTCCCGAAGAACGCGATCGTGAGGAAGACCGCCGAGTCCAGCCCCTGCCCGACGACCGTGGAGCCGATCGTGCGAGTCCACAGGAACCGTCCCTGCGTGGCCCGCTTCAGCCGCGCCAGCACGTACGAGTTCGCGAACTCCCCCACGAGGAATGCGACGAAGCTGCCGCCAACGATCCGCCACGTCTGCCCCAGGATCGACTCGTAGGCCTCCTGGTCGGCCCAGAAGGGCGCTGCCGGCACCTCCTGGGCGACCACGATCGCCAGCACGACCATCGCGTTCGCGAAGAACCCCGTCCAGATGACGCGCCGCGCAACGGAGTAGCCGTACACCTCCGTGAGGATGTCGCCGATGATGTACGAGACCGGGAAGATGATGACCGCAGCCGGCTGGAAATAGTCGAACGCCCCGCCCACCAACCCCGAGATGTTCACTATCTTGATCGCGATGATGTTCGAGACGATCAGCGCCCCCGCGAATATGACGGCCACGGGCATCAGGTAGCGGAAGTGGCGTTCTCCCGCTTCCGTCATCATCGTCTGGGTCATGGGGCGCGGATTCTAGCAGCCCGCAAGCCACACGCCCGCGCTACCATGGCTGCATGACCGCGCCCGGCGACACCCGTTTCCGCCCCGGCCAGCCGATCCTCCACCGCACGCCCTTCGTCCCCGAGAACGGCGCCTCCCCACCCATCATCGCCGACGTCCGCCCCACGGTTGTCGTCGAGGACAGCGACGCACTGGTCACCCTCTGGCTGCCCGAGGGAACCCCCACGAAGCGCTCCCTGCCGCTCGATCCCACCCAGCCCAAGCCCTGGCTCGAAGGCGAATGGAACCTGGTCGACGGCGTCTGGCCCTGGCACACCCTGATGTTCATGGTGCCCGGCCAGTGGCGTGCGACCTGGGCCTGGTGGATGCCCGACTGGGAGTTCATCGGCTGGTACGTGAACCTCGAGGAGCCGCTCCTGCGCACGCCCCATGGCTTCGACTCCCGCGACCTCCAGCTCGATATCCTCGTCAACCCCGAGCGACGCTGGCAGTGGAAGGACGAGGACGACCTCGCGCGCTGCCTCGACCTCGGCATCATCTCGGAGCCCGTCGCCGAGCGCGTCCGCACTGACGGGGAAGCCGCCATTGCCGACATCGAGCACGGCGCCTGGCCCTTCACCGACGACATGCGTGATTGGCGCCCCGACCCCGACTGGCCCACCCCCACCTACGCCCACATCCCCGAGGACCAGCTCCTCGCCATCCACGACGAGGCCCACTGGACCAACCCCAACCGGCTCTAGGCGAAGGGCCTACGAGCGCGGCAGACCGAGCCCGCGCGTCGCGATGATGTTGCGGTTCACCTCGCTCGTGCCGCCGGCGACCGTATAGCTCGGCCCCGCCAGCGCCCAGCGCTCGACCCGGCCCTGCAGCGGCACGTGGGGGCTGTCCGGTTCAAGCTGCCCTTCCATCCCCAGCACCCGCATCCCCGTCTGGCCCATCTGCCGCTGGAGCTCCGTGCCGAACACCTTCGAGATCGACGCCTCGTAGTTCGGGTTGAGCCCCTCGCTCTGCATCTGCGCGACGCGGTAGCAGAGCCAGCGCCCCAGTTCGAAGTCGATCGAGCGCGAAGCCAGCTCGTGGCGGATGTGATGCGAGGTCGAACCGCCGTCCCGCTCTCGCACGTAGTCGATGAGCGCCTCCAGCGTCGAGCGCGTCATCACGATCCGGTTGATGGAGCTGCGCTCCTGGTCGAGCGTGGCCGCGGCCACATACCAACCCCGGTTCTCCTCGCCGATGCGGTTGTCGATGGGGATGCGCACGTCGTCGAAGAACACCTCGTTGAAGTGCGCCGCGCCCATCATGTTCACCAGCGGACGCACGCTCACACCCGGAGACGTGATGTCGAGGATGAAATAGCTGATGCCGCGGTGCTTGGGCGCATCGGGGTCGGTGCGCGCCAGCAGGATCCCCCACTTCGCGCCCGTCGCCCAGCTCGTCCAGATCTTCTGGCCGTTCACCACGTATTCGTCGCCGTCGCGGATGGCACTGGTCTGCAGGGAGGCAAGGTCGGAGCCCGCCCCGGGCTCCGAGAAGAGCTGGCAGAAGCGGGACGTGCCATCGCGCAGACCCGGCAGCCAGCGTTCCCGCTGCTCCGCGGTGCCCTCGTTCATGAGCGCCGGCCCCGCCAGCCAGACGCCCTGGTCGTAGGCCCCCGGGGCGCCGCGAGAGCTCATCTCCTCCATGTAGACGGTCTGCGTGACGAAGTCCGCGCCGCCTCCGCCGTACTCCTTCGGCCATCCCAGCGTGAGCCACCCGCGATCGGCCAGCTGACCCCGGAACTGCTTCGCGAAGGCAGCCTCTTCCTCGTTCATCTCTTCGCGATCGCTGCGCATGTTCCACACGTCCGAGGGAAGCTCCGCATCGAGGAACTCCCGGATCTCCGTGCGGAAGGCGGCTTGCTCGGGCGAGTCGCGAAAGAGCATGGGGTTGCTACTCCTCGTTCAGGGCGCGCAACGCTTCGAGTGCAAAGGGCGCGTGCGACTCGAAGTCGCGAGGCTCGGTATGGACGCCGCGCACGATGCCCTCGCTGTCGATCACGAAGGTCGCACGGTTATGGAAACCGAAGTCGTCGTTGAAGATGCCGTAGTCGGCTCCCGCCTGGTTCTTCGGGAAGTCCGAGAGCAGGGGGAATTCCAACCCCAGCTTCTCCTGGAACTCACCGACCGCGGCGAAGGAATCAACGCTCACGCCCAGAACCTGGGCGTTTGCCTCCGCGAACGCATCCGTGTGCGTGCGGAAGGCGATCATTTCGGACGTTCACCCACCGGTGAACGCCAGGGGATAGAACGCCAGGACGATGTGCTTGCCCGGGAACGAGTCGAGCGTGACCGGTTCCCGATCCTTGTTCATCAGCGTGAACGCTGGGGCGCGGTCTCCGGGTGCTGGTGGCATAAGGCTTCTCCTTGTTCGCTAGTAGCCCTTGAAGTTGGGTTCCCGCTTCTCCGTGAAGGCGCGTGGACCCTCATTCGCGTCCTCCGTGGACTGCGCGAGGGTCATCGCCATCTGGGCGAAGTCGAGGTGTTCGTCGAAAGTCAGGTTGGCCGAGCGGGTGACGAGTTTCTTCGCGAGCTGGATGGCCGTCGCCGGCCCGTTCGCCAGTTTCAGGGCGAACTCGCGGGTGTGGTCCATCAGCTCCTCGGGTGGATGAACGGAGGTCACATACCCGATTCGCAACGCCTCCTGGGCGTCGATCAGCTCGCCGCTCCAGATAAGCTCCAGCGCCTTTGCCGAACCTACGATGCGGGGCAGCGTCCAGGCGCCGCCGTCGCCCGGGATGAGTCCCATGCGGACGTACCCCATGCCGAAACGCGCCCGCTCGCTGGCGAAACGAATGTCGGCCATCGAGGCCATGTCCATGCCCGCCCCCACGGCCGCCCCGTTGACCGCCGCGATGTACGGCTTTTCCAGCTGGACCAGCGCCCTCGGGATGTGGTGGACGCTGTTGCGCAGGCTGTGGCGCCGCTCGGCGACACTCTCCTCCGACTGCAGCACCCCCTCACCGGAAGTCTCGTGCGCGACGTCCATGCCACTGCAGAACCCGCGGCCCGCACCCGTCAGGATGATGACGCGTACGTCGCGATCGGCGTCCGAGCGCTCGATGGCATCGCGCCACTCGCTCAGCATCAGGTTGTCGAAGGCGTTGAGCCGCTCGGGGCGGCTGAGCGTGATGGTCGCGATGCCATCCGCCACGTCGTACTGGATGTGTTCGTAGTCCACGGCGGCGATTGTACGCAGGGGCACGCTAGCTGGCTCGCTGAGAGGTTCGAGGTACGCTCACGCCCACCGGAGGCTACTTCCCGATGCCCAGCGACAGCGACATTCGGCGCCAACTCGAACCGTGGGGCGCCGCCGAGGTCGACTCCGAGGTCAGCGGCCTCCGCAATAGCGTCTGGCGCATCCGCCTGCATGGCGAGCGCTACGTCGCCCGCGTCAGCCCTCGCAGCGCTTCCGTCCTTGAGTGGGAACTGGATCTCCTCGAGAAACTCGCCGGTCACGGTTTCACTGTTCCTGCCCCCGTCCCCACGGCTTCGGGCGCCCGCCACCTCGATGGGCTGGTGGTTTTCACGTTCGTCGAGGGACGAGAACCCGAGGGACCGCGTGACTGGCAGCTGGTCGGCGAGGAGTTGCACCGCCTGCACGAGCTCACTCCGGGGTGGTCGCAGCGCCCGGGTTTCCGGACAAGCCGCGAGTTAACCACCGCCAACACCGGCGGCGACGCCGACATGTCCCTCCTCCCACCGGCGGACACAGAACTGTGCCGCCGGGCATGGACCGCCCTTCCCACGGTCGACGAATGCGTCGTCCACGGCGACCCCTCGCCCACCAACATCCTCATCGACGGCGACACCGTCGGCCTCATCGACTGGGACGAGGCGCGCGTCGACTCGCCACTCCTCGACCTCGGAGCGCTGCCGGATGCCAAGACCGCGGGGTTGTCGCTCGATGACTTCCGTCGCGCGCAGCGGGCATCCGTCGCCTGGGAGGTCGCCGTCTGCTGGCAGCTCGAGTCCGACTACACGCGGCGCAGGCTGCGGGAGTTGCGGGCGTTCCGCGACACGCCGTAGTACTGCAAGACATACGTATACGTGTATAGAATACGTATACGTGTAGGAAGGGCAGCGTCATGCAGACCAAGACCAAGCTCACCGTCACCATCGACTCCGAGGTGCTTCCCAGGGCCAAGGAGTTTGCCCGCGCCCAGGGCGTCTCCCTCTCCGCGCTCATCGAACAGTCGCTGCGGGAGGCGCTGGAAGCCGAGCCCGCGTCGGGGGCACCCTCCTGGGCGGCCGACAAGACGGATGCGGAGATCGCAGCGCACCTCCCCTTCGAAACGGAAGCGGAGCGGGAGGCCCGCTGGAATGACAAATCCCTCCCATTCGGCACCCGTCTCTGGGGGCAGCTCAGAGAATTCAGCCACCTGACCGATGAAGACCTTGACGATATGAGACGCCAGCGCATGGCCAAGAAATACGGGCCGTTCGACTAATGGCGACGTGGCTGCTAGACACCGATGTGCTCATCGATGTCGCACTGGATCGCCAGCCGCACGCTGGTCCCTCCCGCTCAGTCATTGAACTCCTCCAGACGCGGCAGGGCGAGAGTCTCTTCGTCGCCTGGCACACGGTGTCAAACCTCTACTACAACGCCTACGATCTGCGACGGCCGCGCGACGCCTCCTTCGCCAGAGCCACCGTCAGTGGTTTGTTGGAGTACGCGCAGGTCGCTCCCACCACAACCGACGATGTCCGCTACGCCCTCACGCTGCCCCTGGACGACTTCGAGGACGCGATGCAAGTAGCGGCCGCACGTGCTTGCAACGCGCGCTTCATCGTGACCCGAAACGTGCGCGACTACGCACAGTCCCCCATCCCTGTCCTCTCCCCCACCGACGCCCTCGCGGAACTGTCCCGCTGAGGGCCGCGCTACACTAGCTTCGTGGTCGCAGCCGCCCTTCCCGACCGGCTCAAGAAGCAGCTCGAGGCCCTTCCCGCGAGGCCCGGCGTCTACCTCATGCGTAACGCCAGGGGCGAGGTCATCTACGTGGGCAAGGCCGCCCGCCTCAAGGACCGCGTTCGCTCCTACTTCGGTTCGCCCCGCAGCCTCGAGCCGAAGACCCGCGCCCTCCGCGCCGAGATCGAGGACTTCGAGTACATCGTCTGCGCCAATGCCGGCGAGGCGCTCATCCTCGAAGCGACCCTGATCAAGCGGCACCAGCCCTTCTTCAACATCCGGTTGAAGGACGACAAGCGCTACCCCTATCTCAAGATCGACGTCCAGAATCCCTGGCCGCGCGTCTACATCACGCGCCGCATCGAGAAGGACGGGGCCCGCTACTTCGGGCCCTACGCCAGCGCCGGCTCCGTGCGCGCCAGCCTCGACCTGCTGAAGAAGCTCTTCCCCTACCGCTCCTGCACCAAGGAGATTACGGGCAAGGATCCGCGGCCCTGCCTCGACTACTACATCAAGCGCTGCATCGCGCCCTGCACCGCCTATTGCACGTCGGAGGAGTACGCCGAGGTCATCGACCAGATCATCCTCTTCCTCGAAGGGAAGGCCTCGGCCGTGCTTGACCGCCTGGACGAGCAGATGAACGCCGCCGCCGAGGCGCTCGACTACGAACGCGCGGCCATGCTTCGCGACCAGGTCCGCGCCATCGAACGCACCGTCGAGCGCCAGATGCTCTCCACCACGAAGAAGGAGGACCTCGATGTCTACGGCCTCGCCCGCGAGGGCGACCGCGCCTGCGTCCAGGTGTTCTTCGTGCGCGGGACGCAGATGACCGGACGGGACCACTTCGTGCTGGAGGGCGTCACAGGCGAGCCTGACGAGGCCGTCCTTGGCAGCCTGCTCCAGCAGTACTACGAGAGCGCGCAGTCGATCCCGAAGCTCGTGGTCGCGCCCGTGGAGCCGGCCAATCGCGCCGATCTCGAGGCCATGCTTACCGAGAGGCGCGGCGCCAACGTGGAGATCCGGGTGGCCCAGCGTGGGGAGAAGCGCCAGCTGCTCGAGATGGCCCGCGAAAATGCCGCCGAGGCACTCGACAACCTCAAGGTGCGCTGGCTCAGCGACGAGACGAAAACCGGTACCGCCCTCGAGGAGCTGCGAGAGGAGCTCGCCCTGCCGGAGGTCCCCCACCGCATCGAGTGCTACGACAACTCGAACCTCCAGGGCGCGAGCCCCGTCTCAAGCATGGTCGTCTTCCAGGACGGGCAGCCCACCCCCCGCCAGTACCGCAAGTTCCGCATCAAGACCGTCGAGGGCGCGGACGACTTCGCCACCATGCAGGAGGTGCTCCGCCGGCGCTTCAAGCGAGCCGCCAAACGCATCGAGCAGCAGACACTGCAAGGGGGCGATGCCGCCCCGGCAGACGACGATAGCTGGGACCTGCCCGACCTCGTCATCGTCGACGGGGGCAAGGGCCAGCTGAGCGCGGCCGTGGAGGTGATGCGCGAGCTCGGGGTGTACGACATCCCCACCTTCGGACTGGCGAAACGCCACGAAGAGCTGTTCGCGCCCGACGAGGAGGCGCCCATCATCCTGCCGCGCGGCTCGGAGGCGCTCTACCTCGTGCAGCGTGTCCGCGACGAAGCCCATCGCTTCGCCATCACCTACCACCGCCAGGTTCGCCGCAAGGCTGCCACCGCCAGCGTCCTCGACACCATTCCCGGCGTCGGCCCCAAGCGGAAGCGCGCCCTCCTGCGCAAGTTCGGCTCGCTGAAGGCCGTGCGCGAGGCGGGCATCGACGAGATCGCCAGCACCACCGGCTACACCCGCTCCCTCGCGGAGAAGGTCAAGGAGTACGTCTAGCCGTGGCTGAGACGCACGATGGCGTCCTCGGCGTGGACGTGGGCGGCACATTCACCGACTTCGTCGCCATCGAGGAGAGCGGCATTCGCACGTGGAAGCGCCTCTCCACTCCCGCCGCCCCGGAGGAGGCGGTGCTGGCCGGGGCGGGCAACCTGACCGCAGGACGACTTGCCCACGGCAGCACGGTCGCGACTAACGCCCTCCTCGAACGCCGCGGTCCCCGCACCGTGCTCGTCACCACCGAGGGCTTCCGCGACCTGCTTGTCATCCGCCGGCAGGAGCGCCCCGCGCTCTACGACCTCGAACCTCGCCGCCGTCCCCACGTGGTCGCCCGTGGCGATGTGATCAGTGTGCGAGAGCGGGTCGGCGCGGACGGCGAGGTCGTCATCCCACTCGACGACGCCGAGGTCGCGCGCGTCGTCGACGAGGCCCGGGCGATGAACGCCGAGACCGTCGCCATCTGCCTGCTCTTCTCCTACCTGCGACCGGAGCACGAAGCGCGGCTCGCGGCGGCCCTGCGGGTTGAGGGCTTCGCCGTGAGCGCCTCGCACGAAGTGCTTCCCGAGCACCGCGAATACGAACGAGCAAGCACGACCGCCATCAACGCCTTCCTCCAGCCGTCCGTCCGCCGCTACCTCGGAGGCATTGATGAGCGCTTCCCGGGCCTGCGCGTCATGCACTCAGCGGGCGGCCTTACCAACGCCGCCACGACCGGCGAGCGACCCGTCTCCATGGTCACGAGCGGACCGGCCGGAGGCGTACTTGGCGCACTTGCCGTCGCGAAGGCCGCGGGGCACGAGCAGGTCATCACGTTCGACATGGGAGGCACGAGCACCGATGTCTCGCTTTGCCCCGGCGAGCCGCGTTACCGCTCCGCCACCGAGGTCGACGGCCTCGCCGTCCACACCCCCATGGTCGACATCGTCACGGTCGGGGCGGGAGGCGGCTCGATCGCGCGGCTCGACAGCGGCGGGGCGCTGGCGGTCGGGCCGGAGAGCGCCGGCGCCGACCCCGGTCCCGCCTGTTACGGCCGCGGCGCCCTCCCGACCGTCTCCGATGCGAACCTCGTGCTCGGACGCCTGCGCCCCGAAGCGCCCCTCGGCGGCAGCGTTCTCCCGGACCTCGGACGAGCGCAGGAGGCACTGGCGACACTTGGCGAACCCGAGGCGGTCGCCGCAGCCGTCGTCGAGGTAGCGAACGCCACCATGGCGCGCGCCCTCCGCCGGGTCAGCCTGGAACGCGGCTACGACCCGGCCGCCTTTACGCTTGTTGCCTTTGGCGGCGCCGGTCCGCTCCACGCCTGCGAGCTCGCCGCCGAGCTGGGCATTTCACGAGTGCTCATTCCCCGCCACGCGGGCGTCCTCTCCGCGATCGGCATCGCGACCGCCCCGGAGGTCATCGAACGCGGCCAGGGGCTGCTGCTCACCCTGGACGCGGCTTCGGCCGAGACGATCGGTACCACCGCCACGACGATCGAGGAGCAGGCGGCCACTGACCTGCAGGCGGCAGGCGGGGCGGTCGCCGAACTGACGTGGGCAGCGGACGTGCGCTACCGGGGACAGGCGCACGAGCTCCGGGTAGCCGTCAAGGAACCCGCGCCTGACCCCATCACGGAGGCATTCCACGCCGCCCACGAGCGCGAGTACGGCTTCGCAACTCCCGAGCGGGCGGTGGAACTGGTCGCCCTACGCTGCCGCGCGCAGGGCCGGTCTCGCCCCATGCCCGAGGTGGCTATCGATGTGGACGCGGGCGCGGATAAGCCATCCTCGATCACGCTTGCAGGGGGCGTGCGGGCCGTCCACACGCCCCGCAGCGCCCTGGCGGAGAACGCAACCCTCGACGGACCCGCCGTCGTCACGCAGCCGGACGCAACCACCTACATTCCCGAGGGCTGGCGGGCTGCCGTCGATGGCGCCGGAAACCTCGTGGTGACGCCGTCATGAGCGACGACCCCGCCCGCCTTGCCGTCTGGAACGCCCTCCTCGCCTCGGCCGCGGAGGAGATGGGCGTGACGCTCTGGCGGACCGGCCACTCGCCCAACATCCGGGAGCGCCGCGACTTCTCCTGCGCCGTCTTCGACGCGCACGGCGAGATGGTCGCGCAGGCCGCCCACATCCCCGTGCATCTCGGCGCCATGCCCGAGTCGGTCGCCGCCGTCTCCACCCTCGCCCCCTGGAGCGAGGGCGACGTCGCCATCGTCAACGACCCCTACCTCGGCGGCACACACTTGCCCGACGTGACCCTGGTGGCGCCCGTGTTCGCCGGCGGCGAGATCATCGGGTTCGTCGCGAACCGCGCCCATCACGCGGACATCGGCGGGATGTCGGCAGGCTCCATGCCCGTCGCGACGGAGCTGTACCAGGAGGGGGTCATCATCCCTCCGCTGAAGCTTCGCGAGGGCGGACGGCTGAACGAGGCGCTGTTCGCCCTCATCCTGCGCAATGTCCGCACTCCCGCGGAACGCCGGGGCGACTTCGACGCGCAACTGGGCGCACTCCAGACCGGCGGGGCGCGACTCGAAGCGCTCGCTGCGAGGTACGGGAACACCGAACTTGCACGCTGGATGGCTGAACTGACCGGCTACGCCGAACGGCTCACGCGGGCCGCACTCGCCGAGGTTCCCGATGGGGAATACGGGGCCGAGGACGTCATGGAGGGCGCGGCCGGCGAGCTGCTTCCAATACGGGTGCGCGTTGTTGTGTCCGGCGGTGAGGTCACGGTCGACTTCGCGGGCTCCGCGGGCGAGCAGCCGGCCTCGATCAATGCGGTGGCGGCCGTCACGCGTTCGGCGGTGGCCTACTGTGTGCGCTGCCTCCTGCCCGCGGACGCGCCCTCGAACGCTGGGGGGTTCCGGCCCATCAAGGTTGTCCTGCCCGAAGCCTCCATCGTGAACGCGCGGCCGCAGCGAGCGGTGTCCGCGGGCAATGTCGAGACCTCCCAGCGGGTCACCGATGTGGTCCTGGCCGCCTTCGCACAGGCGCTCCCAGACCGGATCCCGGCATCCAGCGCCGGCACGATGAGCAACTTCACCTTTGGCGGCGTGCACATGGGAGGCGAGCCCTTCGCCTACTACGAGACCGTCCCCGGTGGCGCGGGGGCAGGGCCGGGCGGCGACGGGGCGAGCGGCGTCCAGACCCACATGACCAACACGGCCAACACCCCTGCGGAATCGATCGAGAGCGCCTTCCCCGTGCGCGTGCGCCGCTTTGCGCTGCGCGACGAGAGCGGCGGTGAAGGGCTTCACCGGGGCGGGGACGGCGTCGTGCGGGAGATCGAGTTCCTGACCCAGGCAGACGTGTCACTCATCGGCGACCGGCGCGCCGTGGGGCCTCCGGGAACCCGGGGAGGCGAGCCTGCCGCACACGGCGAGAACACGCTCATCCGCGCGGACGGCCAGCGGGAACCGCTCGCCGGTCAGCACCAGCTGCGGGCGGCCCCCGGGGACCGCATCGAGGTGCGCACACCCGGTGGGGGAGGCTGGGGTAAGGACGGCCGCACCTGATGCGTCGACGGCCCGGTCGCTGATCCCCTATCGTTGAAGGTGATATGCCCGACCGCATCGATCGCGAGATCGAGGAAATCCTGTCCCGCCTCGGAGAAGAGCCTCCCAAGCGCGGTGGGGAGCCTCCTAAGCGCAGTGAGGAGCCTCCCAGGCGTGGTGAGGAGCCCATCTCCATCGATGAGCGACGGAGGCGTCGGAAGGCGCCCATGGGGTCGCGGGCCACGGCGGCGTTCGGTCTCTCCCTGAGCGGTCCCACACCGGCCTCAATGCTCTACACGGGCGCGGGGGTGATGGTCGTCGGGCTCATCCTCTCCGCCATCTGGGGCACGCTGATCTGGGTCGCGTTCACAGGCGTGCTCCTCTTCGTGGCGGCCTTCATCTGGTCGTTCGTGCGTCCGCGACGCGCAGGCGTCACGAGCCAGCCCGCCGCGAAGGGTGCGCACTGGCGAGGACGTTACGTCGAGTACGAGCCACCACCACCCGGCATGCTGGCGCGGATCAGGCGTGCGTTTCGACGGCGCTAGCAACGGATCGCGACCTGGCCTAACCCGCAGGCTCCCAATGACTTTTCGACTACTCCTTGCGATCGCGCTGGCTGCGTTGCTGGCCACGGCCTGCTCCGACGGCGACATCGATGACGCCTCCACGCCTCCTGAAGCGACTGCTGCCTCCCCCGCGGACGCCGCCACACCAACCGAAGCGGAATCCGCAACTGCGTCCCCGTCCGCCATCGGCGCACCCTTCGACCACGACATTGAGAAGGCGATGGAACACGTGCGCGTGCTCTCCGTCGCCATCGGACCGCGCGTGTCGGGCTCCCCCGAGGCGCAGCAAACGGTCTCGTACATCGCCGACGCCTTCCGCAGCTACGGGTACGCGGTGGAGGTGATGGAGTTCGATTACGAGACGCGCTTCCGGGCCGCGACCGTGACCGTGAACGGGGAGACCATCGAAGGGGTGTCCCTCAACGGGGCAGTCAGCCCCAGGCAGTCGGCGGAGGGGCCGGCCGTGGGGGTTGCGTCTCCGGAAGGGACACCGATCAGGGGCGCCATTGCCGTGCGGGAGCGCACCCAGGCCTTCCCGGCGGATGCGGACATGTACGCGGCCGCTGCCCTGAGTGATGCGGTCGGGCTGGTCATCGTGAATCACCCCAGGTGGCGTTTCGCTGGTTTCTCGATCCCTTCCCGGAATGCCATCCCGGTCGTGTTGGTGCAGCACACGGAGGCCGACCGCTTGGCACTGGCGGTCGAGGACGGAGCGACAGTCACCGTGAGTATCGGACCAGGCCGCCCCATGGCCGCGAACGTCATCGCGAGGCCCGCGGAGGGAGCCCGCTGCGACATCCTCGCCGGTGGCCACCACGACACCGTTGCCGCCGCCCCCGGCGCCATCGACAACGCAAGCGGCGTCGCCATCATCCTCGAGCTGGCACGGGCCTTCGCCGCGGACGGGCTCGACGAGGGGCTCTGCTTCGCGACGTTCGGCGCGGAGGAGTCAGGCCTCTTCGGCAGCGCGGCCCTGGCTCGGGCGTGGGAGGAGTCGGGGGAGTTGCCCGAGATCATGGTGAACTTCGACGTGACCGCGCGCGGGGAGGCCGTCGAGCTCATCGGCAGCGGCGGGCTCGTGGGGCGGGCGGTCCAACTGCTCAGCGATGCAGGCATCCCTTCGTTCCCGTCCGCCCTGCCACAGGGCTACGGAAGCGACCACCAGAGCTTCGTCGACGTGGGCGTGCCCGTGCTGTATTTCTCCGACGGCGACGTTTCGCTCATCCACACGCCGGGGGACGTCATCGAAGAGGTCGAGCCGGTTGCGGTCGATCGGATCGGCGATGCGGCGGCGCTGGTGCTGTCGGTTCTGCTGGCGGAGATTGCCGGGGGACCGTAGCGAACCTAGCATGGCCGCAGTGCTCACTCGAACCCTTGCCGCCTCCTGCCTGCTTGCGTTTCTTGTCGCGGGGTGTGGCGGCGATGACGCCACGGAGACTCCCCTAGCGCGTCCCACGCTGAGCGACCCCGCCGCTGCCCCCACCGCCGTCCCCGACGAAGGCCGCGAGCCGTTCGTGATAGGTCAGACCGGGGTGACGGCGCCGGGGGAGACCGTAACGGCCACCGTGGTCGCGGCGGAGCCCGCATCGACGACCTACATCGTGCAGGAAGGGGACACCTGCGGCGGGATCGCGTCGGACCACGGCATCACCGTCGACGCGCTGCTTGCCGCCAACGCACGCATCAACGACGACTGCACGAACCTGCACGTCGACGAGGTCCTGACCATCCCCGCGCCGGACCCATCGGCGTCACCGCCGGAGGCCAGCGACAGCGATACCAGCGACACCCCCACCGGCGCCCGTGTCTACATCGTGGTTCCGGGCGACACCTGTGCGGCGATCGCGCAGGACCACGACATCCCGCTGCAGACGTTCCTCGTGGCCAACGGGCTTGACGAGGAGTCGTGCCTCACGATCCAGGTCGGGCAAGAGGTCATCATTCCCGAGTAGCGTCCGCCAGCTCCGCCAGCACCTCGTCGGTGTGCTCGCCCAGCTTCGGGGCGGGACGGCGGAGCTCCCAGGGAGTCGCGCTGAGCACGTAGGGCGCGCCTGGCATGAGCGCCTCCCCTTCCAGTCCCTCCCCCGTGGTGGCGACGAAGTGGCCGCGGTCGTGCAGGTGGGGGTCGTCGACGGCTTCGTCGGGGGAGCGCACGGTGCCCCAGGGGAGGCCGCACGCCTGGGCGCCCCGATACACGTCCTCAGCGTCGAGGGCGGCGACGAAGCGGGAGACCTCGGCGAATATCTCCTTCGCCTCGGGGGCGCCGCGGGCAGCCATCCGGTTCATGGGGTCGTCGAAGCGCGACTCGTCGAAGTTCATGCCGAAACCGTGGGACTGCATCCAGTGCTTCAGCTTGCCCCACGACTCGTTGCTTCGGCCGATGTTGAAGACGAGCACGTCCTTGCCGTCGCGGGCGCGGTGAATCCAGGGCTCGCTGCGGATGACGGCGGCGTGGCGACCGGTCTGGCGGGTGATGTTGGTCTTCGTGTAGAGCCAGTGGGGCAGGCCCACCTCGGTGGCGGAGGAGAGGGCCTCGTGCATGGAGGAGTCGATGTACTGGCCCTCGCCGGTGGCGTCGCGGGCCACAAGGGCGGTGAGGATGCCCATGACGGCGAAGTGGGCGCCGGTGTTCCAGGCCTGGTCGCCCTTGCCGTGGATGGGCGGGGCGACGGGGGCGTCCTCGGGGTCGTAGCCGTTCATGTTCATGGGGCCGCCGGCGGCCAGCGCGACCAGGTCGGTGACGCGATAGTGCGCCCAGGGGCCGTCCTGCCCGAAGGGGGTGATGGCGCAGTGGATGAGGCCGGGGTTGGCGGCGGCGAGGGTGTCGTAGTCGAGGGCGAGGGCGGCGGGGCGGCCGGGGGGCAGCGCCTCGAGGAAGATGTCGGCGCGGGCGAGGAGGGAGCGGGCGGTGGCACGGTCGGACTCGGAGGCGTCGAGGTCGAGGACGGCGGAGCGCTTGTTCGTGTTGTGGTACCAGAAGTTGAGCGAGCGGTTCGGGCCAGGCTCGTCGTTCACGAAGGGGCCTACGCGACGCGCCCCGGAGCCATCGGGGGGCTCGATCTTGACGACGTCGGCGCCCATATCGGCGAGGAGCTTGCCGGCGTACTGCCCCAGCTCGTCGCAGATCTCGATGACGCGCAGGCCTGCGAGGGGACCGCTCACATGAACACCCCCGCTTCCGCGAACTCGTCGATCTCCGCCTCAGACAGGCCGAGGGCTTCGGACAGGATCTCGCGGGTGTGCTCGCCGATGCAGGGGGCGGCGCGCTGCAGGACGCCGGGGGTAGCGGAGAGGCGGGGGGCGACTCCGTCGTGGAGGGTGTCGCCCATCTCCGGGTGGGGGAGGGTCTGCCACCAGTTGCGGGCGGCGAACTGGGGGTCACGTTCGACACGGTCCCCGGGCTTCTGGCAGACGGCCGCGCGCACCCCCGAGGCCTGGAGGAGGGCCATCAGGTCGTAGTCGTCGCGTTCGGTGGTCCAGGCGGCGATGTGCTCGTCGAGGGTGTCCTGGTTGGCAAGACGGGCGGCGTTCGACCCAAAGCGTTCGTCGCGGGACCAGTCGGGTTCGCCCATGGCGCGGACGAGGGCTTCCCACTCGGGTTCGGAGGTGACGGCGATGGCGATCCAGCGGTCTTCGCCGAGGCAGGGGTAGGTGTTGTGGGGGGCGACGGCGGGCTCCCAGGCGCGGTTGCCGGGGGGCAGTCCCTCGCGACGCCAGGTGCGGCCGTTGACGGTCCTATCGAGGACGGCGGGGCCGTTGAGGACGGTGGCGGCCTCGACCTGGGACATATCGATGTGCTGGCCCTCGCCGGTGCGGTTGCGGTGGTGGAGGGCCATGAGGATGGCGATCGCGGCGGAGTAGCCGGCGGTGTGGTCCATGTAGCTGTAGCCCCAGCCGGCGGGGGGCTTGCCGGGGAGGCCGGAGGTGAGGGTGAGGCCGCCGAGGGCCTGGGCGGTGGGTCCCCAGGTGGTGTTCTCGCGGTCGCGGCCGGTGTGCCCGAAGCCCGAGATGGAGCAGTAGATGATGCGTTCGTTGATGTCGCGCATCCGGGGGTAGTCGAGCTCCCAGGAGGCGAGGGTTCCGGCGGAGAAGTTCTCGATCACGACGTCGGAGACTTCGATGAGGCGCTTCAACAGGTCCATGCCGAAGGGGTGGCGGACATTGAGGAGGACGCTGCGCTTGTTGCGGTTGATGTAGTTGAAGAAGCCGGAGTTGTTGAGGGTGGGAGCATCGCCGACGATCGGGCGTCCGAGGCGGATGGGGTCGACGGCCTGCTCGTGCTCGATCTTGATGACGTCGGCGCCAAAATCGGCGAGGTACCGGGTGGCGGTGGGTCCGGCGATGATCCAGGTGAGGTCGATGACACGAATGCCGGAGAGGGGGAGGCTGGACACGAGATTGCATGATACGGGGCGATCCTATGGGGATGGGTCATACGACCGCCCTGGACGGGCGGCCTCCTGACGGGGGAGCGCTAACGCTTGGTTTTGCCGTGGCGCTGCGCGCACGGGGGGCCTGTGGAGCCCCTGGGTGGGGTCGCGTTACGGCCGGGAGTCCCCCACTGGCCCGCCGGTTGCCCTGCCGTGATGTTCCCGGGCGTTGACGTGGAGGCGGCCCACCGCGACAGGGCGCGCACATGACGCCGGCCACGAGGGGCCGGCCGCGACGGTTTCCCGTACATCCGGTAGGTGTTTGGGGTTGCTGCGGTCCCCGAGGGGCCCGTTGTTGCTACGACTCGTCACCGTAGTCCAGGCCCAGCGGCAGCGTCTGGGGGGAGGATGGGGAGGCGGGGCGGGAGGGGGAAGAGGCGGGTGGCACCGGGGGGGATCTGCCCAAGACTGAGCAGGAGGGTGAAGGCTTGCGAGTTATATCGCCAAATACCTAGGGGGGCCGAACGGAACTTCGTTCCTGTCCAGCCACGTGGCGCGGGAGACAAGGGTGCAGAGATCGGTCAGGCTGTCGGCGTCGTCGAAGGGAACCACGTCTGCGTGCCATGGATTGATGGGCTCCTTCGGAGTAACCCTGACTTCCCATGAAGCATCTTGGGCTCCCTCCTCCCACTCCTCTTCCTCGAAGGCAAAGCATTTCCATCCGTAGAACCTCTCGACACCGGAACGATCCACCGCCTCTTCGTCATGTAGACCTCGGAGGTAGAAGAGGTCGGCAGGTGGGTTGATCCGGTCAACGGATACCTCCCCATGCTTGCGATAGGCCTCTCGGAAGTCTTTCCTGACGTCGGACGGCGACTTCTTGCTTGAGAACCACGCCCTGCCAAGGACTTCTCCGGGCTCTACAAACTTCATTCCAGACGAGAGATGTCGCCTTACCTGTGCTGCAGCACAGAGGCCAGTCCTTCGTTCACGAATCCATCGGGCAGCATCCGGGAATTCTGGTACCGAGCCCTCCGACGAAACCGGTCGACAGACACCACGCAGAGGGCTCGGCGCCCCGGTTCGCATCGAAGAACAAAGGCACCGTGAGGGATCCTAAAGACTTCAATCTCGGCAGATCCGCCCTCGTCGGCGATGACGGATGCGTCGTCGGGGAGGTCCGTCAGCTCACAGAGGAGTCGCTCTACTTCACCACGCACTCCAGAGCCGACCTCGATGCCCTTTTCGTGTGCGTCGGCATCGAGGTCGTGGAGGCACCGCTGTACGAATTCCTCCCGCGATGCTTCCGTCTCATGCTCAAGTGCATCCCTTGCGGCGAGCAGGGCGCTAGCAGTCGCTAACTCATGCTCGAGGCGAGCATAGCCGGTGAAGGCATCCAGAAGTACATCGCGGTTTCTGGGGGTCGTACCCCAGAGGTTGCTGAGCATGGCCGTTGCCACGGCGTCTCGGACGGACTCTTCGCCGAGGTGTATCGGTGTGGTGTCAGCCTTGTGCAGCCAGAAGTCGTGGGCGCGAGAAGGGTACCCCATGCTCAAGGCGAAGAAGTACCGATTTACTTCTTCTGCCACCTGTTGGGACTCCCGAGAATCGGACTCTGTGCGCCCAAGGCTGTAGATGGACTGGGCCGGGCCAAGGAACGAGGCATAGGCACTAAACAATGCTGGATTGCCAGGCTGATCCACAACGCCGACTGTCTCTGATGTCGAATGCTCCCAATCGTAGTTGTCACCCCGAACCAGAGTGAGGTAATTCTCGCCTTCCGAGTCTTCCCGCTTGATTCTCGGGTCATTGCTGCTCAAATTTGGCAGGGCCACTAACGACCTCCTTGGTCGATGGTGTCGATGAGCAAGTGAGTTCGATCCCACGCGAGGGTCAAGCTCTCAATGATCTCGTTATGTTCAGGAAGCCGCCGTTCCCCTCGATGTAGATTCACATGGACGAAGATTCGTGACGTGGCTGCCTCATTGAAGCGAGGCTCGATGGTGAAATTCCAGACTTTGTCATCTTCATGAAACCGAAGCACAAAGCCGCCACTCACAACATCCCAGGGGGCCCCTTCAGATATCGCCCCATTGATGAGCTTGCTTACCAAGTACTCGCCTGCAGCTGAGCCAGAGTCCTGTTCGGCCACGAACTCAAGGTTGTAGCCGAACGCCTCGGGAAGGCTATCGCCCAGCGTACTTTTTGCGATACAAGTGGAGATGGCCTCTGCGAGGAAAGGCAGGTCGTCTTGTACAAGGTGCTGCCGCTCGATTGAGGAGCCTTCATCAGTCAGCAGGAGCGTTGTCCGTTCGCGACTCATCAAGAGTACGTTGAGCCCCTGCTCTTCATCTCTACGCAGAAAGACCTCGGTCCCCATGGCTTCCCTATAGGCTTGGAAGTCGCCATCCCCCGGGAGAAGGCGAAGACCCGGGAAGGCCATGTTGGCCTTCAGTACGTCGACGACCGTGACTGCCATCAACCCTCCTCCATGTTGCCCACGATCTCCTACCTACAGCGTACATCGCGCCTGGACAATTGGGCGCGGAGTCTAGCCCGATGCCTTTAGGGTGGCAATCCGCTCCGCGCACTTGAGGTGCTTGCTGAGCATCCCGCGGACCGCGTGGCGCAGGCTACTCAACGCTCTCCCGACTGCCATCACTGTGCGACCGGCACACTCTCGCAAGTACCTGTCCCGATGCAATATCTGAACCTCCCCCACACCTAGCGCCCCTCTTCCCGAGCCCGCACGATCGCGGCTCCAATTCTGTGTGTGAGGTGTGACTGTGTCTGAGGACGGTTGCTGCGTACAGTCGCTATCCTAGTGGCGTGAGGACGGGGGAACGTGCCAGCAGGCTTGAAGGTGCCTATGCGCGGCTGCGCGATGTGGATGCTCGAACACTGTCGCTGGCAAGGCAGTTCAGCCTGTGGATCGGCCCGAAAGGCACCGCAGACTGGAACACCAGCGATCTGGTGCTCGAATCGATCCATCACCGTTTCGACGTGTTCACAAGGAACTTCCTCGGGGGCGTCGCGCTGATCCTGGCTGCATTGGTGATCACGACCTTCGTCCAGTAGCGCCCCCATGCCCTACCCCGTACGATCGCGGCTCCAATTCTGTGTGTGAGGCGTGAACATGTCTGAGACGGCTACTTTGAAGGTGGGCGATGCGGCCCCGGATTTCGAGCTGGCGGCGAGCCCTACGGGCGACCCCGGTCCGTTCAAGCTGAGCGACCATCGCGGGTCGACGGTTGTCATTAACTTCGTGCCGGCGGCGTTCTCGCCGGTGTGCAGCAACCAGCTCCCGATCATCGAGGAGCAGCTGGGGAGCCTCGAGGGGGCGGTCACGGTCGCAATCTCGACGGATAACACGTGGACGCTGGCGGCGTGGGCGCAGCAGGCGGGGGTGAGCTACCCGGTCCTGAGCGACTTCAACCCGATCGGGGCGACGGCGGAGGCGTACGGCGTGCTGCTGCCGGGGATGAATATGGCGAACCGCGTGGTGGTGGTGGTCGACGGGGAGGGGAACGTGGCGCACATCGAGACGGCGGCGGCGGTGGTCGAGCTGCCGGACTACGGTCCTGTGCTCGCTTGCGTCTCCGGCTAGCGCCGGCGCCGCTGCGCTCGCGGTGGTTCGTGACTAGTGGCTAGTGGGGGTCCGCGGCCAGCGGACCGGTGAGTGGCGTGCACGCACCAGCCGCTAGTCACGAGTCATTAGTGACCAGTGACTAGTCACTAGTCACTAACCACCAGCCACCAGTCCCTAGTTGTCGAGGACGAGGACGCTGCGGTTGACCTCGCCGGCCTTGAGGGCGTCGTAGGCTTCGTTGATCTGGCCGAGCTCGTAGCGGCGGGAGATGAGCTCGTCGATCTTGAGGCGTCCCTGGCGGTAGAGCTCCATGAGCCAGGCCATGTCGTAGGTCTGGCGGGTGGAGCCGTAGAAGCTGCCGATCATGCCTTTCTCCTGGAGGAAGGCGGCGCCGGGGATGCTGACGTGTGAGTCGAAGGGGAGCATGCCGACGACGACGGCGCGTCCGCCGCGCTTGGCCATCTCGAAACACTGCTCGGCGGTCTGGACGAGGCCGATGGCCTCGAAGGCGTAGTCGACACCGCCGCGGACGAGGCCCTTGACGGCCTCGACGGGGTCGCCGGCGGAGGCGTCGACGACGTCGGTGGCGCCGAACTCCTTGGCGGCGGCGAGCTTGTTCTCAAGCATGTCGACGGCGATCACGCGGGAGGCGCCGGCGGCGACGGCTCCCTGGATGACGTTCAACCCGACACCGCCACAGCCGACGACGGCGACGGTCTGGCCGGCCTGGACGCGGGCGGTGTTGGTGGCGGCGCCGACGCCGGTCATGACGCTGCAGCCGACGAGGGCGGCGGCCTCCATGGACACGTCGTCGGGAACGTGGACGAGGGCGGTAGAGCTGACGAGCTGCTGCTCGGCGAAGGCGGACATGCCGGCGAACTGGGTGACGACCTGGCCGTTCATGCTGAGGCGGTCCTGGCGGCCGAGGCGGTTGGTGTTGAGGCAGAGGAAGGGCCGGCCCTGGACGCAGGCGTCGCAGTGACCGCAGGAGGCGACGAAGGCGACGACGACGCGGTCGCCGGGCTGGACGTTGGTGACATCGTCACCGATCTGCTCGACGACACCGGCGGACTCGTGGCCGAGGACGGCGGGGCAGGCCATCGGGTACTTGCCCTCCATGAAGTGGAGGTCGGAGTGGCAGACGCCGGTGGCGCTGGTGCGGATAAGGACCTCGTTGGCGCGGGGCTCGTCTACATCGACGTCTTCGATGACGAGGGGCTGGTCGACGCCGTACATGACTGCGGCCTTCATGGAGTGCTCCTTCGCTGTGTTCACTCTGGCCCGGGAAAAGGGGGCATGGGGGCATGAACCGGGCCGGTGATGGGGCCGCATTCTTCGGGGCGCTGGGTCGGGTGTCAACGTCCATAGTGCTAGTATCAAGCATTGATGCGGGCAATGGTGATTGGCGGGTTGCTGGCGGCCGCCGGTGCGGCGGGCATCGTGCTGGGGTGGAGCGGGGTGGTGTCGGGGCAGGCGGCGGCAACGTGCGAGTGGACGAACGGGGTGGCAGACCCGGAGGTGCGGTACCGGGCGTGGGCGAGCGTTTCGCCGGGGGAGGGGGCGACCACGGCGACGTTGCGGCTCGAGCTGTACGACGGCTCGGGGAACGCGGTCGCAGCCGGCGAGGGTGACGCGATCCTGGACGCGGCGCCGGTCACGCTCAGCACGGAGGCGGTGGGGCATGCGGAGGCGGCCCGCTACCGGGCGTCGGTCAGCGTGCGGGGGGGGGCGAGGTGCGAGGGGACGGTCGTGAGCGGGCTGCGGGTTTCCGTGGTGGCTGCACCTCCGCCCTCGACGGGGGCGCGACCCACGGCCACACCAACCCCGACTCCAACTCCCACACCAACGCCGACTCCCACGCCAACCCCAACTCCCACTCCCACTCCCACACCCACTCCCACACCGACGCCGACGCCAACGCCCATCGGACCGGGGCTCTCCAATGGGGGGTTCGAGGAGGTGCGGGATGGGGTCCCGGTGGGGTGGCGGGGCCGGGGCGGGACGCCGGGGGTGGTGGCGTTGCCGTTCACGGGCGAGCGGGCGGCGATCCTGACTTCCTCGACGACCTCGACGAAGTGGATGTACCGGGCGGTCCTGGTCGAGGGCGGCGAGTGGTACGAGGCGGCGGCGTGGGGGCGGGTGGTGACGGGGCGAGGGGAGGCGTTCGTGCGTATCGCGTGGTACGCGTCGGAGGATGGGAGCGGGCGGCAGCTACGCACGGTCACGGGCGAGGGGACGGGGAGCCGGGAGTGGGCGGCGATCACGGTGGGGCCGGCGCAGGCGCCGGAGGAGGCGCGGTCGGCGGTGGTGCGGCTGGTGTTCCGGCCGGGGTCGGGGAGCACCTCCGGGGTGGTGTTGTTCGACGACGCCTGGTTCGGCGTCGGGGAGGCGCCGACGCCTACACCGACACCGACTCCCACACCGACTCCAACTCCAACTCCCACGCCGTCGCCTACGCCAATACCGACCCCGACAGCAACTCCGTCGCCAACGGCCACACACATTCCGACTCCATCGCCAACGCCCACACCCACGCCGACTCCGACACCCACGCCGACTCCGACGCAGACTCCAACTTCTACCCCTACCCCAACTCCCTCGCCGATTCCCACACCCACTCCTACGCCTACACCTGCGCGGACGAGCGAAGCGGTCGCGACGGCAGCTCGGGCGCCTACTCCGACCGCCGCCGCTGCCGCAGCAGCCGTGGCGCCGGAAGCGTTGCGGATCTCGGAGGTGCTGGCGGATCCGGTCGAGCCGGGGGTGGACCGCGCCTACGAGTGGGTCGAGCTGGTGAACACGTCCGATGGCATCGTCAGCACGGCGGGGTGGGCGATCGGGGACGCGGGATCGGTGGATGTGCTGCCGGCGGTCGAGGTGCCGCCGGGCGGGTACGTGGTGGTGGCGGCGGAGGCGGCCGTTCTGCCCGTGAACGTGCTCGTGGCGCGGGTGCCGGATGGGTCGATCGGCAACGGTCTGAACAACGCCGGGGATGTGCTGCGGCTGGTGTCGCCGGCGGGGGCGGTCGTCGATGCGGTGTCGTTTGGGGAGAATAGGGAGGTGTTCGACTCACCGCCTGCCGCAGCCCGGCCCGGGGCGACGCTCGGCGCACGCCTTTCTGAGGGCGGCGTGGCGGAGCGCTGGGCGGAGACGCTGCGCCCGTCGCCGGGCGGTCCGAATGTGCTCCCGGAGGCGACCCCGGCGGCGGCGGCCGCCGCAACGGTCGCGACGGAAGCTGGCGGCAAGGCGGCGGCGGCACCCGCATCCACTGTCGCAGGGTCGACGCTAACCACCGGCACACCCGCCGTCCCCACCGGGACACTGGCGCCGCTGCCGACGCGCTTCGAGCGGGAGTCGGGGAGCCGGACGCCGTGGATCGCGCTGGGGGCGGTGGCGGGCGCGAGCACAGTCGTTACGCTGGCGGCGACGCGGGGCGCGTGGGGAGCGGTCCGGGGGAGGTTGCGTCGTGGCGGTTGAGCGGCTGCAGAAGATCCTGTCGAACGCAGGGGTGGCATCGCGGCGGTCGGCGGAGGCGATGATCGTGGCCGGGCGCGTGGCCGTAAACGGGAAGACGCTCGACAAGCTGGGGGCGCGGGCCGACCCCGACAAGGACGAGATCACGCTGGACGGCACGCCGGTGCTGCGGGAGCGCTACCGCTACGTGGCGCTGCACAAGCCCACGGGTGTGCTCTCGACGACGCGGGACGAGCGGGGGCGGCCGACGGTCACGTCACTTGTCGACAGTCCGGGGGCAACGCTGCACCCGGTGGGACGGCTCGACCTGGAGAGCGAGGGGCTGATCGTGCTCACGAACGACGGGGCGCTGACGGAGCTGCTGACGCATCCCCGGCACGAGGTGCGGAAGGAGTACCTGGTCGCGATCGACCAGCCGCTGGGGAGGAAGGGCCGGGACCGGTTGGTGCGGGGGGTGCGGCACGAGGGGGAACGGCTGAAGGCGGATTCGGTGCAGGTGGTGAGCCCGAGCGGGTCGGCGGAGCGCCCCGATCCCCGGTGGCTGCTGTTCGCGCTGCATGGGGGGCGCAAGCGGGAGATCCGGCGGATGCTCTCGGTTGTCGGGCGGCGCGTGGTGACTCTGCAGCGGGTCCGCATCGGGCCACTGACGCTGGGGGCGCTGGGCCCGGGGGAGAGCCGCGACCTGACGCCGGAGGAGGTCCAGGCACTGTACGACGCGGGCAAGCGGGCGGAGGCCCGGGAGCCGGGTAGCATGGCGGCGGCGGCGACGATGAAGCCTCGGCACCCGCATCCCGTTGCCATCGACGGTCCGGCCGCCTCCGGCAAGAGCACGCTGGCGCGGGCTCTTGCCGAACGCTTCGGGTACGTCCTGCTCGATACGGGACTGATGTACCGGGCGTTCACGCTGGCGGCGCTGCGGGCGGGCGTCCCGGCGAGCGACGCCGCCGCCTGCACGGAGCTGGCGCGAGGCGGGGGCCTGAGCCTGACGGTGCAGGACCGGGAGGCGCGGGTCGCGCTCGATGGGGAGGACGTGACCGACCTGCTGCGGTCCCCGGAGGTGGAGGCGAACGTGAGCGCTTACTCGGCCATCGCCGAGGTCCGCCGCGAACTGGTGGCGCAACAGCGGCTGTTCGCGGCGCAGCGGCGGTCGCTGCTGGTGGGGCGAGACATCGGGTCGGTGGTATTGCCGGGCGCGCCGGTGAAGTTCTACCTGCAGGCGTCGGAGGCGGTGCGGGCGCAGCGGCGGGGCGAGCAGGCGGCGGAGTGGGGGGAGCAGCAGAGCGCGAGCGAGGCGGAACGCGACATCAGCGGGCGGGACGAGACCGACAGCACGCGGGCGGCGAGCCCGCTGGTCGTGCCGAACGGCGCGATCGTGATCGACAGCGGGGAACTGGACGCCGATGCGATGATTGCGGCGGCGATAGCAGCGATAGAGGAGCGATCAACGTGAAGGCGCTGGGACGGTTCCTGTGGGCGATCTACGTGCCCTGTTTCTACTGGTGGTCGGTGTGGACCTCCTACGGAATCCTGTTGCTGATGGCGCGGTGGCACGTGAAGGGGCGCAAGAACATCCCCGGCGGGCCGCTCATCCTCGCCTCCAGCCATCTCGGGAACGTGGACCCGATGATGCTGGCCATCGCCATGGCCCCGCGCCGGCGGCGCATCCGGTTCATGGCGAAGGAGCAGCTGTTCCGGTACGTGCTCACGCCGTTTGTCATCGGGTGGAACCCGATCCGGCTCTACCGCGGCGCCTCCGACCGGAGAGCCCTACGGAAGGCGGAGGAAGTGGTGCTGAACGGCGAGCTGCTGGGGATGTTCCCAGAGGGGACGCGCAGCAAGACCGGCGACCTCGGGGCGCTGCAGGGCGGGACGGCGTTGATCGCACTGCGGACGAATACCGCCATCCTCCCGTGTCGCGTCTTCAACACGAACCAGCTGGGGAAGAAGGGACACCTGATCGCACGTCCAACGCTGACCATCCGGTTCGGGAAGCCATTCCCGGTCGAGCGACAGGAGGGGCCGCTGGCGAAGCAGGTGGAGGAGCTCACGGAGCGCATCCGGGAGGAACTGGAAGCGATCCGGGTCGAGCACGAGGCGGAGGCAGCGTGAAGGCTCCCGAGGGCGGGGTCATCTCCGCCGTCACACATGGATCGCTGGCCGAGGAGGCGGGCATCGTTCCGGGGGACACGATCGTGGCGATCGACGGGCGGATCCTTCGGGATGCGGTCGACTACCAGTTTTACGCGGCCGAGCACGAGATCACGGCGCGCTTCCGCAAGGCGGATGGCAGCGAAGACCTGGTCGTCTTCGAGAAGGACCCGGACGAGGACCTCGGGCTGGCATTCGAGCGGGCCACCTGGGACGGGGTACAGGTGTGCAACAACACCTGCTTCTTCTGCTTCCTAAAGGGACTGCCGAAGGGGCTACGGAAGCCCCTCTACCTGAAGGACGACGACTACCGGCTCAGCTTCCTGCACGGCAACTTCGTGACGCTCACGAACCTGACGGACGACGACTGGGCGCGGCTGGAGGAGCAGCGCCTGAGCCCCCTGAACGTGTCCGTACACGCGACGGAGGTGGAGCTGCGGCGGAAGCTGCTGGGGAACGAGCGGGCGCCGGATGTGGTCGCGCAGCTGGAGCGGCTGCGAGACCTGGGACTGCGCGCGCACACGCAGATCGTGCTGACGCCCGGCGTGAACGACGGCGAGGCGCTGGAACGCTCGCTGTCCGACCTGACGGCGCTGTATCCGACCGTGCAGACGGTCTCGGTGGTGCCGGTGGGGGCGAGTCCGCGGCTGGAGGACTGGTCGCGGGAGCGGGACGGGATCGAGCTGCTGCCGCCGGAGCGGGAGTTCGCGCGCGGGCTGATCGCGACAGTGCGTCGCTTCCAGCGGGCCTGCGAAGCGGCACACGGGCGGAGCGTGGTGCAGTGCGCCGACGAGTACTACCTGGCGGCGGGGCGCCGGCTGCCGGCGGCGCGGCGGTACGACGGCTTCCCGCAGTACGAGAACGGCATCGGCATGGTGCGGACGCTGATGGAGGACTGGTCGCGGCTGCGGAGGCGGCTGCGGGCGAAGCCCGCGGCGGGGCTGGCGGGGAGGCGGGTGGCGATGGCGTGCGGGAGGCTGATCGGGCCGGTGCTGGAACGCCTGACGGAAGAGTTCGCCGCCGAGACGGGCATCGAGGCCAGCGTGCACCCGGTGACGAACACGCTCTTCGGGGAGCGGGTGAACGTGAGCGGTCTGTTGAGCGGGGACGACTTCGTGCGGACGCTAGCGGGAGTCGAGGCGGACCTGGTGCTGCTGCCCCGCACGAGCCTCGACTACTTCGGCGAGCGCTTCCTCGACAGCATGACGGTGGCGGAGGTGGAGGCGGGGATCGGGGCGCCGGTGGCGTTCGCGACCTCGCTGAGCGAGGCGTTCGAGGCGATCCAGGCGGGTCCGCAGGCGCCGGAACCGGCCTCGGCGCCGAACGGGGTGTTCTGGAGCGACTCCTCCATCGACGTGCCGGTGGAGGCGGTGTGGGTGGAGGCCTGAGGGCGTCGCGGGGGCGGTGCTAAGCTGGAGCCATGCCGCGTATCCGGGTGGAGCCGCTGGGAATCGAGGTCGAGGCGCCGTACGGCGAGACGGTGATGGATGCAGTCTGCGCGCAGGGGTACTTCTGGCCGATCGGCTGCGACAAGGTGGGGGAGTGCACGAACTGCGCGATGGAGGTCATCTCGGGGGTGGGGCGGCTGAGCCAGATGGGTCGCTACGAGCGGGCGAACCTGATCCGTCAGCGGGGAACGCGTTCGATCGAGGATCCGCGGCTGCGGCTGGCGTGCCAGGCGCACGTGGAGGGGGACGTGGTGGTGGAGAAGCGGGGCGTGCAGCCGCTCTAGCGTGCAGGTTCGCCCGAACCGACTGCCGCGCCTAGACTTCGCGCAGGCACACGGGCGGGGGCCAGCATGATCTCGAGCATCCTCCTGGCGGCGGGCATGTCCACACGCATGGGCGAGCCGAAAGCGCTCCTCGACTGGGGCGGCGAACCGCTTATCCGCTACCAGATCCGGCAGCTCCAGGAAGCAGGGGTGGACGAGGTGGTGGTGGTGCTCGGGTACCGCGCGGACGAGATCCACCGCAAGCTCCACGGCCTGACCTACCGGAGCGTCCTGAATCCGGTCTACCAGCTCGGGCGGGCGGGGTCGCTGCGGGCGGGGGCGAAGGCGATCAACCGGGAGGCCTCGGCGGTCGTGCTGCTGAACGTGGACCAGCCGCGGCCCGCGGACCTGATCGGGGCCGTCATCGACGGACACACGGCGGCGGCGGCCGCGACCCGGCCCGTCCACGACGGCCACCACGGGCACCCGGTTGTCCTGGCGGGACGGCTGCGGGGCGAATTGATCGCCGCCACCGACGACCAGCAAGGGCTGCGCGGAGTGCTCGCGGCGCATCCCGCCGACATCGTGGACATTCCCAGCGACGAGCGCTGCCTGCTCGACCTGAACACGCCCGACGAATACGAGGCCGCGGTCGCCGCACTGGCCGGCGACTCCTAGGGCACCGTGCCTTCCCGGCGCACGTTCGAGCCCGCCTACCGGGCGGTCATCTTCGACCTCGACGAGACGCTCATCGACAGCCGCCCGGCCTGGCGCTACACGCTGGAGGAGACGCTGATGAGCGTCGCCAACCGGCGCATCGACGCGGGGCCGCTGGTAGACGAGTACCACCGCCGCCCCTGGCGCGACAGCCTCGCGATCGTGCTGGACGACCCGGAGGAGCAACGGCGGGCGCTGGAGCTGTGCGAGCGGATCGAGGGGCGGAGCGCGATGAAGCGGCTGCTCGTCTTCGAGGGCACGGGGATGGCGCTGGACGAGGTGCGGGGGGCGCACATCGAGATCGGGGCGATCTCGCGGCTGCCCCACGCGGTTGCGCTGAAGCAGACGCAGGCGACCGGGGTGGATCGCTTCCTGACGGTGCTCTCGGCGACGCCGGAGGGGGAGGGCTGGGACGCGGGGGCGCGAGCCTCGGAGTGCCTCTCGTACTTCGCGCGGGAGCCGGAGACCTGCGTCTTCGTGGGCGCGGAGGGGCGGGACGTGGAGGCGGCGCGGGGACTGGGGCTGGTGGCTGTGCGGGCGGGGTGGTCGGCAGGGGCGGGGGAGGCGGAGGGCGAGGGGCTGGCATCGCCGGCGGCGGCAGCGGCGGCGCTCCTGTTCGGCCTCGAAGCGGCCGGGCTATCGCGAGCGACAAACGGCGGCTAGGCTTCACTCACCTTCTCAACACAAACGGGGTTACACGTGACTACCAGGATCGGCATCAACGGCTTCGGACGGATCGGCAGGCAGGTCTTCAAGGCGATCAGCGAGCGGCACGGCGACACGCTCGAGGTGGTCGCGATCAACGACCTGGTCGATACGGAGACGAACGCGAACCTGCTGAAGTACGACAGCAACTACGGTCCCTGGGACCGCGACGTACGGGCGACCGAGGACGGTATTGCCGTGGACGGGCGGGTGGTGACGGTCTTCAGCGAGCGCGACCCCGGGCAGATTCCCTGGGGGTCGGTGGGCGCGGAGATCGTGATCGAGTCGACGGGCTTCTTCACGGACGCGACGAAGGCGGCCGCGCACCGGCGCGACAGCGTCAAGAAGGTGGTCATCAGCGCACCGGCGAAGAACGAGGACCTGACGGTCGTGCTCGGCGTGAACGATGAGCGCTACGACCCGGGAAAGCACCACGTCATCTCGAACGCAAGCTGCACGACGAACGGCCTGGCGCCGGTGGTGAAGGTGCTGGTCGATAACTTCGGGCTGGTGAAGGGCCAGATGACGACGGTCCACAGCTACACGAGCTCGCAGAAGATCCTCGACCAGGCGGGCGGGGGCGACCCGCGCGAGATGCGCTCGGGGCCGCTCAACATCGTGCCGACCTCGACGGGGGCGGCGCGGGCGCTGCGCCTCGTGATTCCCGAGGTCGAGGGCAAGCTCGACGGGCTGGCCTACCGCGTGCCCACGCCGACCGTCTCGATCGTCGAGATCGTGGCGCTGACGGAGAAGGAGACCTCGAAGGAAGAGGTGAACGCAATCGTGGCGGAGACGGCGGGGGAGCAGATGAAGGGCATCCTCGGCATCACCGACGACCCCGTGGTCTCGATGGACCTGAAGGGCGACGAGCGGTCGAGCATCGTCGACGGGCGTTCGACGAACGTCGTCGCGGGCAACCTCGTGAAGGTCGCGGCCTGGTACGACAACGAGTGGGGCTACGCCTGCCGGCTGTCGGACCTGAGCGCGATGCTCGTGGAGCGGGGCCTCTAGGCGGGATCCGCGATCGAGTAGGATCGCCGCATGGGAACCTTCAGCGTCCCGGTGCGCCTCTCCGGCGTGAACGGCGGGGAGTCCATGGACATCGGGGCCACCGTCAACACGGGGTCTGCGTACACGACCCTGCCGGGGAGCCTGCTGCGAGAGCTGGGCGTCGAGCCATTTGACCTGCGCCGCTTCGTCCTGGCCGACGGCCACGTTGTGGAAACCGAGATCGGCGAGGCCAGGGCAACACTCGGCGACACGAGCGTGACAACCGTGGTTGCGTTCGGGGAAGAGGGGTCCCCGCCCCTGCTGGGCGCGTACACCCTGGAGGGCCTGGGGCTGGCCGTGGACCCGGTCTTGCAGCGGCTCGTTCCCGCCCGGCTCATCATGTACTAGGGGCCGTCTCGACCGTAGACTCTTCCCATGTTCGAAGCGCTTACCGACAAGCTGCAGGGTGCGTTCCAGCGCTTTGGGAGCCGCGGCATTGTCACGGAGGAGGACCTGGACAAGGTCCTGCGTGACGTTCGCCTGGCGATGCTCGAAGCGGATGTGAACTTCCGCGTGGTGCGGCAGTTCACGTCGAAGGTGCGGGAGGAGGCGCTGGGGGCGGACGTGCTCCAGAGCCTCACGCCGGCACAGCAGGTCATCGACATCGTCAACCGGGAGCTGACCGCCATCCTCGGGGGGGAGGCGGCGGACCTGGCGAGCGCCTCGCAGCCACCGGCGGTGATCCTGATGGTGGGACTGCAGGGGTCGGGCAAGACGACGACGGCGGCAAAGCTGGCGGCGCGCCTGAAGAGCGACGGCAAGCGGCCTTACCTGATCGCGTGTGACATCTACCGGCCGGCGGCGGTCGAGCAGCTTGTGACACTGGCAAAGAGCATCGACGTGCCCTGCTACGAGGAGGGCACAACGGCCAAGCCAGCCGACATCTCCGAGCGGGGGATGGCGCAGGCGCGGCGCGCGGGGGCGACGCATGTGCTGGTCGACACGGCCGGTCGCCTGCACGTCGACGAGACGATGATGGCGGAGGTGGCGGACCTGCGGAAGCAGCTCAAGCCGTCCGAGGTCCTGTTCGTGGCGGACGCGATGGCGGGGCAGGACGCGGTCACGGCGGCCAAGGAGTTCCACGAGCAGGTCGAGAGCACGGGCGTGGTGCTGACCAAGCTGGACGGGGACGCCCGCGGCGGGGCGGCGCTGAGCATCCAGTCGGTGCTGGGCGTGCCGGTCAAGTTCATCGGGGTGGGGGAGGGCACGGACGCACTCGAACCGTTCCACCCGGACCGGCTGGCGGGGCGGATCCTCGGCATGGGCGACATGCTCAGCCTGATCGACAAGGCGAAGGCGACGATGGGGGAGGCGGACACGGAGCGCTTCAACGAGAAGATGCGCCAGGGCTCGTTCGACCTGCAGGACTTCGTCGACCAGCTGCGGCAGGTGCGGGAGATGGGGCCGCTGGGCCAGATCGTGCAGATGCTGCCGGGGTTCAACTCGATCAAGTCGCAGCTGAACGTGGACTCGCTGGACGACTCGTACTTCGGGCACGCGGAGGCGATCGTGCTCTCGATGACGGCCTGGGAGCGGCGTCACCCGGACCGCATCGACGGGAAGCGGCGGCGGCGGATCGCGGCGGGGAGCGGGACGGTGCCGGCGGACGTGAACCGTCTGCTGAAGCAGTTCTTCGAGGCGCGCAAGCTGGCGAAGCAGATCAGCACGGGCCGGATGCCGGCCATTCCGGGTCTCGGCTAGCGGGCGCGTAGCTGGGACGTGGGGTAGCATCGCTAGCAGCGAAAACGAGAGGGATCGGCGAGTGCTTCGTATCCGGTTGCGACGTGTAGGGAAGAAGGGCCAGGCGTATTACCGCGTGGTGGTGGCGGACCAACGGTTTCCGCGAGACGGCAGGTTCCTTGAGTCGCTGGGGGCCTATGACCCGCACATGGACCCGCCCACCTCGGACCTGAACCTCGAGCGCGCGCGCGAGTGGATCGCCAAGGGGGCGCAACCCTCGGAGGCGGCGGCGAAGATCCTGCGACGGGCCGAAGCCCTCAATGGGGCGACCGCGGCAGAGGCCGCTTCAGAAGCGCCCTCGGAGGCTGAGAGCACAGACGAGGCTCCGGCCGAGGCAGAGACGCCCGCAGAGGCCGAAGCTGAAGCACCGGCCGGGGACGAGGCTGAGCCCGCCCTCGCGACCGAAGGTTCGGAGAGCTAACCATGGCTTCGATGATGGGGAACCTGATCGAGTACATCGCCAAGTCGCTGGTGGATGAGCCGGACGAGGTGCGCGTGACCGAGCACGACGACCACGGCCGCATCATCGTGCACCTGGACGTGGCCGAGGACGACATCGGCCGGGTGATCGGCCGCGACGGGCGGATCGCAACGGCGATGCGCTCGCTGATCAAGGTGGCGGCCATCCGCGAGGATGAGCGCGTCGGCCTTGAGATCGGGGACTGACCGCGAGCGCGGCGCCCCCTCCCCCTCCCAGTCCCGGCGGTCCCCCCGAGCCCCGCGAGGGCTTCGTTGCGGTTGGTCGCGTGATGCGGCCGCACGGAAACGCGGGCGAGCTGCGGGTGGCGCCCTTCAACCCAGAGCTTCCCAACCTGCAGGCGGACGGCGAGGTGTACCTGCTGGGTCGAAAGCACCGCATCGAGCGGGTGCGGTGGGACCGGGGGCGGGTGCTCGTGCGTCTGGAGGGGCTGGGGACGCGGGGGGAGGTCGAGGACACGCGGGGGGCGCTGCTGGAGGTGCCGGAGGACGAGCTGATGCTCGAGGTGGACGCCTACCTCGTCTCCGACATCGTGGGGCTGGAGGTGGTGCGTGAGGACGGTCGCAGCCTGGGTCACGTGAGTGAAGTGCTGAACACGGGCGCGAACGACGTGTACGTGGTGGAGGGGCCGTCGGGGGAGACGCTGGTACCGGCGATCGCCTCGGTTGTGGAAGCGATCGATGTCGCTGGAGGGGTGCTTCGTATCACAGATACGCTAGCACTTGGTGACGAATCGTCATAAAGACGTTGAAAGGGGTCTTTACGCCCGCTAGACTCGGAAGCGTCGTTGAGGCAAGCGGCCAGCGGGCGGGGTGTTTCCGCGGGCTTGTGCGCCGAGACCCAGTCGAGGGGGAATGGCGATGGCGAAGGCCGAGACGCTTCAAGTAGTCGGTAGTTGTATCCACCACTGGATCCTGGACCCACCAAGAGGCGAGCTCACCTTCGGACGCTGCAAGAAGTGCGGCGAAGAGCGCCAGTTCACGGGCGAGACGAGCTACCGCATTGGGCGGGGCTCTTCCCGGCGACGGTAGCGGCGCCCCTCCTCCCCTGTCCCAGCAGTGACTCGTGGCCAGTGAATGGTGGCTTGTTGTGTTCACGAGCCACGAACCAGCAGCCACTGCCAGCATTTGACGCCCCCGGAGGGGCGTCCCTACGATCGCGGGAGCCCGTGGGGACATAGCTCAGTTGGGAGAGCGCAGCGTTCGCAATGCTGAGGTCGGGGGTTCGACTCCCCCTGTCTCCACCAGCCATATACCGATGACGAGCGCGAGCGCGCCGCGCCAGGGGCGGGGAACGCACCGCTTCCGCGGGCGAACGGCCCGAAGGAGAGAGCGATGACGAAGACCGTCCAGGAGCAACTGGCGGAACTGAACGAACGCAAGGAGGAGGCGCGGGCGGGCGGCGGCGAGCGCCGCGTCGAGGCGCAACACAACCGGGGCAAGCTGACCGCGCGGGAGCGCATCGAGCTGCTGCTGGACGAGGACACCTTCGAGGAGGTCGATTCGCTGGTGCGGCCGCGCGGGGCGGATCGGGGGCCGGAGGCGGTGGTGACGGGGTGGGGGCGCATCGATGGGCGGCCCGTGTACCTGTTCTCGTACGACTTCACCGTGTCGGGGGGGTCGCTGAGCGAGACGGTGGGGGAGAAGATCCTGAAGGTGATGGACCTCGCGCTGATGACGGGGGCGCCCATCATCGGCATCCAGGACTCGGGCGGGGCGCGCATCCAGGACGGTCCGGAGAGCCTGCGCGGCTTCGGCGAGATGTTCGCGATGAACACGCTCGCGAGCGGGGTCGTGCCCCAGATCAGCGTGATCATGGGGCCCTGCGCGGGCGGGGCGGTCTACAGCCCGGCCATCACCGACTTCATCTTCATGACGGCGGGCACGGGCCAGATGTACATCACCGGGCCTGACGTGATCCGGAACGTGACGGGCGAGGAGATCGACCACGAGACGCTGGGCGGCGCGAGCATCCACGCGACCCGCTCGGGCGTGGCCCACTTCGCCATCGAGGGGGAGGAGGAGACGCTGGCGGAGGTTCGCCGGCTGCTCTCGTACCTGCCCTCGAACAACGCCGAAGACGCGCCCTTCGTGCCGACCGAGCACCCGACGGACTCGCCGGAGGAAGAGCTGCTCACGATCGTGCCGGACGAGCCGAACCGTCCCTACGACGTGCGCGAGATCATCTATCGCATCGTCGACGACGGGGAGTTCCTCGAGGTGCACGAGACGTTCGCGCAGAACGTGGTGGTCGGCTTCGCGCGCATGGGCGGGCAGACGGTCGGGTTCGTTGGGAACCAGCCGATGCACCTGGCGGGCGTGCTCGACATCGAGGCGAGCCGCAAGGCGGCGCGCTTCGTGCGCACCTGCGACTGCTTCAACATCCCGATCATCACGCTGGTCGACATCCCCGGGTACCTGCCGGGGTCGTCGCAGGAGCACGGCGCCATCATCACGCACGGGGCGAAGCTGCTGTTCGCCTACAGCGAGGCGACGGTGCCGAAGATCGCAGTGGTGCTGCGGAAGGCGTACGGCGGGGCCTACCTGGTCATGTCGAGCAAGCACCTGCGGGGGGACATGAACTTCGCCTGGCCGGCGGCGGAGGTGGCAGTGATGGGTCCGGAGCAGGCGGTAGGCATCATCAACCGGCGCGAGATTGCCGCCGCTGACGACCCGGAGGCGAAGCGCGACGAGCTGGCGGAGGACTTCCGCGTGCGTTTCGGGAACCCGTACATCCCGGCGGGGCGGGGTTTCGTGGACGACGTAATCGACCCGCGGGAGACGCGCAGCAAGATCGTGACGTCGCTTGAGATGCTGCGGAACAAGGCGGATCGGAACCCGCCGAAGAAGCACGGCAACATCCCGCTGTAGGGCGAAACCGGGCGGGGTAATTCGGCACGCCGGGTGCTAGCGTGGCGGCATGTTGCGTTGGGCACTCGTGGTGGGCACATGGGCGTTGGCTGTCGCGGTGTTGGGGGGCTGCGGGGGACAAGAAGCGTCGCCAGCGCTGCAGCCAACACCAAGGTCTGGGCCGGTCGCGACGGAGACGCCGGAGCCCAGCCCATCGTCAGCGCCATCGACGGCCTCCACGCCGACCCCCACTCCCGCTATCGCGACACCCGTGGCCACGCTTGCGGCCACCCCGCCCGCAACGCCGAGCGCGACACCTGTCGCTACCGCCACAGAACCGCCCACCCCTGCGTCACCTACGCCAACACTCGCGCCCGCGCACGAAGTCGATGCGCCAATCGCCTTCCGCTACGACACCTACGACCTGACGGGCGTGGTCGGGGAGCCGGGGAGCTATGCCTTCCTCGCCGATGGAGGCGACCCCGCCAGCGTCGTCACGACCTACGAGGGTCTGCGGGATGGCACCACCACCGCCCTCCGTCTCCACACGTCGGATGCCCACGGAGCGTCACAAGCAGCGCTCTATGACGCAGTGGAGACAGGCCACCTGATCGAGTGGCACAAGGCCGACGACTGCTTCGTGCGCTACCGCGTCACGGACGTGCCGGAGGCAGCCGCGACGGCGACGCAGCGGGAGTACGGCGTGCGCTGGGAGACATACGTCTTCCAGGGTTGCCAGACGGGTTCCATCCCCACCTCAGCGACGGTGACCTTCACGGCCGCTGCCGAACTGCCACTGGAGCACCTCGGCGGGACCAACCTCACCGACTTCGCTGTTGTGCATGGGCCGTGGCAGTTGACGCCCGGAACACCACTACAACCGAACGCACAAGTAAGCCCAAGGACCAGCGTCGCGAGGAAGGCATCGACGTCACATCCGCAGCCTGAGCGCTTTCGCTCACCACCCCCGTACCAGGGGGGTGAAATGGTCACGAGCCTGGCGGAGGCGCGACGGCTGCCCTACTGGCGCGATCCGTCACTTCCAGAGGGAGTTACGTACAGCCATTTGTACGTTGGTGACTTGGACCCTCTCGGCGGCTACACGCGGCCCGGCTATGAAGCGTTCTACGTCGCCCCTGCAGGGTATGGCGTTGTAGCAGTCGCCGCCCAGCACATGATTGGGCGGATGGTCGCGGGAGCGAGCAGTTGGCTGGCCAGTGGCGACCCACCCCGCGGGTCCGTGCGCGAGCCGCGCGTGATAGCAGGCCGCCCCGCGATCGTGGAGTACAGCCCACTCGGGGTGGCATACAACCGGGTCAAGTCCGTGGAGGTTCACATCTACGACCCGGCCACGGAGTGCGAGTACACGGTGAAGGGCCTGAGCGGCAGCTACGGCACGCGCGGCGGCCCCGCTGCCCTTGAACGCGTGATCGCGATCGCCGAGAGTCTGTTCGAGGAGCCGACGGGGAAGGCGCTGTACGACAGCTACGACACGACGGGCGCCGTGACGGCGCCTGGCAGCTACGCCTCCCTCGCCGATGGAGACGACCCGGCCAGCGCCGTCACGACCTACGAGGGTCTTCGGGATGGCACCACCACCGCCCTCCGTATCCACACATCTGATGCCCACGGAGCGTCACAAGCAGCGCTCTACGACACGGTGGAGACGGGCCACCTGATTGAGTGGCACAAGGGCGACGACTGCTTCGTGCGCTACCGCGTCACGGACGTGCCGGAGGCAGCCGCGACGGCGACACAGCGGGAGTTCGGGGTGCGCCGGGAGACCTACGTCTTCCAGGGTTGCCAGACGGGTTCGGTGCCCACATCGGCGGCGGTGACGTTTACGGCTGCGGCCGAGCTACCGCTGGAGCACCTCGGCGGCACGAGTCTGACGGACTTCGCTGTTGTGCACGGGATCATGCAGCTGGTGCCCGATGGCGTGCTGCTCCCCAGCGGGGCAGTCGTGGCGGGCTCACCCGTCGCAGTCAGAGAGCCGGTGGAACAGGAGCTCTCGGCCGCCGCGCGCGGTGTGCCCACCAAGCAGACGAGCGACCTGTCGGAGGCGCGGAGGTTGCCCCTCTGGCGAGAACCGTCGCTGCCAGAAAGCTGGAGGTTCGCGTCCGTACGGAGTGGCAATCACGCCGATGTCTATGGGTACCAAGCGAGTTATGTCGGCCCTGCTGGCGTACCAGCCGTGCGCATCCAGGGGGCGTACCCCGTACGGTGGCTGGCACCGAGGGCCTCGAGTTGGACCAACAGCGCCGGCAAGCTAACCGTCCGTGAAATCCGGGTAATCGCCGGCCGCCCTGCCACGGTGCAGTACAGCCCGCTTGGGACGCAGCACCACGCTACGGGCCGCATCAAGGTCGAAATCTTCGACCCTGCCACGGGCTCCGGCTACATCGTGTCAGGGTTGAGTGGCAGCCTGGGCCTCCGCGGCGGGCCGGATGCCGCTGAGAGGGTGATTGCCATCGCGTGCAGCCTCTTCTGGAGCGCAGACCAGTGCGCCCAGTGAGCGCCTACCGCAATGGCTGGCCGTAAAGGGTGCTTGTGATAGTGTTCACGGAGAGCCGCGAGCAGCCGAGAGACGCAGCAGGGGACTCCGCCAAGCATGGGCCAGGTACGCATCACCGAGACCGCCATCCGCGACGGGCATCAGTCGCTTTTGGCCACCAGAATGCGGACCGAGGACATGCTTCCCGCCCTCGAGCGGATGGACGCGATCGGCTACGGCAGCATCGAGTGCTGGGGCGGGGCCACCTTCGACACGGCCATGCGCTTCCTGCTGGAAGACCCGTGGGAGCGGCTGCGCGAGGTGAAGAGCCGGCTGAAGAACACGCCCACGCAGATGCTGCTGCGGGGTCAGAACGCGGTCGGCTACCGGCATTACGCCGATGACGTGGTGCTCGAATTCTGCGAGCGGGCCGTCGAGAACGGCATGGACATCTTCCGCATCTTCGATGCGCTGAACGACACCCGGAACCTGGAGACGGCCTTCGAGGGCGTGAAGCGGGCGGGCGGGCACGTGCAGGGCACGCTCTGCTACACGACGAGCCCCGTACACACGGTGGAGAGCTTCGGCACGCTCGCCGACCGGCTGGTCGAGATGGGCGCCGACTCGCTCTGCATCAAGGACATGGCGGGGCTGCTGAGCCCAGTCATGGCGGAGCGGCTGGTGACGCGCATCAAGGGCGACCACCCGGACGTACCCCTGCAGCTCCACTGCCACGACACCTCCGGCTACTCGGAGATGGCGTACCTGCTGGCCGTTCGGGCCGGCGCGGACATGATCGACACGGCCATCAGCCCGCTGGCGGGGGGCACCTCGCAGCCAGCCACGGAGACGCTCGTGGCGGCGCTGGGCGAGGACGAGGAGCTCGGCACGGGCATCGTGCTCGACGACCTCGTGGAGACGGCCGAGTACTTCGGCGGCGTGCGCAAGAAGTACTGGAAGCACGAGAGCAACTTGCTGGGCGTCGATGCGGGCGTGCTCCGGCACCAGGTTCCGGGCGGCATGATCTCGAACCTCGTGGGTCAGCTGCGGGACCAGGGCCAGGAAGCGAAGCTGGGCGAGGTGCTGGAGGAGAACGCGCGCGTACGCGCGGACCTCGGCTACCCGCCGCTGGTGACGCCTAGCTCGCAGATCGTGGGCTCGCAGGCGGTGCTGAACGTGCTCACGGGCAAGCGCTATGGCGTCGTGACGAAGGAAACGCGGAACCTCGCGCAGGGGCTGTACGGCGAGACGGCCGAGCCGATCGCCGAGGACGTGCTGAAGCAGATTCTTGGCGACGAGGAGCAGGTCACCCACCGCCCCGCGGACGACCTCGAGCCGGAGCTGGAGAGCGCCAAGGAGGAGATCGGCGAGCTGGCCGAGACTCCCGAGGACGTGCTCTCGTACGTGATGTTCCCGCAGCCCGCGAAGAAGTTCCTGGAGTGGCGTCGCGACGGCGGCGGTCCCGAGCGGGAGCTGGTGGCGGCGGTTGTCGGTGCGATGGCGATCAAGGACCGCCCGCAGGCGGCGGCTCGGCCGGCGCCGGTTGCCACGTCCTCGAACGGCGCAGGAGCCCCCTGGCGACAGTTCGGGCGCATGAGGCAGATGCGGTAGCGATGGCGACGGTCACGATCGGCGGACGCACCTACGATGTCGAAGTACGCGGCGACGCGGTCGTCGTTGACGGCGAAGAGTTCCCGATCGCGATCGACCGGGGCGATGCTTACGACACGGTCACGGCGGGAGCGGTGAGCTATCGCGTGGCGCTTCCCCCCGAGGACGCACGCGAGTCGGGCATGGCGATCGAGGTCGACCACCGGCCGTTCACGCTCGAGTACGAGGGGCGGCTGGGCGGCGGTCCGGCGCGGCCCGCTGCGCGAGCAGCGAGTGCGGCGAGCGCCAGCGCTCCCGCGGTCTCGAACGTGCCGGGAGGCGTGGCGGCGCAGCTATCGGGTAAGGTGCTGCGGATCGAGGTAGCGGCGGGCGATTCCGTCGAGGCGGGACAGCTGCTGCTGGTCCTCGAAGCGATGAAAATGGAGAACGAGATCAACGCGCCGAAGGCCGGGACGGTCAAAGAGGTCCTGGTGGGCGAGGGCGCGCAGGTGTCCGAGGGCGAGACCCTCGTGATCCTGGAGTAGGGAAGGAGTCCGCCCGGTGCCGGTGAAGGAGCTTCGAGATCAGCGCCATACGGGCACGGTCGCGGAGATCGCGCAGTCCCGCTTCCCCTACCCCAACGAGGAGCACCCGGAGCTGGAAACGCTCCTGAACAACCCCGAGCCGACGATCTCGGTGGGGGAGTGGGAGGGCGAGCCGCTCTACCCGGACATCGTGGTGGTGCGGCGACCGGGACAGTGGCTGGAGTTCGTGGCGCAGGTCGAGACGGTCGACACGATGACGGACGAGCAGGCGGAGAAGAAGTGGCTGCCCTACTCGAAGATGGGCGAGCTGCTGCTGTACGTGCCCGCGGGGCAGGTGCAGGCAGCGAAGCAGCTCTGCCGGAAGCACGGCATCACCTGCAAGGGCATCCGCACGTGGCGCTACCGGCCCGTGTGGGGCCTCACGATCGCCGAGGCGTAGCGCTCACCCCATGACCGAAGCGACAACCGAGGCGACGCGCTCCCTGAACGTGTACTTCGACGTGGACCACACGCTGGTCTACACGACGAAGGACGCGAGCACGCTGCGTCCGGGGGCGCACGAGGCGATGGCGCGCCTGAAGGATGCTGGTCACAGCGTCTACGTGTGGTCGGCGGGGGGGCAGCTCTACAGCGAGCGCACGGTGAAGAACCACGGCCTCTCGGAGTGGGTCGACGGATGTTTCGACAAGCATCCGCGGGTGGACCCGACGCCGGACCTGATCATCGACGACGACTGGTACCTGGTGGAGAAGTACGGGGGGTACTGCGTCTCGCAGTACAAGGAAGTGGACGAGAGCGACCGGGAGCTGCTGGAGATTGTGGAGAAGCTGGCGGAGCGCGGGGACCTGTAGGCGCTACCGGTGGGTACGGGGCTTGACTTGTGTGCACAACATTGGCACAGTGAAGCTATGACGGATGAACAGTTCCAGTCGCTGAGTCGTTCGGTCGGGAATCTGGCGGCGGCGGTTGGCAAAATGCATGCCGATCTTACCGATGTCAAAACGACGGTTGCCGGTCTCAAGACCACGGTTGCCGGTCTTAAGACGACGGTTACCGGACTCGAGACGACGGTGCACGAGGAAATCATCCCCTTCCTGCGCCGCATCGACGGACGGCTTGCGGCGGTCGAGGCCCGGTGGTCGAACATCGAGGGGCGGCTCGCGACCTCGGAGATGCGGCAGGCCGCCCTGGAGCAGATCGTCTTCAAGCGGGGCGACGAGCCCAGTTCCTGAGTTGGGCGCAGCGCCGCACGTGTGTCACTGAGCGCGTCGCTGCAAGGCGGCTAGGTTAGCCTTCCCCCATGGGCCGTGGGTTGTTCGTGGAACCGTTCTTCGGGGGGAGCCACCGTGCGTTCGCGGAGGGGCTGGTGGCGCATGGGGGGCACGAGCTTGAGCTGCTGACTCTGCCGGGGCGGGAGTGGCGGCGGCGGATGCGGTTGGGGGCGCAGGTGCTGGCGGGGAAGGCGACGGAGGTGGAGGGGGCGTTCGACTTCCTGCTGGTGTCGGACATGCTGGACTTGCCGGCGTTCCTGGCGTTGACAAGGCCGCGGTTCGAGCGCGTCCCGATGCTGCTGTTCATGCACGAAAACCAGCTGACGTATCCGCGGCTGCGGGGGACGAAGCTGAACTCGTGGTTCGGGCAGATCAACTACCTCTCGGCGCTGGCGGCCGACCGGGTGGCGTTCAACTCGGATTACCACCGGCAGGACTTTCTCGGGGCGCTGGAGCAGCTTGAGCAGCAGCCGAACAACTGGCTGACGGTCGACGGGATCGAGGCGATCCGGGGGAAGAGCACGGTGCTGCCGGTGGGGGTCGACCTGGGGTCGCTGGGGGAGGGGGCGCCGGCGGTGGCTGGCGGGAGCCCGCTGATCGTGTGGAACCACCGTTGGGAGTTCGACAAGGCGCCGGAAGCGTTCGTGCGGACGGTGTCGACGCTGGCGGAGGAGGGGCTCGACTTTCGCGTGGCGGTGGCGGGGGAGCGGGGGGACAACCCGAGCGAGGCGATGCAGGAGCTTCCGGAACGGCTGGGGAAACGGCTGGTGCAGTTCGGGCCGGTTGCGGGGCGAGACGGGTACGCGCGGCTGCTGTGGGAGGCGGATATCAGCATCAGCAGCACGCGGCACGAGTTCTTCGGCATCTCGACGGTGGAGGCGATGTGGTGCGGGTGCCTGCCGATCGCGCCAGAGCGCTACAACTACCCGGCGCTCGTGCCGGAGTCGCTGCGGGGGCGGTGCCTCTACGAACGGGAGCCGGAGCTGCTAGCGCTGACGCGGGAAGCGATCCGGTCGGGGCCGCGCGAGGGGGATTGGGAGGCGCTGCGGGACTCGGCGGGGCGGTTTCGGTGGGAGGTAGTGGGGTCGGTGTGGGAGGCGGCGCTGGGGGAGCTCAGCGGGGGAGCCTGAGGGCGAGGAGGAAACCGGGGTCGCCGAAGCCGACGGGGATGAGGATGGTGTCGCCGGCGACGGCGGGCCAGCCGTTGATACCTCCCGCCGCCTGGTGCCCCCAGACGATCTCGCCGGTGGCGCGGTCGAGGGCGAGGATGACGCCCGTGATGACGGAGGTGAAGACGAGGTCGTTGACGACTGTAGCGCCGCCGAAGCCGTCGCCGGGGAGGTCGGTCTCCCAGAGAATCTCGCCGTTGCTCGCGTCGATGGCGACCATCTGGCTGGGGTGGGCGCCGAGGCTGGTGCCGGTGCCCTCAGGCACGTCGGGCTCGTAGGTGGTGGGGGCGTTCACGACGGAGACGTAGACGACGCCTTCGGCGACGGCGATGGGGGTCACGACGCCGCCAGCGTTACCGGGCATGACCTCGATCTCGCCCTCGAACTCGGTGACATCGTCGTTCTTGTGGAGGCCGACGGGGGTGTCCCAGAGGACAGCGCCGTCCGAGTCGAGCCCGAAGACGCGGCCGAGCTTGCCCGTGCTGATGATGACCTGGCGGCCGTCATCAAGGGTGGCGATGCCGGTGAGGACGGCGTCGCGGTCGAAGATGTCGTGGGGGAGGTGCTGGACGCCCCAGCGCCGCTCGCCGGTGGCGATGTCGACGGCGAGGATGGAGTTGGTCCAGCGGTTGTCGCCGGGGCGGCTCGAGCCAAGGGGGAAGCCGGGGGCGCCGGGGTAGGGGTAGGGGTTGGAGGTGCCCCAGTAGGAGACGCCCGCTTCGAGATCGAGCGCGGGCGGGTACCAGGCACCGCCGCCGCTGTTGATCTCCGGGTTTCCCCAGACGTCCTCGGAGAGGATCGTGTTGAAGGACCAGCGGACCTCGCCGGTGGAGGGGTCGAGGGCGAAGAGGGCGCCGCGAGCGCCGGGCTGGGAGAGGGAGCTGGTGGCGGCGAAGACGGTCCCGCCGGCGACGAGGGGCTGGAAGTTCACGACGCCGCCGTGGTCGAGGATCTTCGTGTCCCAGAGGCGTTCGCCGTCGATCGCGCGGTAGGCGGCGATGGCGTAGCCGCCGAGGTTGGCGAAGACGCAGCCGCCACTGACCGCGACGCCGCTGGGGCCGTAAGTCCACATCTCGTTCTCGACCACCCAGCGGCGGGTTGCCGGACTCGAGGTCGATGGCGTGAACGTTGGTCTGGAGGTCGCCGAGATAGACGGTGTTGCCGGCGATGATGGGGGTGGTGGCGGCGATTCCGAAGGCGCCCCCCGAGGGCAGCTCGTAGCGCCAGGCCACCTCGAGGCTGCGGACGTTTTCGGAGGTGATGGT
>LXNI01000325.1_pt1 | contig 59474 bp, 57 predicted proteins | sample 809091 | NCBI WGS metagenome assembly LXNI01 (sample SAMN04870527, study PRJNA318959) | sponge metagenome | biome: 01000161; feature: marine sponge reef; material: water | host: Sarcotragus foetidus | place: Greece: Milos, Mediterranean Sea | collected 2013-05-29 | depth 5-7 m
GGCTTCCCCGAGGAAATAGTCGATACGGAGCCCGAGCAACCCGGCTACGAAGTCGTCCCCTCCATCACCTGACCAGCCCGCCCGGAGGACAGGGACAACTGGATCAGGAGCCGTCCGGCGAGCAAGCGAGCGGGGGAATAGCCCGGAGTCTCTTGGTGGGGCGTGTCCAGATAGACCTTGGCTTCAGGTGCGCCGCTAAATCGGCCGTGGCTCCAACGCACTTCGACATGTCCCTTGACTTGGATTGGCTCGCCCAAGAGTGTGTCTGTGATCTCGGCCTGCCACACGACCTTCGGCTGGCCTGCGCTCGTGTCAGCCTCCGGTTCGAACGACCGGAATGTGTAGCGTTGGCGGAAGTCCCACGGCGTATCCACCCGGAAGCGTACCGGTTGCTGACCCGATGCCATCCCAATGATGAAGTAGGGCGCCGACTGGAGCCGGAGTAACCGCCACAACATCTCCTCACGCACGGCTATACGTTTTCCGAGAGCCGTCTGCCAACGGCTGGCCGAGACTTCGGAAACAGCGGTGCAAAGCTGTCGGTAGGGTCCTGTGATGTCCGGTGGCCAGGTGCGTTGGAACTTCTCCTTCAAGCGTTGGCGGTTCTGACCGTCTAGATCGTGCACCGATTGTGGGAGATCGACTGTTCCCAAATAATTCCGGCACGCCTGGTAGAGATTCTGGTACTCGTCAGGAGCCGCCGTCGAGAACCAGTCGGTCTGCTGTCGCGTTCGCGTGATGAGGAGTTGCTCGAAGAGGTGGGCAGGAGAGACATTGTGCAGAATACTCGACTTGTATTTGCAACTCACAAGATAGATGTAGTCCACACGGAGGTCGGCGGGAATCTGCTCATATGCGGGGGGCCGGTGACTACCTTTCCATTCGACTCGTAGTGGTTTTCTGTGTCGGAGGCCATCAGCCGACGATGCGAAAGCTTGACCGTTCTTCCAGGCGACTTCGAATAGCGCATCATGTTCCCCGGAAGCCCGAGCGCGGGACAGCCGATCGAATTCGCGGGCTGTCACGTTCAGCATTTCTGGAGGACGGGAGTCCAGCGCTTCGTCCAAGGAATCGATTCCGAGCATGCCCAGCCCGGTCACTATCTCGGTAAGTTCGGTGCGCAGGGCAGGCATATCAGCGTATAGCTATTTCGCTTACGACGTGATCCGTGCGATCAGTCGCCGGGCGTAGCCGAATGCTTTCGTGAGGCCTTGCTGTTGGCGAGTTCAGCGAGTCGGGATGTGGCCAGCTCCACGTACTCGGGATCGATGTCGTAGCCCACGCCCCGGCGGTTGGTCGCCGCGGCGGCAACCAGCGTGGTTCCCGAACCCATGAACGGGTCTAGGACGAGGTCTCGCTCGTACGTGTACATCTGGATCAGCCGACGGGGTAGCTCCACCGGGAAAGGGGCCGGATGCCCGATCCGGCCGGCGTGGGCGGCGGGAATGTCCCAGACATCAAGGGTCGCTGCCATGAACTCGTCTCGCCCGATGGTCGCCTGATAGGGCAACCCGTCTGCCCGGCGCCGGGCAGATGTCAGGGCTCGGTTGAAGCGCCCCTTGGAGGCGACGATTATCCGTTCTGTCACGTCTCGCAGGACCGGGTTGGCAGGGCTGCGCCATGATCCCCAGGCGCAGGAGCCGCTGGATGCTTTGGCTTTCCGCCAGATGATCTCTCCTCGCAGCAGGAGGCCCAGGTCGTCCTGCAGGATGCGGATCACGTCAGCGCTCAGGCTCCGATAAGGCTTGCGGCCTAGGTTGGCAACGTTGACCGCCATCCGGCCTCCGGGTTCCAGTGTCCGCACGCATTCCGTGAACACAGCGCGCAGCATGTCCAGGTACTCCAGGTACGACTCCGGTACCTGCCTTCCGGCGACGGCCTGCTCGTAGTCCTTGCCTACGAAGTACGGTGGTGACGTGACTACGAGCGCAACGGAGTTGTCCGGGATCCGGTCCATGTTCCGGCTGTCCCCTCGGATCGGTTGAGGTTCGTCGAAGCCTTCGGCGAACTTGATCCGATCGTCGTTCGATAACTCGGGTGCGGGGAATCGCGCATAGAAGGCTGAAGCATCATGGTTCTCCCGCCGTCCCGATCCGAAGCTGGACGTGGCCGTGCCCCGGTGCTGTGTCAGGTCCACGGGAGACTCCTTCCGTTCTGTTTAGCTTACAAGCTTGTAACTTCGGAATCTAGTTCTGGCGCGTGACACGCGACCGTTGGTCAGCCCCGGACCAACCGAGGTCTTGTCCATGGATGAACGGACCATTCTTGTCCAGGGGAAGGCGAGACCACCCACCGGTTGCTGAGCTCCCGGGTGCTGGAGGGTCTGGGCCACGGCAAGATCCGGCTCGAGATGAGCACCACAGATGAGGCCGAGGTACGGCGTCTCAGCGCGCTGGTCGCCGGCTGTGGGGCCCGTACCATGGACGGGCCGGTGTAGGGCGGATGCCACGGCAGCGACCGGCAACATCTCCATCTTCGTGGGCGCCTACAGTCGATACGGAGCCCGAGCAACCCGGCTACGAAGTCGTCCCCTCCATCACCTGACAATCCCGCCCGGAGTGGCGTCCTGGCGCCGCGTCCCCGACCTGCAGTGGAATTCGGAGCACGCAGCGATGCCTACCCTGCAAGGTCATGCAACCAGCCGACCTCGCGCTCATCACTTCGGTGTCCGACCCACAGTTTCACCCCGACGGCCAACGGATCGCCTTCGTCGTGACCACTACGGATCTCAAGAAAGACCGGTACAGGTCATCCATATGGCTATGGGACGGTGAGGCTCGGCAGCTGACCTACGGGTCCGCCGACTCCTCGCCGCGATGGTCGCCCGACGGCGGGGCCCTGGCTTTCATCAGGAAGGGTAGGGAACAGAAGGACCCGACCCAGCTGGCGATCATGGCCGCCGACGGGGGGGAAGCTCGGGTGATCACCGAGTTCGAGCTCGGCGCCAAGGCGCCGGCGTGGTCGCCCGACGGCGGCTCGATACTCGTAGTGGCCACCGAGTGGCACGGCGAGTGGGCCGGACTCGATGAGGACGAGCGGTCACGGAAGCCCCGGCGGATCACCGGTTTCGATGTGCGGCTGGATGACCAGGGTTGGCGCCACGACCGCCGCACCTATGCCTACCTGGTGGACCCTCGCGGCGAGACTCCTCCCCGACGCGTGGGCTGCTCCGACGAAGACGAGTCCGAGCCCGCTTGGTCCCCGGACGGCGCCACGGTGGCCATGGTGACCAGCCGGGACAACCCGAAGTCTCTCGAGAACGGAGCGGAGGTGGTCGAGGTCGAAGTGGACGGTGGTCGCGAGACATTGAGGGCCTGGCGTTCCGGCTACTTCTCGGTTGACTACGACCCGGCGGGCAATCTCCATGCTATCGGTGACCCCTCCCCGGACTACCCGTACGTCTGTTCCCTGTGGCGACTCGACGAGCCCCCCACCGCCATCACCGGACATCTGGACCGGAGCATCAACGACCTCCTGGCATCCGGAGCCCTGGAGAAGCCGATCTGGCTGGAGAAGGGTTTGCTGGCCGGCATATCGGACGGCGGGCGAGCTTCGGTGATCGCCTTCGACCCGGCCGGCGACGTGCGGACGGTGCTGGGCGGCGACAGGTTCATCACCGGACTCTCGAGGGCGGTATCCGGGAGGTTGGCCTTCACCGCCACCGACCCCACCTGCCCGGGAGAGCTCTACGAGTTGACCGCCGACGGCGAGGAACGGCGCCTGACCGACTTCAACCAGGAGATCCGTGTCTCGGGGGCGCTGGTCCGACCGGAAATCTTCCAGGTCAAGAGCGCTCCGGGGGTCGAGGTGGACGCCTGGTTGTTCATGCCCGATGGCGACGGTCCCTTCCCGGTGCTACTCAACATCCACGGAGGCCCCGCGTCGGAGTACGGGTTCTATTTCTTCGACGAGTTCCAGGTCTATGTCTCGGCCGGCTACGCGGTGGTGGCCTGCAACCCGCGCGGTTCGGAAGGACGCGGTCGCGACTGGCTCCGGGCGGTAACGGGCGACGGCTGGGGCAGGGTGGACGTGGAGGACATCACGGCCGTCGTCGACCATGCCCTGGCCAGTGAGGCCCGGCTCGATCGCAACCGCGTCGGGATCATGGGGGGCTCATACGGAGGCTTCCTCACGGCGTGGACCATCGCTCGCGACCACCGGTACCGCTCGGCGGTGGTCGAGCGTGCCCTCATCGACTGGGAGTCGTTCGGCGGCACGTCCGACATCAACCGTGACTTCGCCGGGCTTTACCTACACCCCGCTACGCCCGAGGATCACGACGCCCTGTGGGAGGCCGGCCCGCTTGCCACCGCCGGTCGGGTTGAGACTCCCACCCTCATCATCCACTCGGAGGACGACCTGCGTTGCCCGATCGGTCAGGCCGAGCAGTTCTTCACGGCCCTGCTCCGGAAGGGCGTCGAGGTGGAGATGATCCGCTTCCCCGACGAGGGACACGAGTTGAGCCGCAGCGGAGCACCCCGCCACCGTGTGGAGCGTTTCGAGCACATCCTCGCCTGGCACGACCGCCATCTGGGGTTGGGATCCGAGTGAACCAAAACCGTTACTACCGGGGATGAACTTCCCAGGTTTGACGGCGACTCTCCAAATGACAACCAGGCCCAGCAGCGCCACGCCGACCCAGAGGCGCCAGGCGGAGAACTGGTGTCCGCCGAGGCTGGTCGCCTTGATCGCAACCAGGCCCGCGCTCATGACGAAGATGGCCGGCACGGTCGGGCTACGGTTACCCTGCTCCGGTCGAGCAATCTCTGAGCAGCGAACCTGGAGACCGCGCCCTTGAGCGTTACACCCGCCATCCTCCGAGCTTCCTACGCACTGGCCCATGCTCCCGATCTGGTCAGGCATGGGTCGAAGCCGGTGCGCGAGATCGGTAGGGATCCGTCGCTACTGACCCGGATAACCGAGGCCCTCCGTCCGTGGGACGAAGTGGTCGCTTACCCGCCGAACCAGGTGTTCATCGGCAATCTCGCGCCGGATGACCTGACGTCCATCCCTCGTCCCTGGCACGAGAACAGGATCGACCCGGCAGATTCTGCCGGGTCCTTCGGGCGTATCGTCACCCAGCCTGCCCTCTACGGGCTGATGAAGCTGTGCGACGACTTCGACTTGCTCACCATCGATGCGGAACTGGCCGAACAGGCCGGCGCTGACCTGGCTGATTTCGATCATCGGAGGGGTCGTATCACAGGTGTCGATCCGGCCGAGTTGAGGACCATCGCGGAGGCGAGCAACGGCCTCGATCTCCACCAGGACGGGCGCCCGGCCGGGTTCATCCGCACCGTTCATGATCAGGACGAGGCGCTGACCGCCTCGGTGCTGCTGGAGAACCTGATCAGCAAGGCGACCTCCGTCCTGGCCGTCTCCGATCTCCTCAGGAGCGCCCGCGTCGAGGCAGGTGAGATCGACTACCTGCTCAACTGCGGCGAGGAAGCGGTGGGGGACCGGTACCAGCGGGGTGGGGGCAGCCTGTCGAAAGCGGTCGGCGAAGTGGTCGGCTGCGTGAACGCCACGGGATCGGACATCAAGGCGTTCTGCTCGGCGCCGGTACACGCGCTGATCGCGGCCGGCGCGATGGTGGCGGCGGGTGTTCACAGGTACGTTGTGGTTCTGGGCGGGGGTTCTCAGGCCAAGCTCGGCATGAAGTTCGGCGCTCACCTGCGCAACGGGGTGCCGGTGATGGAGGATTGCCTGGCTTCCATGGCGTTCCTGGTCGGTCCCGCCGGTGCCGACGGCGACGGCATGGAGATGCGGCTCGACCTCGCCGGTAAGCATCCGATCGGGGCCGGGTCCTCCCCGAAGGCGGTGTACGAGGCGTTGGTGGTGGAACCGCTCGTGCGGGCCGGTCTCCGCATGACCGACATCGATAAGTATGCGGTGGAGATGCACAATCCGGAGATCACCGAACCCGGTGGAAGCGGAGATGTGCCGAGAACGAACTACCGAACTCTGGCGGCGATGGCGGTGCTGCGGCGCGAGATCGAAAGAGGGGACATGGACCGCTTCGTAGCCGAGCGGGGCATGCCCGGGTTCGCTCCGACCCAGGGGCACATCCCGGCCGGCGTTCCCTACCTCGGACACGCCCTGGAAGCGATGCGGCGCGGTCGCCTGGACCGGGCCATGATCGTCGCCAAGGGGAGCCTGTTCCTCGGACGGATGACGCAGTTGGTCGACGGGGTTTCGCTTGTCGTCGAGCGGTCTGCGGTCGCGCGCCCTCGGTAACGCGCAGGAGCCGGCCAAGAAGCTGCCCTTCCCAGACGTGGATGGGTAGGGCGATAGACTCCGACAACCCGCAGCGATCACGTAGTCAACGAATGCGTGACCCCGGTTGGTCAAGGCACCGATTTGAGAAACGAGAGGAGAGCGCATGCATCTGAACGGCAGGAGGGTGGTGGCCATCGGTGAGCGGGAAGGCGTCACCGGGCCCAGCCTCAAGCTCCTGGCCGAGTCGGCCGGCGCCGAAGTGGTGTTCAGCGTCACCCAGTGCTTCGTCTGAACGGCTGGGGGCGCGATGGACCTGGAGGATCAGGCGAACGTAAATCGCCTGGCCGAGACCTCCGGCACCGACGACATGGTCGTGCTGCTGGGGCAACCGGACGCCAACAGTGCCGGTCTCTTCGCGGAGACGGTGACCAGAGGCGATCCGACCTGGGCGGGTCCATTGGCCGGAGTCCCGTTGGGACTCCCCGTATATCACGTACTGGAGCCGGAGATCAAGGAGCAGATGGACGGCGATCTCTACGATGAGCACGTCGGTTTGATGGAACTTTCCGCCGACGTGGATGAGATCATCAAGTGGGTCGCTGTCTGCAGGGATTGATCTTGGCGTCGCGGAGTCGCCAACTCCGCTGAACAAGAGGGTCCCATGACCTCCCAACCCGTGACCTGCGAACTCCTAGCGACGGTGCTCGCCGCGATGTGATCGGCGACCGGCTTCTGGGCGTGCGCTCCCTCGATCCGATGTGGGACGTGCATACGTTTCGAGGTACCGAGGGGAAGCTCACAGGCGCACCGCCGCACGCTAGAGAGCCAACCCTGCTGGAGACACCGCCGTCCGTCTCTTCCATTTACCCCACAATCACGATATGGTATCCCCATGACTACTAAGACACGATATTACAACTCTACGGGACGAGATTTTCTGACTAAGGCCCGGCGCTACCTGGCCGAGGACGACCTGTTGCAAGCCTCTGAGAAGGGCTGGGGCGCCGCCGCCCAGATGGTCAAATGCATCGCTGAGGCCCGTGGATGGCCCCACGACGGGCATCACCAGCTGTGGCGCGCGGTCAACCGTCTGGTCGAGGAGACCGGACATGGGGAAATGCGGACCGCCTTCGGGCTGGCAGGAGCCCTGCACACCAACTTCTACGAAGGATGGCTACCTCGCGAGAATGTCGAGGATTACCTCGGCCAGGTCGAGGAACTGGTTCTGAAGTTGGAGGGTCTCTCCTCCTAGCCGCCCGCGGTCCGACCTCCGAGAACCCGACGTGCCGTGGGACCTCCGGTCACCGGCGAACCTCCGGATCCCTGCGGAAGCTACGCAAAATATATAGCTAGCTGTCACTTTTCGGCTATTTTTGACGGCATGATGTACACAAGGCTGACACAGGCGCCGCGGCGGAGCTTCTTCCTGCTGGGTGTGAGAGGCGTCGGCAAGAGCACGTGGGCGCGTTCGATGCTGCCCGGCGCCATGCGTATCGATCTGCTCGACGAGGCCTTGTTCACCGACCTGTTGGCCGACCCGTCACTCTTCGGAAGGATCGTTTCCGGACGCCGGAGCGGTGAATGGGTGGTGGTGGATGAGATCCAGCGCATCCCGAGCCTGCTCAACGAGGTACACCGGCATATCGAGGAGCGGGATATCCGGTTCGCGTTGCTGGGTTCGAGCGCCCGCAAGCTGAAGACCGCCGGCACCAACCTGCTGGCCGGCCGCGCCTCGCGCAAGGTCATGTACCCCCTTACCGCCGCCGAACTCGGCGATGACTTCGACCTCGACCATGTGCTTCGATACGGCACGATCCCGCTGATATGGGTCTCGGATGAGCGTCGCGAGGCACTCCAGAGCTACACCCAGCTCTACCTGCGGGAGGAGATAAGAGCCGAGGCGGCCGTACGCAACCTGGCCGGATTCGTACGGTTCCTGCCGATCGCCGCGCTGATGCATGCGCAGAGCCTGAACGCCGCCGGCATCGCCCGTGACGCCGGCATCGCCCGAGCCACGGTCAACGGTTACCTGGAGATTCTGGAGGACACCCTGGTGGCCACCCGGCTGCAAGCACTGGACACCAGCCTGAGGGTTCGCGAGCGTCGCCGGCCGAAGCTCTACTGGGTGGACCCGGGCCTGGTACGGGCCATCAAGCGCCGGTCGGGAGCGGTGGCTGCGGAGGAGCGGGGCGCCCTCCTGGAGGGATGGGTGTTCGGCGCGCTCCGGGCACACGCCGAACACCACCATCTGTATGACGACATCGCATACTGGGCTCCCGCCCAGTCACAGACCGAGGTCGACTTCGTTCTCACCCGGGAAGGAAGGCACCTCGCCATAGAGGTCAAGGCCGCGCGCCGCTACCACACGTCCATGGTCAGAGGTTTACGGGCCATCGCTGATCTGGCCGGCTTGGCCCGCCGCGTCCTGATCTACACCGGCCCCCACGCCTTCCGCACGAACGACGGAATCGAGGTCTGGCCTCTCGCGACGTTTCACGAGGCCATGGCGGAGGACCGCCTCTGGCCGTGACGCCCGGATTCTGCGCTACCGCCTCCAGGGCGTTAGCAGACCATGTAATCCCGCCCGATCGATCAGGTCCTCGGAGCGCGCCTGAGCCTCCCTCATGACCTCGTCCTCGTCGATCATGGTGCAGCGCCCGTTCTCCATGGCCAGGTTGCCGTCGATGATGGAATGGACCACATCCGATCCCCGGACGCAGTAGGTAAGGGCCGAGACGGTCCTGTGCCAGGGTGTCAGGTGGGGGCTCTTCATGTTCACGACGATGATGTCGGCCAGCTTTCCGGGGGCCAGCACACCCGCCTCGATGTTGGCGTAGCGGGCACCCTCCCTCGTCGCCATCTCCAGAGCCTCTTCACCGTTGCTGATGGTCGGCTCCAGGGTGTGGACACGCTGGAGGAGGATGGCCTGTTTCATCACCTCGAACATGTCCTGGCGGTGGTTGCAGCAGGGTCCGTCGGTGCCGAGGCCGATCGGCGCCCCCGAGTCCCGCAGGTCCCGGAGCCGCATCACCCCCAGCGCTATGTACTGGTGGGAGATCGGGCAGTAGGCGATACCCGTGCCTGTCTCTCCGATGTGGTCGATCTCGGCATCGTCGAGGTAGATCCCGTGGGCGATGGTCGCCTCCGGCCCGAGCAGACCCTCCTGGTAGAGCCACTCGACGGGTCGGATCCCGTACTCCTCCAGGTAGGTCGGTGGGTCCTCAAGGCGTTCCGAGCAGTGGGTGTGCCACCCGACGCCGCCCTCGCGAGCCAGAGCCACGCTGCGCCGCACCAGGTCCTGGTCGTTGTAGATGATGTTCAGGGGCGCCGGCCACACCTCCACGCGCCCGCCTGCCGGGTATTCCTCCATGGCTGCGCGGGTGATCTCGATCTCCTCGTCGTTGGAGTAGGAGAACAGCTCGCCCGCCAGGTTGAAACGGCGAGCTATATCGGTCGCCTCGCCGGTGATACCCCGGGCCACCGCCCCCCGCAGCCCCACCTCGTGGATGGCGCCGGCCACGGCCAGGGTGGTGTCGAGATCGGACGGCGCGTAGTGATTGTCGACCACCGTGGTGGTGCCGGCCTTGAGGGCTTCCACCGCTCCCAGCTTGGCTCCGATCCGACCCTCTTCCAGGTTGATCGAGATCGAGAACGGCCACATGAAGTCGGTCAGCCAGGTCCACAGCGGCATCCCCTCACCCAGCCCGCGGGCCAGACCCTGGAACAGGTGGTCATGGGTGTCGATCAACCCCGGCAGGACGGCATGTCCGGAGCAATCGATGGTGCGGCGTGCCCGGTAGCCGGCCAGGTCCTCGGCCGTACCGACGGCCACGATCCGGTTGCCCGACACCGCTACGGCCCCCGGCTCGATCACCCGGCGCTCGTCGTCGACGGTCACCACCGACCCTCCGGTCAGGAGGAGGTCGCATTCCCGGTTTGTCTCGTTCATCTGACGGAACCTCCTTCTAGGCAGCAGTTCCGGTGCCGGCTGCGGCGTCCGGGATCTTCAGGAGCCGGGAGGCTGTGCCGCCCATGATGGCTTCCATCTCCTCCTCCGCCAGCTCGGGACCGCCGACCTCCCGGGCCACGCGGTTGACAGAGCGGAAGATGCCGGATGCCACCCCGCCGGGGCCGGACTTCTGCTTGTCGTTGTTGTCCGAACCGTAGACCGCCCGGTCCAGCGCGCCGAGGCTCCTGAGCTTGTTCAGCACCCGGTACAGGTCGCGAGGATCGCCTCCCGCGTAGTAGGACAGGTCGGCATAGAAGTTGGGGTGCCGGGCCACCACCGCGATGCCCTCGTCGACGTAGGGGAAGGCCAGGTAGACGACCACCTTGAGGTCCCGGTAGCGGATCCCGAGCTCGTCGAGGAGGACCGGACGGGCGTGGGGCATGGGAGCGTTGATGATCGGGGTGAAGCCGGTGTGGGTGTGGATCGGAAGATCGAGCTCGAGGCACTTCTCGTAGACGGGCGCCAGCTTGGGGTCGGCGGGGTCGTGATGGTGGTAGGTGGGCAGGAGCTTCATCATGCGGAACCCGAACTCGGTGACGCACCGGTCGATCTCCTCGGTGGCCGCCCGCACATCGCGGAGCGGGTCCACGCACACCACGCCGTACAGGCGGCCCGGATGGGCGGCGCACTGGGCCGCGGTGTAGTCGTTGGGCACGTACACCTCGTGGTGGTCCGGGAAGCTCGGATGGAACGTGGTGCGGCGTAGGTCCGATCCGTGCGCCAGGCCCACATCGATTCCGGCCCGGTCCAGGAGGTCCACCAGGGTCGCCCCGTCGGTCCAGCCGTACTTCCCGCCGTAGGGACGGTACATCTCCTTCATCCACCAGACGGGAGCGTGGCGGGGTGTCTCGGTGAGGTAGAGCAGCACGTCGACCGTCGGCATGGGATCAGTCCAGCTTGTACAGGCGCCGGGCGTTCCCTCCCACGATGCCGTCGATGTCCGCGGCGGTGAAGGGTTCCCGGCCGGTGCGCTCGGCCACTTCGTTCAGCTCGCCCAGGAGGTGTGTTCCGATCTGCTGGCCGCCGCCGGTCCGGTCCTTGTCGTTGTTGTCCGAGCCGTACACCACCCGGTCGAGTGCCCCCAGCCCCCGGAGTTTGTCGAGGGTATCGAAGAGCGGCCCCGGCCCGGCGCCCATGAAGTAGGCGATGTCGGCGTGGAAGTTGGGGTGGCGGGCCACCACGGCGATGCCCTCGTCCACGTAGGGGAAGTTGATGTAGACGAGCACGCGGAGGTCGCGGTACCGGATGCCGACCCGGTCCAGCCGTTCGGGGTGTCCGTAACGGAGCGCGGCGGTGATGGTCGGCGAGTAGCCGGTGTTCACGTGGGCGACGATGTCGAGCTCCAGGCAGCTCTGCAGCATGGGCGCCACGGAGGGATCGTCGATGTAGTAGTTCTGGTAGGTGGGCAGGAACTTCGAGGACTTGAAACCGTACACCTCCGCGCAGCGCCGTTGCTCGATAACCCCGGCCTGCACGTCTCGCAGCGGGTCGATGTTGGCCACGCCGATCAACTGCTCGGGGAAGAGGGCCACCTGCTCTGCGGTGTAATCGTTGGGCACGAACACGTTTCGCTGGTCGGGAAAGTCGGGATGGTAGGTGTTGCGGCGTATGTCGGAGCCCTGCACCATCCCGATGTCGACCCCGGCCCGGTCGAGGATGCCGACGATCGCCTCCCCGTCCGTCCATATGTACCCGCCTCCGTAAGGGCGGTAGAGCTCTTCCATCCACCAGATGGGCGCCTGCTCCTCGGACTCGGTCAGGTGCAGGTGGCAGTCCACCGTCACCATGGGAACGCACTTCTCCCGCACGGGCCGGGTCCGTTCCGGTGGCGATCACCAACCATCGCCGGGGCGTGTCGCGCTACGCGGGGACGGAGCCGGTTAGTGGTAACTGATGCCTCCTTCTTCGGGCATTCGGTGGGGTATGGCCACTTTCGTAGCGTATCAAGCTGCCAAGCAGGTGCCACAATTGCCGGCGCGGATCAGGACCGATGTCGATGGAACACGTGAACAGCACAGCCAGGACCTCCGGCACCACGGCGAGGGCTGCGGTATGGAGGGGCCCTCGATCACCCTTGAGTATCGAAGACGTGTGCTTGGCCGATCCGGGATCCGGCGAGGTGGGCGTTCGGATCGCGGCGACAGCGATCTGCGGAAGTGACCTCGCCTACGTGGACGGCCATTGGGAGTCCTCGAGTCCTGCGGTGTTCGGTCATGAGGCGGCGGGAGTAGTCGATCGGCTCGGTCCGGGAGTGACGGATCTGGCTGTCGGGGATCGGGTGGTTGTGACGTTGATCAGGAGTTGCGGATCGTGCCGTCGGTGCATTGCGGGGGCGCCGGTGGGGTGTTCGGGCCGGTTCGCGCTGGACGGCTTTGGTCCGCTAAGCGACGCCCGCGGGTCGGAGATCCGGCAGGGTCTCGGAGTTGCGGCGTTCGCCGGAGCGGTGACTGTCCACCGATCCCAGGTGGTTCCGGTCGTTCCCGAGATCGGCCTGGACGTAGCGGCGTTGCTGTCCTGTGGCGTGCTGGCGGGCGTGGGAGCGGTCCGCAACACCGCCCGGGTCGCTCCGGGATCGTTCGTGGTGGTGCTCGGCGCCGGCGGGGTCGGGCTCAACGTGGTGCAGGGCGCCCGGTTGGCCGGCGCGGCGAAGGTGATCGCGGTCGATCCGGATCAGCGCAGGCTGGATGCGTCCCTCCGGCTCGGCGCAAGCGCTGCGGTGGCCGTCGGTGACGATGTGCTGGACAAGGTCCGGTCGGTGACGGAGGGCGAGATGGCGGACTACGTGTTCGTGGCGACGGCGGCCGTGTCAGCCATCGAGACAGGCTTCGAACTGCTGGCGAGGATGGGGACGCTGGTGCTGGTGGGTATGCCTCCGAGCGGGGCCAGGGTTAGCCTGGATCCGGTGATGGTGGCAAGTGCCGGCCAGCGGATTCTCGGCTCGAAGATGGGTTCTGCCCTGCCTGCCCGGGATATTCCTGCGCTGGTCTCCCTCTACAGGGAGGGCCGCTTGGAGCTGGACGGCCTCATCACCGCCCGCTACGCGCTCGCGGAGATCGAGGAGGCCCTCAGTTCGACTCGAAGCGGTGATTCCCTGCGCAACGTGATCATCACCGACGAGAGCCTGATCGCATGAGGATCGTCGACATCGAGACCTTCGTGGTAGCCAACCCGCGACCGGATCTCGGCGGCCCGTACTTCGTCTTCGTGAAGCTGGCCACCGATGACGGGATCGTCGGGTACGGCGAGCACTACGGGGCCACCTTCCGGCCGCCGGTGGTGGTGGCCATGCTGGAAGACCTGGCCGGGGCGTTGCTGATCGGTCGGGACCCGTTCCTGATCGAGCGCTTCTGCCGGAGCGCCTACGGGCGGGGGTTCACTGCCCGACCCGACGTCACCCTGGGCGGCGCGATCAGCGCGCTGGAGATGGCTTGCTGGGACATCATCGGCAAGGCCGTGGACAAGCCCGTCCACGCTCTGCTGGGCGGCCGGGTGAGGGACGCGGTGCGGTCCTACACGTACATATACGACGAACCCGGTATCGAGGGCGATGCCGTGTATCGCGATCCCGAGCTGGCGGCCCGCCGGGCTGTCGGTTACGTGGAGAAGGGTTTCACAGCCCTCAAGTTCGATCCGGCCGGCCCCTACTCCTCCATGGGGGGTTACCAGCCGCTCCTGGAGCGGATCGAGCTCTCCGTGCGATTCTGTTCGGCCATCCGCGAGGCGGTAGGGACACGCGCCGACATCCTGTTCGGTACCCACGGGCAGTTCACGCCCGCAGGCGCGATCCGGCTGGCGGCGAGGCTGGAACCCTACGATCCGCTGTGGTTCGAGGAGCCGGTTCCGCCCGACGATGTCGAGGGGATGGCCAGGGTCCGCCGGCATACCTCCATACCCATCGCCGCCGGAGAGCGGCTCACCGGCAAGGCGGAGTTCGCCCGCCTCCTGGAGGCGTCGGCGGTTGACATCGTCCAGCCCGATCTGGGGCGGTGCGGAGGGCTACTGGAAGGCAAGAAGATCGCCGCTATAGCGGAGGTTCATGGCGCCCAGATCGCGCCCCATTGCTACTGCGGGCCGATCGTGGCCGCCGCCAACCTGCAGCTGGCCGCCTGCTCTCCGAATTTCCTGATCCTGGAGGCGATCGAGGAATGGGGCGGGTTCCACGCCGAACTTCTCAAGACCCCGCTCCGGTTCGAGAACGGATGCACCGTCGTTCCAACCGCCCCCGGCTTGGGCGTGGAACTCGACGAGGAAGTCCTGGCCGCCCACCGCTACGAGGGCGACCGGCTCCACATCGAGATGGTCGACGACCCGGTCGACCACAACGATCCCCGCTGGGCAGGCCGCCAGAACGGCTAGCGATCTGAGCCTTTGGTTCGCCGTATTGCGTGATCTGTGGGCGGCGCCCGCCCGTCTCCCGGACAAGGGGGTTGAACCTGTCACCGGCCCGTCGCATACTGTCCGGCAGTCACAAACACCGCCGGTTTCTTGTGTTCGACGTCGAAGGGACCGGATCCGGGATCAATTCGGGAGCGGACCCGCCGGGGGATTGGCCGGACGCGCTCGGACCGAAGGAGGTGGTGGCTGGGGGATGGGCCCGCTGGGGAGGGGTGTGTTCCCGCGTTTTTCGCGTTCTCGACGCCTCCGGGTGCGAGTGACGAACTACGAATCAGGACACTGGTTCGGCGGGGCCGGGTCAAAAGACGATCAGACCGCGGGCCTGCTCACCGGCTGCCAGGGCGCGGAAGGCTTCGTCGGCCTGGTCCAGGTCGTAGCGGTGGGTGATGAGATCCTCGATCCTCAGCTTGCCGGCCATGGCCAACTCGATCATCTTGGGGAACTCGACCGCGGGGTCACCGCTGCCGTAGAAGGAGCCCTTGATGCGGTGCTCCCCCAGGACAAGTGCGAGCGGATCCACCGAGAGGGAGTCGCCGGTAGCGGCCAGGCCGATCACCACCTCGACCCCCCGTTTGGCGAGGATGCGGAGGCCCTGCTCCATGGCGGAGGTGCTGCCGACCGCGACGATGCAGGCATCCACGCCGTGGCCGGTCAGATCCATGACCCTGCCGACCATGTCCTCCTTCCGGGAGTTGATGGTGTGGGTGGCGCCGAATTGGTGGGCGAAGTCCAGCTTCGAGTCGACCACGTCGATGCCGATGATCGGGTGGGCGCCCGCCACGGCCGCGCCCTGGACGGCGTTGAGGCCGATGCCTCCGCAACCCAGGATCGCCACGCTCTGGCCCGCCTTGACGCGGGCGGTGTTGACCACCGCTCCGAAACCGGTGGTGACGGAGCATCCGATCAGCGCCGCGAGATCGAGGGGGAAGTCCTTCCGGATACTCACCGCAGCCGATTCGGGCACGACTATGTAGGGGGCGTAGGTGGACGGGCCGTAGTGGTAGACGTCCTGGCCCCGGTGGTGAAAGCGGGTCGTTCCATCGGCCATCCTGCCCCAAGGCGCCTCGTTGAGGCAGAGAGCCGGATAGCCCTGCCGGCACGGTCGGCATTTGCCACAACTGGGGGCCCAGGAGATGATCACATGGTCTCCCGGCGACAGCGTCCGGCACCCCGGCCCGACCGCGTCGACTATGCCGGAACCCTCGTCACCGAGCACGATCGGCATCGGTAGTCCGGAATGGGAACCGTCGGCGGTGTGCAGGCAGCTGTGACATACCCCGCTGGCGGTCATCCTCACCCGGACCTCTCCGGGTCCGGGATCGTCGAGATCCAGCTCGAGGATCTTCATGGGCCGGCGGGCTTCCACGAGAACAGGTGCCGTAATGCGCATGTCTTTGCTCCATGAGGGGGACGTCGGCAATCGCGCTCGTTCCGGTGGCGGGCAACTGAGATCGGCCTCGGCGCGATTATCAGGGCCGGATCATATGCCTCCGGCAGCACCCTGGCGATCCCGCCCATAGCGTTGCCTGATCGATAGAATGGTCGCCATGGGAGTTGGTCAGGATCGTCGCCGTCGGGGGGTTGCTGGTAGCAGCGGGTCGCGGTCCCGTTTCTTTTTCTGCCTGGTCGTTCTCCTCCTGCTCCTGGCGGCTGCGTGCGGCGGAGATGATGAGGCGGCTACGGCCACCGTGGCTTTCGCCAGTTCTTCGGACGAGGCCATGCCGGCCACCACTGTGGCGATGGCGTTGTCCGAGGCGGCCTCCGACGAGATGGAAGAGGCATCCGCAGACGGGGAATCTACCATCGAGTCATCGGCGACCGCAGGCTTGGCGGCGACGTCTCCGGCGGATCTTGGGCGTGATGTTATCTATACGGGAACCGTTTCGGTGCGGGCGCGGGATGTTGAGGCGGCTGTTGGTGAGGCTGTCAGGATCGTGCAGGGTTTGGGGGGATTCGTCTTCGGGCAGCAGGTCAGCAGTAGTCCCGAGCCGCAGTCGCATTTGACGTTCAAGGTTATGCCTGTCGATTTCATGCCGGTTCTGGAGAGTCTTTCCGGAGTGGGCGAGTTGGTGGACAAGCTGATCACCGCTGACGACGTGACCGAGCGGATCGTCGATTTCAGGAGCCGTATCGCCACCGCGGAGGCGAGCGTTCTGCGTCTGAGGGATCTGTTGGGGGAGGCGCCTGACCTGGAGAACGTGGCTTTGATCGAGCGGGAGCTTGTGCAGCGGGAGACCGATCTGGAAACCCTTCGCGGGCGCCTGCGGACCCTGGCTGATCTGGTGAGCCTGGCCACCATCGAGATGGCCATACTCCAGCTCCCCGAACCGGTTCCCGAGACCGGCATTGACGTGAACGCTTGGGTTTCGGGCACCGAGGAGGATCCGTGTTTGGGCAGCGATGTGCTCGAAGCTTCTCCCGATGACGACGCCTACTTCTGTGTCCAGGTTGAGAACACCGGCGAGGTGGCCCTTACCGACGTCAAGGTGTCGTCTGAGGCTCTGCGGTTACGTTCGCAGGAAGCCGGCGCCGACCAGCGGTTGTTCCAGCTGGTGGCGGGAAGCTTCGACAGGATCGAACCGGGGGAGTTGCTCAGCGCCGTATTGCACGTGGCCATCAGCGACGGGCGGATCGCCGGCCGGGTGGCTACCAGGGGCGGCGTCGAGGTGGGATTCGAGGTCTCCGGCACCCCGGTTCCCGATGATGGCGTCCCGCTCGACACGGTGACCAACTACGCGTTCACTTTTGTTGTCGTGGACGAAGAGGAGGGACCGCCGTCCTTCTTCGATTCGCTCAGCTCCGGTTACCGGGGGATGGTCCGAGCTCTCGGCTATATCGTGGCGACCATCGGCCTGCTGCTGCCCTTCATCCCGGTCCTGGTAGTGATCGGCGCCCTTTACTGGTGGATCAGGCGGTGGATACGCGGTCGCCGATCCGATCGCTCGATCCCCGCGCGCTTGAGTTCCAACCGTTCGCAGCACCCACCGGACAACCCGAACGACTAGACCGCAGCGGCCCATGCGCTCCCCAAAAACACCCCCATGGGTATAAGCGATCAGTTATACTAGGGTTTGTGTGGGAGGTTGAGTACACGGACGAGTTCGGCGACTGGTGGAGTACGTTGGCGGTGGACCAACAGGAAGCCCTCGACGACCGGATCATGCTACTGGCAGACCACGGTCCCGCCCTCAGGCGCCCTGTGGTGGGTGCTATAGCGGGGTCCCGTCACGCCAACATGAAGGAACTGCGCGCATCGGCCGGGGGTGGCTCATTGCGGGTGCTGTTCGCGTTCGACCCTCGACGGCAGGTGATCCTGTTGCTGGGTGGCGACAAGTCTGGGCGGTGGGACAGTTGGTACGAGTGGGCGATCCCGACCGCGGATCGTCTCTATGACACTTACCTCCAAGAATTACGGCATGAAGGACTGATCTAGAAAACGGCGAAAGTGAACAGAACATGGTGAACGCTAAGGATTACAAGCAGCTACACGACGGGGTCATCGCACGGCCCGGAGCAGTTGAACGCCTCGCCGCGCTGCGCCAAGGGACCCTTGCCGAGATCGGTCTTTATGAGATGCGCAGACACCTTGACTGTTCCCAGTCGGGGATAGCTGCCGCTCTCGGGATCAGCCAGGCAGCGGTTTCCCAGCTGGAGAACGCGCAGGATCTGACCCTGTCCCGGCTACAGAAATATCTCGAACCCCTCGGAGCGACGCTACGTATCCACGCTGTGTTCGACAAAGGGGAAGAGGAATACAGCATCCCCATCCGCGTCGGACGGAAGGCGTCCTAGAACCCGCAACGAGGCTCGCCAACCCGACGGGTAGACCCCGAGCGGGAAGGTCTGCCGACCGACCAGCAACACCCATGTCCCGGGTCCACTCACACCTACAGCCTGTGTCAACAGAAAGGCGTGGGGCGGGGCCGGGATTGTCTGTGCAGATCAGCGGTCGCCGTGTTGAGGTGGACATCGCATTCCCTATCGGCCTCACCTTGACCAACATCTGGAAGCCCCGACGTGGGTGATAGGGACTTCCCAAGCGCTTGGCGCGTCGGGGATAGGCCATGGGTTGGGCGCTGCAACTCATAGGGCAAACATGGACTGACAGTGCTAAGCAACGGCGGCTGCACTGCAAGGCTGGGTAGTTTTCATTCAGAAATCGCTATAATATCTGAAGTAACACTCAACAGAATATGAATGGCAGCGACCTGGCGTTACATGAGGATCTCGCGGTTCGAGCCCAAACCGCCTCAACTGGACACCCGAAGATGCCCACTCCTCGGCCGGGCTGAGTCGACATATCGAACAATGGTCGGGAGAGTCCCGTTGCGCACGTCGCCCGCGAGCTTGGGCACACTGAACACGCTTACCAGTCCGAATCATGCGCCTCTGGCACAAGGCCGGACACGAGGGCGGATAATGGACCCTCGTAGGGCTCTGGACTCTGGAACAAGTGGATCGGGGAGGCCTGAGCCGCCACAGGCCGGGGCTGAACGTTCGCCGCCGCGGAACTGAGATGGACGGCGGCCGCGAGGTGTGTCCGTGCCTACAACCTCCGCAAGCTGATCTTCTGGCTACCGGCTAACCCTGTCCGGGGCGGCATACATCGCCCAAGCCGCCATGAGTTGACGACGCCGCTCCAGCAGGTCGCTCCGGGCGTAGGCTTGTTTGGCGGCGTCTCCGACCCGGTGGGCGAGGCAGGCTTCGGCGACTTCGCGGGCCACACCGGCTTCGCCACACCAGTCCCAGAACGAGCTTCTCATACCGTGCAACGTGCTGTCAATGCCGATCCTGCCGGGTAGCTTTCCGAGCATCCAAGCCGGAATCTGCCCCCCGGTCGGACGGGGGAACACCAGCGGGCAGTCCGAGTTTATGCGGGCTTCGGCCAACACTTCCAGGACCGGGCCGGAGAGAGGCACCCTATGCTCGCGACCACCCTTCATCCTCCCTGCCGGGATCTCCGAGGGTGGAAGGAGAGGGAATTGCCCAAGCGAACAGCCGCATTCGTGCTGAACCTAAGAGAAACGCTCCGAAACAGTGCGCCCGCGGCAGGATTCGAACCTGCGACCTACCGCTTAGGAGGCGGTTGCTCTATCCCCTGAGCTACGCGGGCGGGATCGGTGACGGGCCTGATGAGGGCCTCGGATGGTAGCGGAGCCCCTGACCGGGCCGTGGGGTGGATGCTCCGTGCCCGGATCAGTTCCGGCGGGCCTCATTTGTGATTCGGGAGCACCGTTAGGACGGAAGCAAGCATGGACCGAGAAGCACCCGGGGTAGGCGCCGGACTCGATCGGGCTGATGTGGCCGACCTGCTCACGCTGGCGCGCCTGATCTGCGCTCCGATCATGCTCTGGCTGGTGTCGATCCGTAGCCTGGACGCCGCGGTCCTGGTGCTGGTTATCGCCTGGTGGACGGACTTTCTGGATGGCCGCCTGGCTCGCAAGGCTCATCGGGAAACCCGCTTGAAGGATTGGGACTTGCGCGCTGACGCCTGTTTGGCCGGCGCGATGGGTCTCGGCCTGGGATTGGCGGGCTACTTCTCGTGGTGGGTGGTGGCGCCGATAGCTGCGGTAGTTGTGCTCACCTCGATTCGGCCGTCCAATCTCGCCGTGGTCATGGCGGGCATCGGCTTCCAGTACGCGATGTTCATCCTGGCGATGCGCCTCTGGGCCGACCTGTGGTGGGTCAGTGTTCTGCATGTGATCATTTTCCTCGTGGCCGGCTGGAGAAGACTCTGGGATGTGTTGTTCCCGGCTTTCTGGGAGAGTTCCGGCGTTTTGGTACCTGGGCGCCGCCGGCATCGTCGTCTGGTCGTCGACGACCGGGCCGAGTGAGAAGTGCGGCGGGGGAGTGGAGACTCCGAATCGTGATAATCTCGGGTTCTCTCTCCTTAGGAGTTCCCGCTCCGCTCCATTTGCCGATCGATGAGGAGAAGGCCCGATGACCGACGACCGCAACGACACCGACGCCGAGGCAGCGGCCGGCGGCCTAATGGTGGTGGAGACCTCCACCGAGGAGGATGACCAACCGGACCGGATCGAGGAGCCCGCCAAGCTGCTCCGGATCGCGTCCATGACCCGCTCCATGCTGGAGGAGGTCAGGACCGCCACGCTCGATGAAGAAGGGCGGGCCCGGTTGAAGGCGGTCTTCGATGCCACTCTCGAGCAGCTCCACACGGTGCTGACCGAAGATCTACGGGAGGAGCTGACTGAGGTGTTCGTCCCTCTGGATGAGGGAGTTCCGACCCAGGCCGAGATACGGGTGGCTCAGGCTCAATTGATCGGCTGGCTGGAAGGTCTGTTCAACGGCATCCAGGCGGCCATCATGACCCAGCAGATGGCCGCTCGCGCCCAGTTGAAGCAGATCCGGGGCGGTCCACCCGATGAGGACCACGGCGGAGGCGGCCTCTATCTGTAGCCGTAAGTGACCCTGGAGCTGGTCGTACTCCTGGTGGCGGGGTTCGCCACCGGCTTCATCAACGCGGTGGCCGGTGGGGGGTCCGCCCTGACCATCCCTCTGCTCACGCTCATGTCCGACGCCAACATTGCCAACGGCACCAACCGGGTGCCCGTCCTGTTCGCCAACCTGGCCGGCATCGCCGCGTACCAGAAGGGGGACTCGGTCCCCTGGAACCGGATAACAGTGCTGATACCGCCGGTCCTGGCCGGCGCCGGCTTGGGCGCCTGGGTCGCCACCCAACTCCCGGCAGACGGGATGCAGAGGGTGTTCGCGGTCGTGCTGCTGCTGGTGGCGGTATCGGCGTTGGTCAACACCAAGCAGTGGCTGGAGGATGCGCCGTCCCGGCTGGGGCCCGTCGGTCGGACCGTAGCCTTCTTCTTCATCGGATTCTACGGCGGGTTCGTCCAGATCGGAGTCGGGATCCTCCTGCTGACCGCCCTCGTGCTCGGCTCCGGGTTCAGCATGCTGAGGGGGAATGGCGCCAAGGTGGTGATCATTGCCGCCTACTCGGTGGTCACCCTGCCGTTCTACTTCTGGGCCGGGCACGTGGATCTATGGCTCGGCGTGATCCTGGCCTTCGGGTTCTCGTCGGGCGCGTACCTGGCCGCTCGGCTGGCGGTTCGCAAGGGGTCGGCCTGGGCGAGGTGGGTGTTGGTGGTGGCATCGGTGGTGGCGGCTATCAGGATGATGTTCACGTAGCCGACGGTTGTGGCCAACCGATCAGCATCCGGTGCCATCCGACTAAATAGAAGTCTGGAGTGGAGGACGACCCCTGTTGTCGATGGGTAGGTATTGTTAGTTAGTGTGAACTAGTTGATCAATCAGTCACTACTTGTACCGCCAGACGATGCGGCCACGGCTGGGGTCGTAGGCGGACAGCTCCACGTCGACACGGTCGCCCGGGAGGATACGGATGAACCGCCCCCGTCGCATCTTGCCCGAGGCTCGGGCAAGCACCTCGAGGCCACCATCGATTTTCACATTGAACATGGCATTGGGCAGGGTCTCGACAACGCTGCCTTGAACTCGCAATACATCATCCTTGGGCAAGAAGGGTCCTTTCTGTAGCGGAAATGTGGCCGGGCTCCGGGTGGATCTTGAGAATACGAGGGTGAACGGCCGCGGGTCCTCGCGGTAGTGCGTTCCGTCGTCCCGCCCTCGGGACGTTCGGGCATCCTCCTCGTAGCTTTGGCCCTCACCGAACAAGGCTAACGCATGGCGCGTGGCGTCGGGGAGGAATGAGAGGCTTGGCTAGCCGGGTGTTTCATCGACCGGGCCGGGTGTCCGGCCCAGCGCCCGGCGCCCCCGCTCGGCCAGCACGGTCCGCACTCGGGCGATGTCCCCCGGACACGTCCGTGACGCCATCCAGTAGCACAGACCCGTCGGGATGAAGAAGACCTGGAACAGGGCCAAGCCGACGGCGTAGTTCAACGGCACCGCGAAGCTGGCGGCGAGCAGTCCTGCCACCGGCACGGTGAGGCCGTTCCCCGCCGCTCGGGACACCCCGTTGGAAAGGTTGGCAATCCCGAACACGGTCCCCCGGTGCTCGGGAAGGTTCACGTCGGAGATGAGGGCGAACCAGTTGGGGGAGTCAGCCGAGGTGAGGACCACCGCCACCAGGCACAGCAGGAAGGCGCTCGCCGCGTACGGGTTGGTGGCCACGCTGCCGAGAGTGGCCAGGACGATGGCCATGCTGCCCTGGTCCGTCGGGATGTCGAGGCCGCGCAACGGGATGAAGAAGAAGGCCACGAAGAACGGGATGGCCCCAAGGACGCCGGTTGCCGAGATGGCGGCTCGGGCCCGGGCGGTCCTGTGCTGGAGGCGGTCGCCCAGATGCCCTGCCAGGATGGAGGCAACCCCGCCCAGTTGGAAGATTGCGCCGAAGACGGCTCCTACCGCCGTGGCGGTGGCGAGGTCGTACCCGTCCGCCTCGACCTTGCTCTGGTACAGGAAAGGCACCCAGACCAGCGATCCGTACGCGAGCTGGGCAGTCAGGCCCTGGAGCACGAGCCACGGGTTGGTGCGGATCCCGATGAGCTTCCGTATGTCGGACCGCTCGATGCGGTACTCGTAGGTTCCTCCGGCGGCCAGAGCCTCGGCCAACTCCGGTTCTGCCCGGCCCCGGTGCGCTTCGGCGGTGGTCAGGTACAGGAGGGCGACCGCGGCGCCGATCAGCGCCAACCCGACGAACGGGCGTCTCCAGTCGGACGCCCCGAGGACGCCGCCTACCAGGATGCCCAGGAAGCCCCCGGCGCCTTGCGACAGTCCCCAAAAGCTCATCGCCAGACCTCGGCGCGCCGGTGGGATGAAGTCGGAGATCATCGAGAAGCCGACCGATGCTATGGCGCCCAGGCCGACACCGACCAGCACCGACCAGAGCGCTAGCTCGGCGAGGGAGTCCGATCCGGCCGCCAGCAGCAAGCCACCACTCCACGCCAGCGTGGCCCAGAAAAGTAGGGGCTTGCGCCGCGACCGATCCCCGAGATAACCCCAGCCCACCGCCGTCAGTGCCGTTACGAGGATGATCAGGGCGGTTAACAGCGCTACTCCGGCCTTGTCCTCTCCCAGGTCGGCGGCCATGACATTCGTGAGTACCGGATATAGCGCGATTGCGGCGTTGTCCAGTGATGACAGGACTACGAAAACCGCTATCGTGTAGACGACACGAGCCTTATCGTGAGCCCTAAAGAGCCTGGTCATTCGTACATTTCCGGTATGGTCGTGCCTCCGCGGCGTCCCTCTTCGAGCCTAATGTTGACAATAGTCATAGAATTACGCTAAACTATCCTAGTTACCCATGAGAGGGGAGCCGACCGGAGAGGTCAGAGGCCTCTCCGGGTCACCACAGGTAACCGTCATGGTATCCGACCAAGGAAGCGGGCTGATGCAAAGCGAAGACAAGATTCTCGGCGCCAACGAGGTCGCCGACCTCCTGGGCATGGATGTCCAGATGATCAGGAAGTACGCGAGGGAAGGCCGCCTTCCTGCTTATCGGCTTCCGGGCGGTAGGACTTTCAAGTTCTTCCGTAGCGAGGTGCTGGACTTCGTCCGGGCGCATCCAGCGAGCACCGAAGGCAGTTAGTAACGCTCATCAGTGGATAGGCCAGGCAGTTATCGTGTCCTGGCCTATCGACCGTCAGGGTTGACGGAGTCCGGGGTTTTCCTGCCGCGGCCGGTGCGGGTGAGGCACCGGTACTCGTGGTCGAGGAGGCCCCAGACCGAGTGGTCCATCCAGCGACCGCCCACCTGGATCTCCTCGCGCAGCACCCCTTCGCGCACGAACCCGAGTTTGGTGGCCACCCTCTCGCTGGCCTTGTTGCCCACCGCCACCCGAAGGACCATGCGGTGCATGGACAGATCTTCGAACCCGATCCGGAGTGCCGCATGGGTGGCTTCGGTGGCAAAGCCCCGGCCCGTATCCTCCGTTCTGATCCAGTAACCGATCTCGCCGGATCGCGAGCTTCGGGAGACATGCCAGATGCTGATGTTGCCGACGTGGCGCTCGGGCCTCTCCTGGAGCCGGATCGTGAAGTCGTAGGCCTTGCCCTCGCGCCACGAGCGCATGCTTTCCCTGACGAAGCCGGCCGCTCCCGCTCGCGTGAAAGTCTTGGTCGCCCAGGGGAGGTATTCGGCCAACTCCGCTTGGGAGTCGCGTACCGCGGTGTACAGGGCTTCGATGTCACGCCGCCTGAAGGGTCGGAGCAGCAAACGCTCGGTGTAGCGCTCCATAGGGGGTAACAGGTCTCGGGCGGAGATTCGCATGGCAATCGCGAGCCTATCCGGCCGGAGCGACGAAGCGCTATTCGGCGCGGCAGGATGATCCGGGAGGATGCGCTGAAAGTCCGAGCGGGGTTCGGTCGTGGCAGACTGTCCGGCATGAGAGTTCCCGCCTACCACGCGAATCCCTGTGCCCGGGGTTCCTCAGCACCCTCCTAGCATTTCCCAATGGACGATCCCTGGAAACCTGCCCGCCTGCTGCCCGAGCCGCCTCCTGATAACGGAGCCCAGCAGGCGGCGGTGCTCGCGCCGCTGTACGAGGATGGCGACGATCTCAGACTGGTGCTGATACGCCGTCCACTCCACATGCCCACGCACGGCGGGGACATCGCCTTTCCGGGTGGTAAGCCGCAGCCCGGGGAGAGGCCTCTCGACACCGCCCTTCGCGAAGCCCGGGAAGAGGTCGGTATCGAGCCTGCCACGGTAGAAGTGCTCGGCTACCTGCCCGCCATCCACACCGTGAGCTATCCGCGCCTGGTGGTGCCGGTAGTCGGAAGGCTCCCCGGAGTCCCCAGCTTGCGACCCGACCCGAACGAGGTGGATCGGATCCATACTCCGACCATAGGCTTCCTCCTTGACGAGACCCGGTGGCGCACCGAGTCCTGGAAGGGCCACCAGGTGTTCATGTTCGACCTCGATGGCGATACCCTGTGGGGAGCAACCGCTCGGATGGTTCGTCGGATGATCGGCCTGGAGTCGTACCGGTAGAGGGTTGGTGATCTCGGCCGGCCGGCAGCAGGGGACCGGGTCCGGGATCGAGCATGCTGCCCGCGTCTGCGCGGGTACTTCGACAGGGATCATCCCCGTCGAAGGAGCCTCGGTAAGCGTTCGGTCAGGTGCGGTCGGCAGTTGATCGACCGGCAACGAGGTCGAGGACCGCGTCGTGGATATCTCCATTGGTTGCCAGGCCGGTACCGGATCGGAAGGAGAATCCTCCGGATAGGTCTGTAAACCTGCCGCCGGCCTCCGGGAGGATGACCACCATCGGCGCCACGTCCCACGGATTTACGATCGTGTCGAGCATGGCGTCCACCCGCCCCGAAGCCACCAGGCTATAGCCGTAGGCATCGCCCCATCCCCGCAGGATCATCGGCCCGGCGTGGAGGCGCTGGGCCAAATCCTCGGGAAGGAGGTCGAACCCGCTGGTGCACATCGCGGCGCCTTCCAGATCGGATCGGCGGCGCACCGTCACGGCGCGTTCGTTCAGGTAGCAGCCCAGGCCCCGGCCCGCCGCCATGGTCTCGCCCAGGGCGGGGAGGTCTATGACTCCCACAGCCACACCGTGCTCATCCTCGAGGGCGAGCAATGTGGCGAAGAGCGGCACCCCCCGGATGAAGGACTGGGTGCCGTCGATGGGATCGATGAACCAGGTGCGTCCGGACGACCCGATGGTGTCGGCGAATTCTTCCCCCACGATGCCGTCGTCTGGGAAATACCGGGCGAGTTCGGCGCGGAGGAGTTGCTCAGCCGCCCGGTCGGCCTCGGTAACCGGGCTTCCGTCCCCCTTGAACATCACCTCCGAGGATCCGTCATACCAGCGCAGCGTCAGGTGTCCGGCCAACCGGGCCAGGTGGACCGCCTGATTGAGCAGCGACTCCTCGACCGGGGGTCCGACGGGGCGGCTCACGATCGGCTGCCGGTAGCGCCGCCCGGTTCTGCCCCCGCCCGGAGCAGACCGACGACGATCCCGTCTGCCATTGCCTCCCACGTGGCTTCGATGACGTTCTCGTGCACCCCGATGGAGCCCCAGGTCGAAGGGCCGTCGCTCATCTCGATGAACACCCTCACCACCGCGGCCGTCGAGGCGGTGGCGTCAAGTACCCGCACGTTGTAGTTGGTGAGGCGCAGGGTGTCGAGTTGGTGATAGTGGCGCTTGAGTGCTTCTCGCAGAGCATGGTCGAGGGCGTTGACCGGCCCGTTACCCTCGCCGGTCCTTATCACCCGCTCACCGCGGATCACGATCTTGACCGTGGCCTCCGCCATGACCAGAGCGTCGGACCGATGCTCGGTCGAGACCCGGAACGACTCCAGCTCGAAGTAGTCATGGGACCATCCGGCAGCCCGCCGCAGCATCAACTCGAACGAACCGTCAGCGGCCTCGAAGTGATAACCCCGGTTTTCCATGTGCTTGATCTCGTCCAGCACCTCGGAGGCCTGGCTGCCGGTAAGCGCGATGCCCAGGTCACGGGCCTTGGCGAGTACGGTCGAGCGGCCCGACAGCTCCGAGACCACGGTGCGGGTCCGGTTGCCCACCTGGGCCGGGTTCTGGTGCTCGTAGGCGTCGGGACGCCGGGCCAGCGCCGAAGTGTGCAGGCCTGCCTTGTGGGTGAAGGCCGAAGCTCCCACATATGGACTGTGGGGGTCGAGACTGACGTTCACGATCTCCGCGACGTGGTGGGCGATGGGCGACAGTATCTCGAGCCGGTCCTGATCGAGCACCGGGACTCCCATCTTGAGCACCAGGTCGGGGAGGATGGTGGAGAGGTCGGCGTTACCGGTCCGCTCCCCGTAGCCGTTGATGCACCCCTGCACCTGCCGGATCCCCATCTCGACGGCAGTCAGCGACGAAGCCACCGCGCAGCCGGCGTCGTTGTGGAAATGCACGCCCAGTTCGGCATCGGGAAGCGCCTCCTGGACCCGGTCGATGGTGCTGGCGATGTCCGGCAGCAGGCGTCCACCATTGGTATCGCAGAGGACCAGGCGCTCGGCGCCCTCCTCCAAGGCGGCCCGGAGCACCCTGAGGGAGAAGTCGGGATTCGACAGGTAACCGTCGAAGAAGTGCTCCGCGTCGAAGAAGACCCGCCGGTCGTGGCGTCTGAGGTACGCCACCGACTCGGCCACCATGGCGACGCCATCGTCGAGGTCGGTCAGCAGGGCTTCTCGGACGTGGTAGTCCCACGCCTTCCCGACGATGCATACCGCCTCGGTCTCAGCTTCGAGCAGGTTGAGCATCTGCGGATCGCCTTCCACAGATCGGCGGGGCCGGCGCGTGGCGCCGAACGCGGTCAGGGAGGCAGTACGGAGGTTGAGCTCGGAACGAGCCCGCTTGAAGAACTCGCTGTCCTTCGGGTTCGCCCCGGGCCATCCGCCCTCGATGTAGCCGATCCCGAGGTCGTCCAGGAGGGCGGCGATCCGCAGCTTGTCGGAAACGCTCAGGGAGATGCCTTCCTGCTGTGCCCCGTCGCGCAGGGTGGTGTCGTAGATTTCGAGTCGGGGATGTGCCATGCAGCCTCCCTCCCTCTCGTAATGGCCGGTGGAACTTTGGTTGCCAATTAGAAAACCCTGCGCCGGGGCGCAGGGTTGCGGGCACAGGGTCGGATCCCTATGCCCTAATCGATAATGATCCCGGTGTGGATATTCATCTCGGCCCGAGTGTCGCTGATGCGATCCGGTATGTCAACACACTTTTGCAGGTCAGGCCGGCGGATCGCCATTCGGGCGGTGAGTGGCCATTAGGAGTCATCCCTCGGTCCGCGTAACCTTTGGAGGTCTTGAGCGGAGGTGATGAGGTGACCACCAGAAGGGTCTTTTCGGGGATCCAGCCCAGCGGTGACATCCACATCGGCAACTACATGGGAGCGCTCCGCAACTGGGTGGCCATGCAGGACGAATACGCCACGATCTACTGCGTGGTCGATCTCCATGCTCTCACCCTCCCTCAGGATCCGGCCGAGTTGGCGCTGGCCCGGGTACGGACCGCCAAGATCCTGCTGGCGGCGGGGATCGATCCCGGCCGCTCCCTGGTCTACTACCAGAGCCAGGTTCCGCAGCACGCCGAGCTGTCCTGGATCATGGGTACATTCGCCTCGATGGGTCAGCTGGGCCGGATGACCCAGTACAAGGAGAAGGAGGACAAGGGCGGGCAGAACCTGGGTCTGTTCTCCTACCCGGTGCTGATGGCAGCCGATATCCTCATCCACCGCGTGCACGCCGTGCCGGTCGGAAACGACCAGACCCAGCATCTCGAATTCACCCGTGATCTTGTCGACCGGTTCAATTCCCGCTACGGGGATTTCTTCCCGGTGCCGGACCAGATAACCCCCCCGGTCGGAGCACGGGTGATGTCCCTGAAGGACCCCACGTCCAAGATGTCCAAGTCCGATCCGGATCCGGGCTCGCGGATAATCGTGACCGACGACGCCGACACGATCGTGACCAAGGTCCGGCGGTCGGTCACCGACTCCGGCAATCTGGTCGCCTACGACGTGGAGCGCAAGCCCGGGATCAGCAACCTGCTGGACATCCTGTCCGCCTTCACGGGCCGTGGCGTCGACGAGTTGGCGGAGGAGCACCGCTCCGCGGGCTACGGCCGGTTCAAGCAAGCCGTGGCCGAGGCGGTGATCTCCGGCCTGGCGCCGGTCCGCCGAGCCTATCTTGACCTGGACGACCCCGATGTGGAGCGGATCCTGGCGGAGGGTGCCGAGGCGGCCCGGACAAGGGCCGAGGAGACCATGACCGGATTGCGCAGCCTCATCGGACTTAGTTGCTAGTTGTACGTCGAAAACTACGAACTACAAACTAGACAGCGGGTTCGGGAAGAAGAACAGCACCACCAGCGTCATCAGGTTGAAGCCGCTGTGGGCGAAGATCGGGGGTCCGAGGCTGCCGGTCCGCGCCCTCAGGGTTCCCAGGAACAGCCCGAATGCGAACAGGATCAGAAGTGTCACGGCGCCGGCCGCGCTGTACAGCGACGGATCCACCAGGTGGATGGCGCTGAACACGATCGAGGTGACGATGACCGCCGTGATCGGCTTTCGGTTGTTCCCCAAGAGCATCCGGTAGACCAGCCCGCGGTGGATCATCTCCTCGACGACCGGGCCCAGCACCGCCACTCCCACCACAACCGCCGCCACAGTGGTGGTTCCCCTGGTTGCCGCAACCGCTTCCACGATCGCCTGGGGGGCCTCCTCCTCGACGCCCAGCAGGGTGCGCAGACCGGCTGCGAGCCAGGCAAGCGGTATCGACATGGCCGCGCCCGCCAGCACCCAGCGGGCGTGGCGCGGCTCCACCTCGAAGGAAAGGGCCTCCGCCATGTCGGGAAACCCTCGGAGCTTTCCTATCAGGGCGAGCGCGCCGATGTGGCCGAGGTTCTGGAAGGGAATCAGGACCCAGAAGTAAACGTCGGGATCGGTGGTATCCGCGCCGAGGGCGCCGGCGAGCAGTCCTGCGACCACCGCCCCCAGGACTCCTGCTCCCAGGACCGTTAGGGCGTCATACCAACGCCAGTGAGCTTCCAGCACTGACCCGCCAGGCTAGTGCCGTTGGTCGGGCATTAGTCGGTGGCCAGTGGTCAGTGGGCAGTGGTCAGTATCATCTATCAGGCGGTAGTAACTAACAATCAGCGAATCAAGCACTGGGCTTCTAAGAACTCACTACGATTAACCATCACCTCATCTAACAATTTCCGACTGCACTGATCGCTGGAGTCACTGGTCGGCAGCAATCGTCAACTATCGGTTAATAAATATCCACGGGCCACTGGCCACTGGCCACTCGCAACCAACCAGCCAGCAGTGGTGCGATCCCCTGGACCTACGCGTCTTGGGCGGGATGCCGGTGAGGGTCTGGTATTTTCTTGGAGCGCGCTGGGAGGTTGCAGGTGGATGTTTCGATAGGTACGGGTAAGTCGGGCCGGCGCGGTTTCGGCTTCGACGACATATCCATAGTTCCAAGCCGCCGCACCCGCAATCCTGACGATGTCGACCTCACCTGGGAGCTGGACGGCTACCGGTTCGAGCTACCGATGCTCGGGTCGGCGATGGACTCGGCGGTATCTCCCGCCACCGCGGTGGCCATCGGACGGCTGGGAGGTCTCGGCGTTCTCAACCTGGAGGGTTTGTGGGCCCGGTACCAGGATCCCGGACCGGTGTTCGATGAGATAGCGGCGCTGCCGGCCGATCGAGCCACCGCCCGCCTCCAGCAGCTGTACCGGGCGCCCATCGATCCGGATCTCATGCGACAGCGCATCTCCGACATCAAGTCGGCGGGGGTGGTCGCCGCCGCCTCCCTAACTCCTCAGAGCGTGGAGCGTTACATCGACGGCGTGGTGGACGCCGGGCTCGACGTCCTCGTGATCCAGGGCACGGTGGTGTCGGCCGAGCATGTGTCCAGCCGTGGCGATCCTCTCGATCTGTCGTCCTTCATCGCGGCGCTTGACCTCCCCGTAATCGTGGGCGGTTGCGCCTCCTATGCCGGAGCGATCCACCTGATGCGCACCGGCGCCGCCGGAATCCTGGTCGGAGTGGGTCCTGGCGCGGCATGTACCACCCGGCGAGTGCTCGGGATGGGGGTGCCGCAAGCCACCGCCATCGCCGACGCCGCCGGCGCCCGGATCCGGTACCTGGCCGAGGCCGGACGGTACGTTCACGTCATAGCGGACGGCGGAATGAGCACCGGCGGTGACATCGCCAAGGCGATCGCCTGCGGGGCGGACGCGGTGATGATCGGATCCCCGCTCGCGTCGGCGGCCGAGGCGCCGGGGCAAGGTGCCCACTGGGGAATGGCCACCTTCCATCCGTCGGTTCCCCGTGGCACGAGGGTGATGACCGGGCAGCTGGGCACCCTCGAGGAGATCCTGGTTGGTCCGGCTCGCGAGAACGACGGCCGCCAGAACCTGTTCGGCGCGTTGAGGCTGGCCATGGCAAGCACGGGGTATGCCGACCTCAAAGAGTTCAACGAGGCGGAGCTGGTGGTAGCTCCGTCCATCCGGACCGAGGGAAAGGCCCTCCAGCAGCGCCAGCGAGTCGGGATGGGTTCTTGAAGCCGGTCCCGGAGACCGGCGGAGGAGCTCGCCATCGTCCGGTGCTGGTGGTCGATCTTGGCGCCCAGTACGCCCAACTGATCGCCCGCCGGATCCGCCAGGCCGGCGCCTTCTCGCTGATCGTATCCCGTGATATCAGCGTCGAGGAGGCCCGGCGCCACCACCCGCACGGTCTCGTGCTGTCCGGCGGCCCGCTGTCCGTCTATTCCGAAGACGCCTATCTGATCGACCCCGGCCTCCTGGAGATGGGTGTACCCATCCTCGGCATCTGCTACGGACACCAGCTCCTGGCCCACCTCCTGGGGGGCACGGTGGAGCGCACAGGCGAGGCCGAGTACGGGCGCACCTCGCTCGAGGTCACCGGCGATTCCCTGCTTCTAACCGGAACTCCGGCACGCCAGGACGTCTGGATGAGCCACATGGATGCCGTTACCGGACCCCCGCACGGGTTTGCCGGCGTGGCCACCACGCCCGGCTCGCCAGTGGCGACGATGGAGAATTCGGAGCGCCGCATCTACGGCGTCCAGTTCCACCCCGAAGTGGTGCACACCGACCACGGGTTCGACGTCATGGAGCGGTTCGTGAGGGAGGCGTGCGGAGCCGCGCCGGGATGGACCGGCGGGTCGATCATCGCCGATCAGGTCAGCGCGATCCGGACCAGGGTGGGAGATGCGCGGGTCGTCTGCGGGCTCTCCGGCGGGGTGGACTCGGCGGTTGCCGCCGCCCTGGTACATCGGGCGGTCGGGGACCGTCTCACCTGCGTGTTCGTGGATCACGGGCTGCTGCGTGCCGGCGAGGCGGAGCAGGTCGACGAGACCTTCCGCCGGCACTTCGAGGTCGATCTGGTGCGGGTCGATGCCGCCGATCGGTTCCTGGACGCGCTGGCCGGAGTCGTCGATCCCGAGAAGAAGCGCCGGATCATCGGCGAGCTCTTCATCCGCACGTTCGAGGAGGCCACCACCGGTATCCCGGATGCCCGGTTCCTGGTACAGGGCACGCTGTATCCGGATGTCATCGAGTCCGGCGGCGCCTCCGCCGCCACGATCAAGACCCACCACAACGTGGGCGGACTACCCGACAACCTCAATTTCGAGCTAATCGAGCCGCTTCGCGATCTGTTCAAGGACGAGGTCAGGGCGGTGGGGGAGGAGTTGGGGCTTCCCGAGGAAATCGTGTGGCGGCAGCCCTTCCCTGGTCCCGGTCTGGCGGTACGGGTGATCGGAGAGGTCACGCGGGAGCGGCTGGAAGTCCTCCGGGCCGCCGACGCGATCGTGACGGGGGAGATTCACCGGGCCGGGCTCTACCGGGAGATATGGCAGTCGTTCGCGGTGCTGCCCGACGTCAGGACGGTAGGGGTGCAAGGCGATGTACGGACCTATGCCCACGCTCTGGTGGTCCGAGCGGTCACCTCCGAGGACGCCATGACGGCGGATTTCGCCCGGATCCCGTATCCGGTTCTCGAGCGGATCTCCCGCCGGGTGATGAACGAGGTCCCAGGAATCAACCGTGTGGCCTACGACATCTCCTCCAAACCACCCTCCACCATCGAGTGGGAGTAGGACGCTGGTATCGAGCCTGGTCGGGATAGCCGGCGAGCTATTACTGGGGGTGGCGGCGGTTGGTCCAGTAGTGCTTGCGGAGATGGCGGATAACGTTGGCGGGAGTGTCGCGCCAGCACTGCAGGGGGTCCCAGCCGTCGTGGGCCAGGCACATGTTGCATGACACGCACTCGACCCCCCCGGTTCGCCCGGTCTCGAGCTTCCGCACCAGGTCGGGTTCGCGAATGAACGGGCGGGCCATGGCCAGGAAGTCCGCGTCGCCGGAGGCCAGGACGTCGGTCATGGTTCCGGTGGTCCGCACGCCTCCCACCAGGATCGTGGGTACGCCGGCGGCCCGGCGGACGTCCCGGGCGAAGGGCCGGTAGTAGGCCTCAGGACCTTCGGGGTTCCAGCATCGTTGCGCCACCAACTGGCTCCAAGCCTGGCCACGGCCGACCGCCACGTACGGGCGGATGTTCTCGGCGTAGCTACACATCACGCCGAACGTGGTCTCGAATCCGTCGATCCCCCGCTCGGCCAGCAGCTTGGCCCGTTGTAGTGATTCCTCGCGCTGGAGACCGCCCGGAACCGAATCCTCCACGCTGAGCCGCGCCGTCACCGGAAACCCGGTTCCGACCGCCGCGCGCACGGCCTCGTAGACCTCTACGAAGAACCGGCTGCGGCGCTCGGCATCACCACCCCAGGCATCGTCCCTGGTGTTGGCATGGGGCGAGCAGAACTCCGAGATCAGGTAACCGTTGCCGCCGTGGATGTGGACGCCGTCGAAGCCTGCCTCTGCGGCCCGCCCGGCCGCGTCGCCGAAGGCCCGCACCAGCGCCTCGATACCGGCCTTGGACAGCCCCACGGGCTGCTTCGCGTACATGGCGTTCGGCACCGGCGACGGAGCCACCGGGGTGATGGACGACATCATGGTCTGGCTGCCGCAGTGGCCGAGTTGGGCGAATATCACCCCGCCGGCGTCGTGTACGGCGCCCGTGGCTCGGCGGAGGGAGGGGATCACGCCGTCGTGGTGGATCCCGGTCTGGTTGCGGCTTGCCTGCCCGCGTGGGTCGACGTACATGTGACCGGTAAGGATGAGGCCCGCTCCGCCGGCGGCGAGGCGACGGTACAAGTCCACGTAGGAGGGCAGAACCTCTCCGCCGGGCGCGGCCATGGTCTCGGAGGTGGCGGCGCGCACGATCCGGTTGGCGGTGGTCACCGTCCCGATCCTCCCCGGCCGGAGGTAGAGGGGCGGGTTGCTCATCGCGATCTCCTGATGCGGTCGGCCGAGGTCGGGTGGGGCATTCTGGCACGCGCCCTGCGACCGGCACTACCAGCCGGCTCAAATCACAACACTGTGATTACATGACATGGGCACTGGTTAACATGACCGCGATGGTCCAGATGATCGCAACCGACACCGCTCCGGACGACCCGTCGGACTCTCCGCTGTTTGCCGACCTCAACCCCACCCAGCGGGAGGCGGTGGCCGCCACCGAGGGTCCCGTGCTGGTCGTGGCCGGCGCCGGCTCGGGCAAGACCAGGGTGCTCACCTACCGGGTCGCCCACCTGATCCGCGACCTCGGGGTGGCTCCGTGGGAGGTCCTCGCCATCACCTTCACCAACAAGGCGGCCGGCGAGATGAAGGAGCGGGTCGGGAGGCTGGTCGGCCCGATGGCCAAGGGGATGTGGATATCCACCTTCCACTCCGCATGCGTGAGGGTGCTCCGCAGGGAGGCGCCCCGGCTTGGCTACTCGTCACGGTTCACGATCTACGACGCTCAGGACTCGCTCCGGGCCATCACCCGGGTGATCCGTGATCTGCGCCTGGATCCGAAGAGGTTCCAGCCCCGAGCGATACGCGCCAAGATCTCCAACGCCAAGAACGAGCTGGTCGACTACGAGAGCTTTCGTGAGCAGGGAGGAAACTTCCGGCACGAGATCGAGGCCGATATCTACCGGCTCTACCAGGAGCAGCTGGTGAAGAACTCGGCGATGGACTTCGACGATCTCCTAATGGTCGCCACGGAGGTCTTCGACGCCTTCCCGGAGGTGCTCGAGTACTACCGGGAGCGCTTCCGGTACCTCCATGTGGACGAGTTCCAGGACACCAACCGCGCCCAGTACGTGCTGGTCAAGCAGCTGGGCGGGGAGCGGGCCAACATCTGCGCGGTCGGGGACTCCGATCAATCGATCTACCGGTTCCGGGGGGCAGACATCCGCAATATCCTCAATTTCGAGCGGGACTTTCCCCAGGCTCGGGTGGTGGTGCTCGACCAGAACTACCGCTCCACCCAGACCATTCTGGAAGCCGCCAACGCGGTGATCTCCCACAACGGGCGCCGCCAGCCCAAGCGTCTGTGGAGCGACCTCGGCCAGGGTGTCCCAATCTCGCTGTTCACCGCCGAGGACGAAGCCGACGAGGGCGGGTTCGTGGCCGAGGAGATCGGGAAGTTGTCGAGAGAGGGCATCGACCTGTCTCGAATGGCGGTGTTCTACCGGGTCAACGCCCAGAGCCGGGCCGTGGAGGAGAGTTTTGCCCGCTTCGGCGTGTCCTACCGGGTCATCGGTACGGTGCGGTTCTACGAGCGGCGCGAGATCAAGGACGTGCTGGCCTATCTGAGGGTGGTGGCCAACCCGGCCGACGAGGTGTCCGCGCGCCGGATCATCAACCTACCCCGGCGGGGGATAGGCGACGTGACGGTCGGCTGGCTGGCCCGCTTCGCCGAGGTGGAGGAGATCACCTTCTTCGAGGCGGTCCGGCGCCACGAAGAGAACGACTCGCTCATGAAGCGGGCCCACACGGCCATCGATTCCTTTCTCGGCGATATGGCGAGAGTCGCGGAGCAGGCTGCGTCCGGTCCGGCCGCAGCCGTCAGGGCGGTGCTGGAGGAGGTGGGTTACATCGAGGCGGTCGAGGCCGAGCGCACCGTCGAGGCGCAGGGGAGAGCCGAGAACCTGCGCGAGCTTCTCTCCGGGGCGGAGGAGTTCGAGCTGGCCGCGCTGGCGGAGGAGGGTGAAGAGCCGGGAGGGATGCGCCTGACGGAGCAGTTCCTGGAGTCGGTCAGCCTGGTGAGCGATACCGACGCGCTGGATGGTGATGGCGGTGCGGTGACCCTCATGACCTTGCACAACGCCAAGGGTCTCGAGTTCCCGGTGGTGTTCATCGTGGGCATGGAGGACGGGATCTTCCCGCACGCCCGGGCTCTCACGGATCACGACGAGCTCGAGGAGGAGCGCCGGCTGTGCTATGTCGGGCTCACCCGGGCCCAGGAACGCCTCTACCTCTCGACAGCGCGGTCCCGCATGCTGTACGGGATGTCCACCTACAACCAGCCATCCCGGTTCCTGCGAGAGATTCCGGTCGGTCTGGTCGCCAAGCTGGGCAGGCGCCTGAGGGATCGCCGGCGGGAGTCGATCGGTGGGCGCCGCCGGACGCCGATCGGTATCGAATTGGCGGTGGACGATCAGGTGCGTCACGAGGTCTGGGGTATCGGCCGGGTCGTGCGGGTGGCAGGCGCCGGTGACGGCGCCCAGGTCGAGGTGGACTTCCCGGCCAAGGGCACGAAACGGCTACTGGTTCACTGGGCCCCGCTGGAAAAGGTCTGAGAAGCGGTTCTCGAGTGAGGATCGGTGCCTTACCACAGGGCCGGATGCCGGGGTTCATGCGGCGCCGGTGCATCCCAAGAGGGCGGACCGTATTACCGTGGGGTAGGCATGGTGAGGGAGTCGCCGGCGGGTGACCACAAGAGATCGGGGAGGCGAGGAGTGTTCGGCGAGAGAGGCTCAAGGCTGGCACCCCTCGGGGCGCTGGGCCAGTCGGTGTGGCTCGATTCCATCTCCAGGGAGATGCTGCGGTCCGGCGAGCTGGAGCGATACGTGGAGGCCGGGATCAGCGGGATCACCTCCAACCCCACGATCTTCGCCCAGGCGATGCTGTCGGGTGATTCCTACGACGCCCAGATCGACGAACTGGTCGCCCGCGATGCCGACGTTGACGAGATCTACACGGCGCTGGTCACGCGGGACATCCGCCAAGCGTGCGATGTCATGGCGCCCACCCATCGCCGCTCCGGTGGTCTGGACGGATTCGTGTCGGTCGAGGTGTCACCGGAGCTGGCTCACGAGGCGGAGGCCACGGTCGCCGAGGCCCGCGACTGGGTGAAGCGGGTCGACCGGCCCAACCTACTCATCAAGATACCGGCGACCCGGGTAGGCCTTACCGCTATAGAGGCGGCCATCGCGGAAGGCATATCGGTGAACGTCACGCTCATCTTCTCGCTGGAGCGCTACCTGGCCGTGATCGATGCCTACATGAACGGCCTGGAACGGTTCCGGGAGGCGGGCGGTAACCCGGCATCCGTCAACTCGGTGGCCTCGTTCTTCGTGTCCCGCTTCGACACCGAGGTGGACAAGCGCCTCGCCCGGATCGGTACCCCGGAGGCGGGCGCGTTGGCCGGCCGGACTGCAGTGGCCAACGCTCGAGTTGCCTACCTCGAGTTCCTGCGGGCCTTCTCGTCCGACCGCTGGTTCCGGCTCCGCCGGGTAGGCGCGAACGCGCAGAAGCCCCTCTGGGCGTCAACCTCCACCAAGAACCCGGCCTACTCCGACACGCTGTACATCGACACGCTGGTGGCGCCGGAGACGGTCAACACCTTGCCGGAGTCGGCCATCTCCGCCTACCAGGACCACGGGCCCGATAACCCGGAGGTGCTCGGCATCAACCAGATGGCGGACGGGGTGATGGTGCTGGAGGATCTCGATGCGGTGGGGGTCGACTACGACGACGTGGCGGCCAAGCTGGAGCGGGACGGTGTGAGCAGCTTCGCGGGTTCGTTCCGGGAGATGGTCAATGACATCGAGCGGAAACGAGCCATGCTCCTGCCCTCCGGCGCCTCCGGGAAGTGACGGGCGGCCGAGCTCGCATGCCCCTACGCATTCTGGTCGCCAAGCCCGGCCTGGACGGTCATGACCGGGGCGCCAAAGTGGTGGCCCGGGCGCTCCGGGACGCGGGCAACGAGGTCATCTATACGGGACTCCACCAGACGCCGGCCCAGATCGTGGAGACCGCCATTCAGGAGGATGTGAATGCCATCGGCCTCTCTGCCCTCTCCGGCGCCCACATGACCCTCTTCCCCGCGGTCGTGGAGCTGCTACGGGAGCGGGCCGCGGACGACATCGTGGTCTTCGGCGGTGGGATAGTTCCCGAACGCGATGCAGAGATACTCCAGGCGCAGGGCATAGCGGCGATCTTCACGCCCGGAACCCCTCTGGCCGAGGTGACCGGATGGGTGGAGTCCAACGTCCGTCGCCGCTGAGCGCGGGGATTCCTGTGCGACACTTGTAGCATTTGTGCTACGATTCGTCGTATGAGAGAAGTTGCCTCCAGAGAGTTACGCAATCGCACCGGAGCGCTTTTGGCGAGGGTGGCCGAGGGCCAACGAATCACGGTTACCGTTCGGGGACGTCCGGTCGCCGAATTGTCACCGATTGCCCGTCGACCGGCATGGATATCGCGTGATCGGTTCGTCCGTGAGGTTCTGTCTCACCAGGCCGATCCCGGCCTCGCTGAGGATCTTGTGCTGCTGGCGGGCGAGACTACGGATGACCTTCCGTGGTAGTAACTAAAGGCCTCGCCGACACATCGGTGTTCATAGCGCGAGAGGGCGGCCGGCCGATCGCCGAGCGAGCCATACCGGAGCAGTTGGCTGTATCGGTGATCACCATCGGCGAACTGAGGGCCGGTGTGCTCGCTGCAACCGATGTGGCGACTCGAGACCGGCGACTCGGCACGCTCTCAGCGGCATTGGCTTTCGACCCCCTACCAATCAACGGAGAGGTAGCTGCAGCATGGGCTCGGCTGCGGTTGATCCTGCGCGACAACGGACTACGGATGCCGGTCAACGACTCGTGGATTGCCGCGACGGCGATGGCCCTCGAAATCGCCGTAGTCACCCAGGACGAAGACTTCCCGTTACTGGATGAACTCGACGTGATCAGGGTCTGACGGTCACCGCACCGTCAGCCCATGGACGGCCAACGGAGGATCGGTGGGCATGATGGCCGCCGATCCTGATAGAGGCCGTCCGGCACGCGGATAGAATCACGGTCCGTGGATCTGCTCGAGTACCAAGGAAAGCAATTCTTCAGCCGTCACGGGCTTCCCGTATCGCCCGGTCTTGTAGCCCGAGGGGTTCCCGAGGCGCGTGAGATTGCGGATCGGATCGGCTATCCGGTCGTGGTGAAGGCTCAGGTCCACATCGGAGGCCGCGGCAAGGCCGGCGGCATCCGCTTGGCCGGGGACGCGGAGGAAGTGGCAACCGCCGCCGACGCCATCCTCGGCATGGACATCGGGGGCCACACGGTGGGTTGCGTGCTTATCGAGGAAGCCGCCCAGATCGCCGTCGAGTACTACGCCAGCTTCACTCTGGACCGTTCCGCCCGCCGCTATCTGGGCATGTTGTCCGCCCGGGGCGGGGTCGACATCGAGGCGGTGGCAGCATCGGATCCCAGCAGCATCGCCAAGATATGGGTGGATCCTGTCGAGGGTTTTGAGGAAGCAGATGCCCGAACCTGGGTCCGAGCCGCCCGGCTGGATGAGACGGCAACCGACGAGCTCGTGGAGGTGCTGCTCGAGCTCTACGAGGCCTTCGTGGAGGGCGATGCCGATCTGGTCGAGATCAATCCCCTGATCCTGACGCCGGAGGGACGGGTACGAGTCCTCGATGCCAAGGTGACCTTGGACGACAACTCCTTGTTCCGCCACCCCGAGTACCGCGCGTACGACGCCACCCAACCCAGGGACGAGCGCGAGGCCTCCGCCCATGCCTTGGGCCTGCAATACGTGGGGCTCGATGGAACGGTGGGGGTGATCGCCAACGGCGCGGGGCTGGCGATGAGCACGGTGGACGTGGTGGCCCAGGCAGGCGGCGCCGCCGCCAACTTCCTCGACATAGGCGGCGGCGCTGATGTCGAGACCATGGCCGCCGCACTCCGGGTCATCAACAACGATCCCGCGGTCAAGGCGATCTTCATCAACATCTTCGGGGGGATCGTGCAGGGAGAAGTGGTGGCCCAGGGCATCCTCGACGCGCTGGACCGGGTCGAGTTGCGAGCCCCCATCGTTCTACGGCTCGACGGCACCAACGCCGACCAGGGCCGGGCGATGGTGGCGCCACGGCTCTCGGAGATGCTGATGATGGCCGGATCGATGTCCGGGGGCGCCGCCCGGGCAGTGGCGATTGCGGGGAGCAGATGAGCATCTGGCTGGACGAGCACAGCCGGGTGGTCTACCAGGGGTTGACCGGCCGCGCCGGCCGCTTCCATGCGCTCCGGAACCGCGCCTACGGCACGCGGGTGGTGGCCGGCACCAACCCGTCCAAGGCCGGCGCCTCGGTGGAGGGCATCCCCGTGTTCGCCACGGTCGGCGCCGCCGTAGAGGCCACGGGCGCCGACGTTTCCTGCGTGTTCGTACCCGCCCCGTACGTGAGGAGTGCCGTGGTGGAGGCGGCCGAGGGAGGCGTGACCCTGGTGGTGGTGATCACCGAGGGTGTCCCCGCCAAGGATGAGGCCTGGCTCTGCGCCAAGCTACGGCGCGACCACCCCGAAGTCCGCGTGATCGGCCCCAACTGCCCCGGTCTGATCAGCCCCGGCAAGGCCAATGTCGGCATCACCGCCGGCCACATCGCCCTGTCCGGCGGCCCGGTGGGCCTCGTCAGCCGCTCGGGCACCCTGACCTACCAGGCCCTCTACGAGCTGAAGCAGGCCGGGATCGGGGTTACCACCTGTGTGGGAATCGGCGGTGATCCGGTTCCCGGGACCTCCTTCACCGACTGCCTGGCCGCCTTCGAGGAGGACCCCGAGACCGGGGCGGTGATGATGATCGGGGAGATCGGCGGCTCAGCGGAGGAGGAGGCGGCCGCGTTCGTCGCCGAGCACATGACCAAGCCGGCGGTCGCCTACATCGCCGGGATCACCGCTCCGCCCGGCAAGAAGATGGGCCATGCCGGCGCCATCGTCTCGGGCGGGAAGGGGACCGCCGCCGCCAAGATCGAGACCCTGAGCGCAGCCGGTGTGCGGGTGGGGGAGAGCCCCTCGGAGGCCGGCCGGCACATGGTGGAAGTGGTCGCCGGTCTTTGATGATCCGGATGGCGGCTTGCTGAAACCGATCTCACGAACACCCTTCCGATCCTGCGGGTACCGAGCTTGAACCGCCGAGCGCTCTTGTCGGTGTCCGATAAGACCGGGCTGGTCGACTTCGCCACCGGGCTCGTCGATGCCGGATGGCAGGTGCTGGCGAGCGGCGGCACCGCTGCGGCCCTGGCAACGGTGGGACTCGAGGTCGCCGACCTGGCCGATCACACCGGCTCTCCGGCCATGCTGGGCCACCGGGTGGTCACGCTCCACCCGAAGATCCACGGAGGCATCCTGGCCGATCGATCGGACCCTGCCCACCGGGCCGACATGGATCGGTACGGGATCGAGCCGATCGACCTGGTGGTGGTCAACCTCTACCCGTTCGAAACCAGGCCCGGTGTGGAGACCATCGACATCGGCGGTTCCGCCTTGATCCGTGCGGCGGCCAAGAACCATCGCCATGTCGGGGTCGTATGCGACCCTTCGGACTACCCGGCAGTTCTCGACGAGATCCGCTCCGGAGGATGGCTGTCCGGCGCGACGCGCCGAACCCTCGCCCGGAAGGCCTTCGCCCGCACGGCCGTCTACGACGGAGCGATCGTGAGTTGGCTCGACGAGCGCGACGGGGAAGCACTCCTCCCGCCGAGCCTGCACCTCTCCTTGGAGCGGGCCGGAGCGCTCCGCTACGGGGAGAATCCAGATCAGCCGGCCGCGAGCTACCGGCGTATCGGAACTCCCGGCGGACCTGATGATGCCGAGGACTGGTGGAACGCAGTGGTCCAGCACGGTGGTGTGTCACTGAGCTACCTCAACCTCCTGGATGCCGGAGCGGCCTGGGCACTGGTCCACGACCTGGGCGATCAGCCGGCGGCGGCCATCATCAAGCATGCCGGGCCATGTGGCGCCGCCATCGGGGAGCATCCGGTCCGCGCCTACCGGAGTGCGCTGGCGTGTGACGAGAGGGCTGCCTTCGGCGGGGTGGTGGCCCTGAACCGGCCGGTGGATATCGACACGGCGGGGGCTATGGCCGGGGCGCCGCAAGCGGATGTCATCATCGCGCCCGGTTACGGCGGGGGTGTGGTGGAGCGGCTCCGGGCTAAGCGGGCCGGTACCCGGATCCTCGAGGCCCCCACCCCGCGGCGTCCTACCCGGACGGTACGCCGGATCGAAGGGGGCTGGTTGGCGCAGGGTGTACCGCCCGAGTTGTGGGACAGGTCGGGATGGCGCGTGGTGAGCCGGCGCGATCCCGGTCATCTGGTCGAGGATGCTGCATTCGCGTGGCGGGTGGCCGCCCACGTCGCCTCCAATGCGGCTGTCCTGGCCAGGAACGGCACCGCCTGGGGCATCGGCGGCGGGCAGCAGGACCGGGTGGGAGCGGTAGAGATCGCGGTCGGCAAGGCTTCCGGACGGGCGGCGGGCGGGGTGTGCGCCTCGGATGGGTTCTTCCCGTTCCCCGACGGGATAGAGGCGGCCGCAGCAGGGGGCGTAGAGTTGATCATCCAGCCCGGCGGCTCGGTTAACGACCGGGCGGTTGTCGAGGCGGCCGATCGGCTCGGGCTGTCGATGATCTTCACCGGCCAGCGACGATTCCGGCACTGAGAAGGGGAATGACATGAGCGCAGAGGTCCTCGATGGCAAGGCAGTGGCGCGAGCGGTGCTGGATGAGACCGCCGAACGGGTGGCCGCCCTGCGCGACCGGGGTAAGGAGACCACCCTGGCGACCGTCCTGGTGGGAGAGGACCCGGCCTCCGCTGCCTACGTTCGTTCCAAGCGCAGGCGGGCAGCCGAAGTAGGCATCCGTTCCGTCCATCATGAACTTGCCGGCGACGCGTCCCAGGACCGGGTGGTGGGCCTGATCCGGCGCCTCAACGATGATCCTTCTGTAGACGGCATCCTGCTCCAGCTCCCGCTCCCGTCAGGGTTGGATGACCAGAGCGCCACGATCGAGATCGATCCGGCCAAGGATGTGGACGGCCTCCATCCCACCAACCTCGGGATGATCGTCCTGGATCGTCCCGTGTTCGCCCCTTGCACGCCGAGCGGATGCCTCCGCATCCTCCAGCACTACGACATCCCGCTCCGGGGCGCGAACGTGGTGGTGGTGGGACGGTCCTTCCTGGTGGGGCGGCCGTTGGCGCTGCTCATGGCGGCGCGCGGCGCCGACGCCACGGTCACGATCGCCCACTCTCGCACGAAGGACCTGGCCGGCGTTACCCGCGGCGCCGACATCCTGGTGGTGGCGGTCGGCCGACCGGAGATGGTGACCGGCCGGTACGTGCGCGAGGGAGCCGTGGTGATCGACGTCGGCATCAACCGCACCGAGTCGGGCTCACTGGTGGGGGACGTCAAATTCGAGGAGGTGGTGGAGGTGGCGGCTGCCATCACCCCGGTACCGGGCGGGGTCGGTCCCATGACGGTTGCCATGCTCATGCACAACACCGCGGTCGCCTCCGGGATAAGAGCGCGCTAGGAGCAACGTGCGGCGAGACACGCCGGATCCGTACGGTGCCGGCAAGATCAGGACGGTGATGGCGTCCAGAGCCGGCTGATCGGGACAGCCCGCAGGCCGTTGCCGAAGGTGACGCCCAGTTCTCCGTCATAGAGCAGGATGCCGCCGGCGAAACGGCTTCCGGCTGCTGCCTGTAGCTTGCGCAGACCCCGGAAATCAGACTCTGTGACGGTGGCCGCAGCTTTCACCTCGATTCCAGCCACTTGCGCCGAGCTCCGTTCGATGACGATGTCCACCTCGTAGGCGTCCCGATCCCGGAAGTGGTAGAAGCGCATGGCGTCGTCCAGCCAGATCGCTTGGCGACGCAACTCTCCGTAAACGAATGTCTCTAGGAGGCGCCCCAGCATTTGGCGGTCAGCCACGAGCGATCCGGTATCGGCGCCCAGCAAGGCGCAAGCTAGGCCCGTGTCACCCAGGTGGAGCTTCGGAGTCTTCACCAGTCGCTTCAAGCGGTTGTTGTGCCAGGGCGGAAGCAGGTCGACCAGGAACAGGCGCTCGAACAGCGTCAGATAGGTTCGCACCGTCGGGACGCTGAGCTGAAACGGCGCGGCGATCCGGCTGACATTGAATAGGTTGGCGCTCTGGGCCGCGGCGACCTCGAGCAGGCGCGGCAGCGTGCCGAGGTTGGAGATGCGAGCCAGGTCCGTGACGTCACGCTGGATCAGTGCATCTATGTAGTCGCGGTACCAGCGAGTCCGGCGGGCACCAGGCGGGCGAGCCAGTGCAGCCGGATATCCTCCTCCGGCAATCCGCTTGGCGAGTTCGGTCCCCATGCGGCGGTGAGTGGAGGTCTTGAAGCCACCGTAGAACAGTGTGTTGAGAAACCCGCTGGCCGGGTTCGCCATGGGCGGGTCGCTTCCGGCGCCTAGCGACAAACCAGTCGTGGTTGCTGTTGCCAGTTCAGCCTGCGCGAGAGGGTAGAGCCGGACCGTTTCCATCCGGCCTGCCAGCGAATCCGCCACCATGGGGACCCGCAGGACGTTCGCAGACCCGGTGAGCACGAAGCGTCCCGGAACCCGTTCCCTGTCGATCGTTACCTTAAGGGCCGAGAATATTCCGGGCACTGTTTGCACCTCGTCGAGGACGGTACGATCGGGCAGGTCAGCCACGAATCCGGCCGGGTCGGCCTTGGCGGCTGCCTGAGCAGCCGGATCGTCAAACGTTATGTACGCGTAACCCAAGCCGTTTGGTGGCAGGCCCGGAAGTCGGTCAGCGCCGGCGAGATATCGCTGTTCGCAGAGCGATAGCGCAAGAGTGGTCTTGCCGCATTGCCGCGGGCCGCCGATGAGCACCGCCGGCGAGTCCTCGATGGCCTCCAGCAACCGTGCTGTGGCGAAGCGAGGCACCAAGCGCGATGGCGAGATCACGGACTCCATCGGCTAATTGTAAACCATCCGCTGGCTGATTGTAAGTAGATACTCCGGCTGATTGTAAGTTTGGCGTGCGGCTGATTGTAAATAGTGCCTACGAATCGTTGGCTGGAGAGTCCTGCCCGGCGGTCGGTTTCCCGGCTAGGCGGCGAAGTCGGCCGAGCGCTTGACGTAGTCCGATACAGGCGGGTAGCCGGTCCTGACCTCCAAGCCCTGCTCGTCGAGCGGGAATAGCATGCCGTCCACGACATCCCATGCGTGAGGGGACGGGTCGGCGGCGAGCAGCCACAGGGGAGGGATCAGGTCGGTGTACGTAACCGAAGGCCGGGAGGCCAGGGCCAAGGCGTGGGCCCGTCCCACCGATGTCTCCACCAGACCACCGATCTTGATACCCACGCCGGCCGAAGAGAGCATCTCGATCGTCCGCAGCGTCGGCGCCGGGCCGAGGATCCCGGGTTTGAGGCTCACGAGGTCGGCCGCCTCCTGCTCGATGATCCGCTCGACCGCATCCGCGGTCGTGGCCGGCTCGTCCAGGCATACGGGTGTTGTCCACCGCCTCCGGAGCGCGGCATGCCCGGCCAAGTCGTGGGCCGGCAACGGTTGCTCCAGGTAGGCGAGACCCAGGTCGTCGAACTCCGCCAGCGACGCATCGTCCGACCGGTAACTCCCGTTGGCGTCCGCAGCGACCGCCAGACCGGGGAACCGCTCAAGAACCGCCCGGAGCGGAGCAACGTCCCTCCCGGGTTCGATCTTGATCTTCACCTGGCCGGCGCCGGCTTCGATCATCCGTTCGACCCGGCTGACCATCAGGTCGGATGACTCCTGGAGCCCGATGGCTGCGCAGGCCGTCGACGGTTCGCCGGACCCGCCGAGATAGGACCACAGCGGGATCCCAGCCTGCCGGGCGGCCAGGTCTGCCAGGGCCTGCCCGAGAGCGGCGCCCGCGGTGGCGGGAAGTTCGGAGCGTTGACCGCCGAATACGCCGGCGCCGCTGGTCAGGGCTTTCCAGACGTCCTCTGCGGTCTCGGGTGTGTAAGCGGGATAAGGCGCCGCCTCCCCCCAGCCGGTGATCCCGTCCTCGGTGATCCCCACCAGGACGACCCGGCGTTCCGAGATGGCCGCCAGCGAGCTCGAGAAGCGGTGGCGGAGGGGGATACCCAACTCGACCAGATGCAGGAGGCGGGACATACCCGCAGGATACCGGTGGCATCACGACCGACACTAGGCTCAACGTGTTTGAGAATGAGGAACTGAGCACAGACGGGAGTTGCCATGCCGGGCCGCATCACTATGGGAGAAGCGGGGCTGGAGGTTCCCGATGAGCCGATCGTTCCCTTCATCGAGGGCGATGGGATCGGACCTGACATCTGGCGAGCCGCCAGGCAGGTTTTCGATGCCGCGGTCGAGCACGTCTACGGGGGAGGTCGTCGGGTAGCCTGGCACGAGGTCTACGCTGGCGAGACATCCTTCAAGAGGAGCGGCGAGTGGCTCCCGGACGAGACGATCGAGACCTTCCAGGAATACATCGTGGGGATCAAGGGCCCCCTCACCACTCCGGTCGGGGGTGGGATCCGGTCGTTGAACGTCACGATCCGCCAGACCCTCGACCTGTACGCCTGCCTCCGGCCGGTTCGATGGTACCGGGGCATTCCTTCTCCGATCCGCAGCCCGCACCTGGTGGACATGGTCATCTTCCGGGAGAACACCGAGGATGTATACGCCGGCATGGAGGTGGAGGAGGCCAGCGAGGAGGCCGGAAGGTTGATCGCGTTCCTGGCAGATGAGTTCGGCTGGAAGATAAGGCCCGATTCGGGCGTGGGCATCAAACCGATATCGGAGGTTGGCTCCAAACGCCTGGTCCGTGCCGCGATCCAGTACGCCATTACGTTCGGGCGGCGATCCGTCACCCTCGTCCACAAGGGCAACATCATGAAGTTCACGGAGGGCGCCTTCCGGAACTGGGGTTACGAGGTAGCCCGGGAGGAGTTCCCTAAAGAGACCGTCACCTGGGACGAGTGCGGGGGAGAGCCGGGTGACAAGATCCTGATCCAAGACGTGATCGCGGACGCCATGTTGCAGCAGGTGCTGACCCGTCCCGCCAACTATGACGTCATCGCCACCACCAACCTGAACGGCGACTACCTGTCGGACGCTCTGGCCGCCCAGGTGGGGGGCATCGGCTTGGCGCCGGGCGGGAACATCAACTACGCCACGGGCCATGCCGTGTTCGAAGCCACCCACGGTACCGCTCCCAAGTACGCAGGCCTGGACAAGGTCAATCCGGGCTCGGTGATCCTGTCAGGCGCCAACATGCTCCGCTACATGGGGTGGAGGGGGGCCGCCGATCTGATCGAAGCCAGCCTGGAAGCGGTGATAGGGGATCGGATCGTCACCTACGACCTGGCCCGGCTGATGAAGTATTCCACCGAGGTCCTGACTTCCGAATTCGCGGCAGCGTTGGTGGAGCGGATGCCGATCATCGAACGCTACGCCGCCATGAGCGGGACCCGCCGGGCGCCGAGCCATATCCGCGCCTACATGTAGGATCCGACGAGGGAGTACCGGACGTGACTAGCCCCCTATCGAAGAAGATCACGGTCATAGGCGCCGGAAAGTACGGTTCGACAACCGTGCAGCGGCTGGCGGCCATGGACATCGCCGACGAGGTGGTGATGACCGACATCGTGGAGGGCCTGCCCCAGGGTCTGGCGCTGGACATGAACCAGTCGCGTCCCGTCGAGCGGTACCGCACCCGGGTGATCGGTTCCAACGGCTACGAAGAGACGGCAGGGAGCGATGTCGGCATCATCACGGCCGGGCTCGCCCGCAAGCCGGGAATGTCCCGCATGGACCTCCTGGCGGTTAACGCCAAGATCGTCCGGCAGGTCACCAGAGAGCTGGTGGATCGGTCCCCGGATGTGACCATCATCGTGGTGACCAACCCGCTGGATCAGATGACCCTCCTGGCAGCCGACGTGAGCGGCCTGCCTCGCCACCGGGTGATTGGGCAGGCCGGCGTTCTGGACTCGTCCCGCCTCGCCCACTTCATCGCGGAGCGCCTCGAGGTGGACATCCTCTCGGTCGAGGCTCTGACTCTCGGTAGCCACGGTGCCACCATGGTCCCCGTGCCGTCCCAATGCTTCGTGGACGGGAAGCCCCTACCCGAGATCCTCGCTCAGGATGAGATCGATACGCTGGTGGAGCGGACCCGGGGTGGTGGGGCGGAAATCGTCGCCTATCTGAAGACCGGGAGCGCGTTCTACGCTCCATCTTCGGCGGCGGCGCTCATGGCCAGGGCGATCCTCAACGACGAGGGCAGGGTGACGCCGGTATGCGCATGGCTGACAGGGGAGTACGGGTTGTCGGACCTATACCTGGGTGTTCCGGCCCGTCTCGGCGCCGCCGGTGTGGAGGAAGTCGTAGAACTCGACATCACCGCCGCGGAACGAGCAGGTCTTCACGCCGCGGCTGCGGCGGTGCGCGACAAGGTCGAGGAGATGGAAACGATCCTGCGCGCCTGAGGTAGCCGCCGCGGCCCCGCCTATGCCCCTACCAGCGATCATCGCCTCCGCCTATAGTCACGGTCGGCCTTGGTGTTCGACTCGTATCATCCGGCAATGAGGGAGCAAGATGAACAAGCGTGATCTGGCAGACGTGGTTGCCTACGAGACCGGAACATCCCGGAGCCGGGCCATGGCGAGTGTCAACGTGGTGTTCGAGACCATCGCGGGAGCGCTCCGGGAGGGAGCAGACGTCCGGATCACCGGGTTCGGCGCGTTCGAAGTCAGGCAACGTAAGGCCAGGACCGGTCGCAATCCCCGGACGGGAGAGACGGTCGAGATTCCAGCTACCAGATCCCCTGCTTTCAAGCCTTCCAAGGCCCTCAAGGACCGCATCAATAGGTAGTTGTTAGTCGCTAGTCCCTAGTTGTTAGTAACGGACTATAAACTAGCGACTAGAAACTAGTTCAGTACTCCACCTCGAGCCCCGAGACGGCATCCGCCAGCTGATCCAGTGCTCGCTGGTTCAGTAGCAGCTTGGCTACATTGCCCGAGATGGCCAGCTTCCCGCTAAAGAAGGCGTTCTGGATCTTCAGCGTCCCCTGAGAGATGGCTGCCGCCGTGGTGTAGTCCGTCCTCACAGTGAGGTCCGCCTGCCCGAGGGTTCCGATTGCCAGGGAGGCATCATCGCTGGCCACGTCGAGGTAGTACCGGGCGGCAGCCCCGTCAGGGACTTGATCGATCTCGAACTGGACGGAGAACTCGATGCCCTCCACGGCAGGCCCGAAGCCGGGATGGTCATGCACCGCTGCGGTCACCTGCTCGGCCCACTCGGCGCTCAGGAACCTAGCCACCACCGGCGCTACCTCCATGATCTCCCGTCACCGTTGCCCTCCTAACCGGCGGTTGCGCATCTTGGACAGCAGGTAGTCGCGGTTCATCAGTGCGATGTTATCCAGCGAGATCTCCTTGGGACATGCAGGCTCGCATTCTCCATGGTTGGTGCAGGAGCCGAAGTACTCCTCCATGGTCTCCACCATACGCTCGACTCGCATCCAGCGCTCCGGCCGGCCTTGAGGCAACAGGTTGAGGTGGGCGACCTTGGCGGCGGTGAAGAGTTGGGCAGCTCCGTTGGGACAGGCGGCCACGCAGGCCCCGCATCCGATACAGGCCGCCGCATCCATGGCTGCGTCAGATGTCTCCTTCGGGACCGGTGTCAGGTTGGCCTCGGGCGCGGATCCGGTCGGGGCGCTGATGTATCCCCCTGCCTCGATGATCCGATCGAAGGTCCCACGGTCCACCACCAGGTCGCGAACGATCGGGAAGGAGGTGGCACGCCAGGGCTCGATCACGATGGTGTCACCGTCCGAGAACTCCCGCATGTGGAGTTGGCAGGTCGCGGTTCTCCCCTGCGGTCCGTGCGCTCGGCCGTCGATCATCATGCCGCACGATCCGCAGATGCCCTCCCTGCAGTCATGATCGAAGGCGATCGGATCACGGCCCCCGGTTACGAGCCGCTCGTTGACCAGGTCGAGCATCTCGAGGAACGACATATCCTCGTGGATGCCGGCGGCTTCGTATGTCTCGAACCGGCCCTCCACTCCGGGACCGTCCTGTCGCCAAACACGCAACGTCAGATGCATCCGGTCTCTCCTACTTGTAGCTGCGCTGGGTCGGCTTGACGTGCTCGAAGGTCAGCTGCTCCTGTGCCAGGACGGGCTCGTTACCGTCGGTCCAGCCCCAGGCTGCCACGTAGGAGAAGTTGTCATCGTCCCGCCTGGCCTCGCCCTCATCGGTCTGGTGCTCGATCCGGAAGTGGCCGCCGCAGGACTCCTTGCGGTGCAAGGCGTCCACGCACATCAGCCGAGCGAGCTGCAAGAAATCATCTACCCGGCCCGCCTTCTCGAGCGACTGGTTGAGGGTGCTGCTCGTGCCCAGAACCCGCAGGTCCCGGTCGAAGTCCTCCTTGAGGGAGTCGATGTCCGAGATAGCTCGGCGCAATCCATCCGCGCTCCGCTCCATGCCACAGTGTTCCCATAGCACCTTTCCCAGTTCCCGGTGGAACCAGTCCACCGACCGCGAGCCCCTGATGGACAGGTAGCGCTCGGTCCCGGCGGTGACCTGCCTCTCCGTCTCGACGAATGCCGGATCGTCGCTCGGGACCAGGCCCTCTCCCAGATGAGGCGCCAGGTAGTCGCCCAGCGTATACGGGATGACGAAATAGCCGTCCGCCAAGCCCTGCATCAGGGCGGACGCTCCAAGACGGTTGGCGCCGTGGTCGGAGAAGTTGGCCTCGCCCAGCGCGTACAGCCCGGGGATGGTGGTCATGAGGTTGTAGTCCACCCAGAGACCGCCCATCGTGTAATGCATGGCCGGGTATATGCGCATGGGCGCACCGTAGGGGCTCTCACCGGTGATTCGGTGGTACATGTCGAAGAGGTTGCCGTACCGTTCCCGGACGGTGCTCTCTCCCAATCGCCGTAGGGCGTCCTCGAAGTCCAGGTACACCCCGTTGGCGAGCGGCCCGACCCCTTTACCTCCGTCCACCTCGACCTTGGAGGCCCGGGAGGCCACATCGCGGGGTACCAGGTTGCCGAAGGCCGGGTAGCGCCGCTCCAGGTAATAGTCCCGGTCGGCCTCCTCGATGTCATCCGGCGGCCGGGTGTCGCCTGCCCGGACCGGAACCCAGATCCGTCCGTCGTTGCGCAACGACTCGGACATCAGGGTGAGTTTGGACTGGAACTCGTCCGAGGCAGGAATGCAGGTGGGATGGATCTGCGTGTAGCAGGGGTTGGCGAACAGTGCCCCCTTGCGATGGGCGCGCCACACCGCGGTCACATTGGACTTCATCGCGTTGGTGGAGAGGTAGAAGACGTTGCTGTAGCCGCCCGTGGCCAGGAGCACGGCGTGCCCCGGATGGGAAGCGATCTCCCCGCTGACCAGATCGCGAGTGATAATGCCCACGGCTCGGCCGTCCTTCACCACCACGTCCAGCATCTCGGTCTGGGTGTGCAGCTCCACGGCGCCGCGGTCGACCTGGCGCATCATCGCCTGGTACGCCCCGAGCAGGAGTTGCTGGCCGGTCTGGCCCCTGGCGTAGAAGGTGCGGGATACCTGAGCCCCGCCGAAGGAACGGTTCGCCAGGAGCCCCCCGTATTCTCGGGCGAAGGGAACGCCTTGGGCGGCGCATTGATCGATGATTTCCAACGAGAGCTGGGCGAGCCTGTAGACGTTGGACTCGCGCGACCGGTAGTCGCCGCCCTTCACAGTGTCGTAAAACAGCCGGTGGATCGAATCACCGTCATTGGGGTAGTTCTTGGCGGCGTTGATTCCTCCCTGGGCAGCGATGGAATGCGCCCGGCGGGCCGAGTCGTGGAAGGTATACGCCTTGACCCGGTAGCCGAGTTCGGCCAGGGTGGCGGCTGCTGAGGCTCCAGCCAGGCCGGTTCCGACCACGATGATGGTGAAGCGCCGCTTATTGGCCGGGCTCACCAGGCTTATCGAGGTCCGGTGGTTGTCCCAGTGTTCGTTGATCGCCCCCGACGGGATCCTGGCGTCCAGCATGCGGTAGGTCCGGCCCTTCCTTACGAGACGACGCCCAAGGCGACGCCGGCCGGCACGGCGAGGAACCCGGCCACCACCACCGTGGCGAAGGCATGGGCGAATGTCCGGCGGAAGCGGTTGAAGTGGGGATTGTTGATGCCCAGGCTCTGGAACAGGCTCCACGCCCCGTGCCAGATGTGGAAAGCCAGAGCTACCTGAGCTGCTACATAAAGTATCCACACCGGCCAGCGGCTCAGGCTCGAAACCAGGTTGTGGTAGACGGACCCGCGCACGAACTCGGGGTTGACAGCTTCCACGCCGATGGTGAGGTCTGCCAGATGCCACGCGAGGAAGAGGAGCACGATTACCCCGCTCCAGCGCATGGTCCGGCTGGCATAACCGGCGGCCATGTAATCCCGCGGCGACTGGTACTTGGTCTCCCTAGCGGCCCGATTACTCCGGGTCAGGGCAAAGGCGGCATGGATGTGGATCAAGAAGGCAGCCATCAGGGGAACCCGGAGGAACGCCCAGAGGACCAGGGTGCGGGGGAACAAGGGTTCGCCCAGATCTCGCAAACCCTCGCCGTACTCATCGATGCGAAAGGTGCCTCCATGCGCGCCCTCGAAGACATGGAGGTTCCCGATCATGTGGCCCATCACGAACAGCAGCAGGAAGACGCCGCTGATCGCCATGGCGTACTTCTTACCGGTGTCGGTGCGGTAGATGGATACGATCCAGGGTGCGCGCCGGGCCGGGCGCCGCCGGGCGCGCCTCAGGTTGAGCATGGCGCTACCTTACCGGCTCTTGGCTTCTCCAATGTGCGGCTAGCGCGCCCGACACGAGCGCTACGAGCCTGGCGCGGCTTGACGTCCGGCGCGTGCGCCAACTATATTACAATGTCGTAATTGCGCGTGTGTAAGTTGGGGTGGAGATTGCGGCGCGAACTCATTGATGCTCTTGCCGTCGAGCAAGTCGGTTGGAAAGAATACGCCAACTGTCTCGGGGCTCATCACGACCTCTTCTTTCCGGACCGCGGCGCGTCGACTCGGACTGCCAAGCAGATCTGCGCCGAATGCCAGGTGCGGGTCGACTGCCTCGAGTATGCCGTAACCAGAGGGGAAAAGTTCGGCATCTGGGGTGGCTTGTCAGAGCGGGAACGGAGAAAGATCCGCAAGCAGCGGGCCGCCGAGGCTCTGCAGCGAGCCGTCTCCTGAGTATTTCCCAATTCCACGGGCCGGCAGTTACAGTAAGGGGATGACACCTTCCCCCATTGTCTCCTTTGCCCGGAACCGTGCACTGTTGCTCCTATGTGCCTTCGTGGTGGCTCTTGTGGCGTGTTCCGACGATCCCGAGGTAGTCCCCCCTGACACCGCGGCGCCCGATACGACGCCGGTGGTAGAGCTGACCACGACCACCACCACCCCAGCGACACCCGCGGGCGCCACCACGCCGACCACGACCACCACCGTTCTCCAAGAGGAGTTTCCCGGCCCGACCGTTCTTGCCTATCTCGAAGAGATCCGGAATATCGCCGTGGCCAGCGGCCAGGTGGCGCTGGACATGCGAGCGGCCAACAACGACTGGGACAATCGATCCGTCACCGGCGTAGAATTCGCCGAAACGGAGGCGGCCATGGTGGGCATCAGGGACCGGGCCCGGCAGCAACGTGACGCTATGGGGTTGGTGGAGCCGCCCACCGAATTCGGCCTTCCGGTGGAGCATCAGACGGCCTGGGTGGCGTCCGGGGAGATGGCGGATGCCGCGGTGGAAGCGCTGGCCGGGCTGAGGTCGCCTGATACCGGAGAGAGGCGCCGGGCGGCGCTGTCCGACTTCATCGTCTCGTTCGAGCGCTTCAACGGAGCGGTGGACCGCATTGTCGACATCATCGGCGTGGGCGCCGGGATAGACCTTCCGACCATCACGGTGGCGACCACGGCGGCTACCACCACCACTACCACCGCGGCCGATACGACGGCTACCACATCCGCTACCACGACTACCACCGGTGCTACCACGACCACCGTTGCGGCCTCGACCACGACCACGTTGCCGGCGGCTGCCGATGTCGAGTACTTCATCATCCCCGACCAAAGCGGAGAATCCCCCGACCCTGTACTGGTTTGGCTGACCGTCGAAGTGGAGGCCGGCTCGACCAAGGATCAGTTGGCGCGGTTGGGCACCCGGCTGGCCACCGAGTACAGGCTCTCACGCGTGTATCAAGCCTTTCTGGTCGAATTCGTTCGCTTCCCGGAAGGCGAGGGCACACTCGGGAGGTGGATCGATGCGCCCTACGGCGACTGGGACCGGGCCGGCGAGGCGACCAAGGGTGACTACTCCACCCACCAGATCGTGGACAAGACCATCGAGAAGGATTGGTCGCTGCTACCGACGGACGAGCAGATGGACATCTGGCGCAGGTACAACGACTACCGGACCGCGTACGAGGTCGAGAACCTAGTGTCTCCGCCCGACGCGGAACTGATCCCGCAGGCCGCCGCCACGCTCGGTGTCGAAGAGGCCGCCATCGAGGACGCCCTCGACGCGTGGGAGGTATGGGGCAGAGTTCCGTCGGAGTGATCAAGGTGTTGACCGGGCCTCGCTGTTATCATGGGGTCCAAGGGAAGGGAGACGACGGATGATTCCCAAGATCCAGGGTGGCGAGATCATTGTTATCCTCGTGGTAATCCTGCTCCTGTTCGGCGCCAGGAAGCTTCCGGAACTGGCGCGTTCGCTGGGCAGTTCGGCTCGCGAGTTCCGTAAGGGAATCGAAGAGGGCCGCACCCAGGAGCAGGACGAAGCAGCACCCACCACGACGATCTCCGACTCCAACACGACTACTTCCGGCACCGAGACCTAGCGTCTCCACACCGGCTGGTAACCGGCGCCCCTACCCCGGAGTTTCGGCGTTCGGTCGTGTCTTGGTGGTCGCTGGTTGATGGTCGCCAGTGGCCGGTTGGAAGATAGGTCTAAACCAACAACTGACCACTGACCACCAGATCAGTTCGAAAGGGCGGTCAAGTAGTCCTCGAACTGCCGGGCGACCAGGATCTCCTCCGATCGGATCATGTCGGTCACGATCCCGCGCGCGTTCAGCACGAAAGTGGAGCGCATCGCCGCGCCAAAGGAGTCGCTGAAGACGCCGTAGGCCTTGGAAGTCTCCCCGTGCGGCCAGTAGTCGCTAAGCACCGGATACTCGATCCCTTCCTGCTTGGCCCACGCCTCGTTGCTGAACCGGGTATCGCAGGTGATGGCGACCACGTTGGCTCCAAGCTTCTGCAGCTGTCCTAGGTTCTCCTGCAGCTCGCAGAGCTCGTCCGTGCAAACCCCGGTGAAAGGGAACGGGATGAACACCAGCAAGGTCTTGTTGCCGCGCAGGGACTCCACGGTGACCTGCTCGTTGTTGGTGTCCGGTAAGGAGAACGCCGGTGCCGGCTGTCCTATTTGTATGGCCATATCACTCCTCGTCTTGTTCGAACCAGAGCAATACTATCGGCAGTACGCAAGCCCTCAGCCGGAAAAGGGGTCGTCCAGCAGGACCCTCGCCGCCCAGCCTGTCACGTCATCAAGCTCCTGTGGAGAGGGTAGGTTGCTAGGGCTGTCCCAGATCCTCTGCACCGCTTCCGGCCCCCACCGCGTACCAACCTCGGCACAGAACTCGGTGCCCGTGCCCTGGACTCCTGCCGATGAGGTCGTCCGGAGCGTGCCGGCGGCTCCGGACCGATCCTGGCGGCTCGCCAGCCGTTCGGCCATGGCGGATCGGATGGTCGCAAGCTCTGGAAGCAACCCGGTCGAGGCCTGTTCGACCAGATAGGCGCCGTACCCCTCGACCATCGTCATGGCGGCGTGGGCCTCCTCTAGCAGCGTCTCGTTCACACCGCCTCCGAACAGCGCGTTCATTCCGCCCGGTTGGGCGAACGCTTCTTCTAGGCGAGCCGGGTCGGTGAGCGCCTCCTGCCAGACACCGAGCGCGCCGGTGTCGAGTTCCATCGAAGTGACCAGCGATCCGAACAGGTCGATCAGATGGGGTCGCACCCACGACCGACCGAGTAGTGCCTCATGGACCGACTCGTGGAACGCCACCCACAACCTGACTTGGCGAGGGTCGAGGTTGTGTTCTGCTGCGAAGCCTTCGATGTTAGGAACATGGAAGGTGATCCCTAACGGCTCGACCACCGGTATCCCCGCGTCGAACGAGCCGAGCGCCTGCGTGCTCAGCACTCCTACCAACGCACCCGCGTTCATGCCGAGTAGTACCGGACCGAGGGGTTTCATCAGCCCGCCGAGCGGCCCGGATCCCATCCCGTCCAGGCGGTCTGCCATCGGATCGACCAGGTAGCGGAAGGAGCGGAGGTGGAGCCGGGCCCATTCCTGCCGACCGACCAGGACAGGCTCGAGAGTCGGATCGGTGGCCAGGCCGGTGGCTACGGGGACCTTCAACTGGGCCAGGCGGGCGAGTTCCAGGTATTCGTCTGCTACCCAAGGATCGATTGGCTCGGGGCCACCCGAGACATGGCCGGCGAGTTGTTCGGCCAGGGCCCAGTTGACGGGGCCAGGCCGGTTGAGCAGCTTCATGAGCTCGTCAAGGAGGTTGCGATCCGTCATTGCGCCCTCCTATTTCAGTGGCCAGTGGCTTGTGGCCAGTACGGCGGGAAAGATATATGTCCAATGGTGAATCGTACTGTCCACGGACCACCGACCACTGACCACGGTCGGTCCGTTGTTCCCATAGACTCCGGCTCATGGAATCTCAGCAGCCGCCGGAGCGGGCTCGATGCCGGGTAAGGGTCTCTGATCGACCCATCGATCCGGGTGCTCTGGTCCGCGAGGTAGGCGGCCCGCCGAGCGGGGCCATCGCCCTCTTCCTGGGCACGGTGCGGGACCATTCCCCCGGCAGGCAGGGGATCACTCACCTGGAATACGAAGCCTACGAGACTCATGTAGTCACCAGGATCGAGGAGATCGTCCAAGAGGCCGCGGCTCGCTGGCCCGTGAACGGGGTGGTGGTTGAGCACCGGGTCGGTCGGGTTGAGCTGACCGAGGCCTCGGTGGTGGTCGCAGTGGCCTGTGCACACCGCGCCGAAGCGTTCGAAGCCGCCCGCTACCTGATCGACGAGCTCAAGTCCCGCGCCCCCATATGGAAGAAGGAAGTCTGGCCCGAGGGAGAAGCCTGGTCCCCGGGCGCTTAGTGTGGCGAGTCCTGAGTTCTCCTGGGCTTGTGGCGCGTTCTCGGCGAGTGGCCAGTGGCCTGTGGCCAGTTAGGGCTGGGACTGCGTCAGATCGCACGAACTCCCTCTGACCACTATCCACTGGCTCCTGGCCGCTGATCAGCCGTCGGGTCGTCCTACCAGTTTCCAGGCGATTGGGGTGGCCCCGGCGGCCAACAGGATCTTGATGGTGTCGCCGATCAGGAAGGGGGCCATTCCCTTCTCGACGCCCTCCACGAGGCCCCAGGAGAACGTGTACATGAGCCAGGCTACGCCCAGGGCGTAGATAATGAGGTTGCCGGTCAGGAAGGTGCCGACCGAGGTGGCGAAGCGGCGGTCGTGGCTTTGCTCGGCGAGGTAACCCGTTACGTAGGCCGCCAGAATGAACCCCACCAGGTACCCGCCGGTCGCTCCTGTGGCTACTTCCCAGCCTCCTGACCCGCCTGCATAGAACGGAAGCCCGATCGCCCCGAGGGCGACGTATAGGAGCTGGCTGGCGGCCCCCTCCCGAGCTCCGAGAACCGCGCCGGTCAGGAGCACGGCGAACGTCTGACCCGTGACCGGAACGGGCGTGAATCCCAGATGGATCCGGATCTGGGCACATGCCGCGGTCAGCAAGGCAAAGGCTGCGATCCGGACGGCGGTGGCGACGCGGGCGTCAATGTTCCCGAGCGGGATGATCCGGGCGGAAAGGACCTCGGGCTGGTAGCTCATTGGTGGCTCCTCGGTGTTGACTGGGATTTAGACTTGATCGGTCCGGACCGGGTTTCATGACCCTCGGAACGCGACCGGGGCTCTCCTCGGGTGGACCGGGGCAGGGTGAAAGGCTACCGGGGGCTGATGATCCGGTATGCAGGGGCGGTGGGTAATCTCGATCAGGCCCTATGAAAACCTTCCCGAGACTTCCTCGAGTCGTGTGGAGCATGCCGTGAGCGAGGACTCCCGGCAACCCACCGATCGTTCCTGGCCGGTGGCCGCAGCGGTTGGGCTGGTCGGTTCGGCGGTGGTAGCCGGGCTCCTGTGGTTCGTCACGGTACCTTATTACGCCATGTGGCCGGGCCCGATCGGCGAGGTGGTCGACTACGTGAGGGTCGAAGGCGGTCCCACGGTCCATCCGTTGAACGGGGATCTCTACCTATTGACGGTCAGCCTCCAGGAGGTGAACCCGTATGCCTTGGTGGAAGGCTGGCTGGATCCCGGTGTTGACGTCGTGCCGCGAGAACTGATCCGTCCGGAGGGAGTCACGCCCGAGGAGCATCGGGAGCGGAACCTTGAGATGATGGACGTTTCCGTGGACAGCGCCATCCTGGCGGCGCTCGACTACCTGGAGGTGCCGGTCGTGCGCGCCGAGGACGGGGTGCTGGTCGTGTCGGTGCTGGAGGAGGGGCCCGCTGCCGGGATCCTCGAACCCGGTGATGTGGTGGTGGGGGTGGAACACGCGCCGGTGAATACTCTCGAGGAGGCTACAGACGCCGTTGGCTCGAGGGAGATCGGCGACATCGTGGTGCTCAGCATCCTGAGAAAGGACGAGCGTCGCGACCTCGAGGTCACCCTGGCGGAGCACCCGGAAGAGCCCGGTCGTCCGATTGTGGGGGTTGGCCTGCGCGATTACACGCCTCCCATGGAGCTGCCCTTCGAGATCGACATCGACCGAGCCACTTCCGGGGGCGGCCCGTCGGCGGGAATGATGTACGCGCTGGGCCTGATCGACCTGCTCACGGAAGAGGACTTGGTCCGGGGGAACATCATCGCCGGTACCGGCACCATCTCGTCCGACGGGCACGTGGGGCCGGTTGGAGGCGTTCGCCAGAAGGTCATCGCCGCCCAGAACGCGGGGGCCCGGTACATCCTGGTGCCTCAGCAGAACTACCCGGATGCAGTGGGAGCCCGGCGGGACGGAGTCGAGATCCTGGCTGTTTCCTCGATCGAGGAGGCGGTTGAGGCGGTGCGGGGGCTACCGGTCTGACTCCGTGTCCGTTACGCCGGAACTTAGAGCGTTAGCGGATAGGTGGGGAAATCCACCGGTTGGGATGTGATCTCGGGTTTGATACCGAG
>LXNI01000326.1_pt1 | contig 59464 bp, 60 predicted proteins | sample 809091 | NCBI WGS metagenome assembly LXNI01 (sample SAMN04870527, study PRJNA318959) | sponge metagenome | biome: 01000161; feature: marine sponge reef; material: water | host: Sarcotragus foetidus | place: Greece: Milos, Mediterranean Sea | collected 2013-05-29 | depth 5-7 m
AATAGGCCCCCAGACCCGCCGCGAGCGGGTCCCGAACCCCAACCCCCGCCGCCCATAACCAGAGAAAACCGACCGAACTCATCAAACCGGCCGCGCGTGGCGAGTTTTTCAGCAGCCTGCTAGAGCGGTTTCCGGCCAAATTGAACCATTTGACCGGAAACCGCTCTAGCCTCCGCCTCTGACGGAGCGGCCACACATTTCCCGTAATAGCGGGAAGTGCTAATATGACCGCTGGTCATGGAGGAGGCGACGATCGCCAAGCCATTTACCGAGACCGATCAAGAACGGCTCCGCAATTTGCTTGAGCTAGCGGAAAGCAGTCCGTTCCCTGGCGAGCGGGACAATGCTCTGGCGGCAGCCAAGCGGTTGGCCGAACGGCATGACATGAGCCTCGGGGAAGCGGCGTCTCGGCAATCGGATCGTCAACGGGCGCCGGGCCGGCATTCGGCAATGGACGGGGAGTTCGTCAGCCCGTTTGTCTATCGGCCGGACCGGAAGACCGGGGATCGTTGGCAACGGACCTCACTTGATCTGGCAGCCCAGGAGGCTGAGAAGAAACGTTGGGAAGAGGCCGTCAGCGCGGCCCGGCAACGCGGTCTCGACGGTGGAAAAAAAAGCGAAACCGAAAGGTTTGGCACCCGGCGTCCCAACAGCCGTTCCCGGCGCAACCCGATCGCGCACGCTACGGTGCTCCTCAAGGAGACTTCACTCCCCTTTCACGAGATTGCCGATATCACCGGTCTCGACATCTACGACGTGATCGCGATGAAGCTGAAGCTTCGGGCCGCCGCGTAACTCAGACCCGGCCGGCTTCCATATCAGGCGCTTCTCTCAACAGAGTGCGCCGCGCCAACAGCCAACACGCCAGCCCGACCAACATCGCACCGACAATTGCCGGCTGCAGGCCCACCCATTCGGCCACCGACCCCAACAGCAACGATCCCACCGCCGGAAGCCCGACGGCAATGCCGGTGGTCAGGCTGATGACCCGCCCGCGCATCTGCAGGTCCACGGCGTTTTGAACCAACGATTGCGACCCCACGGCGACGACGATCATGGACAGGCCGGCGCCAAACAGAAGCACCGCCCCGGCGGCGAAGTTGCCGGTCAGGGCCGATGCCATCAGCACGCCATAGGCCGAGAAAAGCCCCCAAACCATGTACCGGCCCATGCCGCTATTCCGGCCGCGGAACGCCAGATAGAGCCCCGCCAGGAGGGAACCCGCGCCGGAGGTCCACTGAAGGACCGTGTATCCGGTGGGGTCGTCGCCCTTGCCGTAAAAGATTTCCGCAAACGCCGGCAGCAGGTCGATATACGGTCGGGCCAAAAGGTGCGCGGACGCCATCACCAGAACCACAACCAAGATGCCCCGTTGCGAGCCGATGTATCTGGCGCCATCCAAGATATCCGAGAAAATGCCGCCGCCCCGCCCGGCCCTCTTTTCCTGAAGATCGAGACGGCTGAGCATGAAGGCATAGAAGTAGAAGCTGAGACCGTTCAGCAGGAAGGCGGCGGAGATGTCCAGAAACTGAACCACCAGCGCAAACAGGATCGGCGCAATGAACGGTCCGGCGTGGAACGATGTGGTGTTGATTGCGATGGCCGAGGACAAGTCCTCGCGGCTGTTGATCAGGCTGGGAACCATGGCCTGCCGGGACGGCAGATCGAAGCCGATGGCGACGCCTTGAATAAATGCAAAAACCAGGAACCAGCGGACATCTTCGAGCCCATGGAAAACGGCAACGAACCAAACGACGGAATTGGTTCCGCCAATCAGCAGCGCGATGATCGCCGTGCGGCGAAGCCCGAATCTGTCGCCGACCGCGCCCGCCAATGGCGCCAACAAAGCTCCCGGCATCCGCGCCGCGAAGGCGATCAGGCCCAACCAAAACTCGCTTTCGGTAAGGCTCCAAACCAGCCAGCCGATGGCCACCAGCTGGACCCAGAACCCAAGAACCGAGGCAACGTTACCGGTCCAATAAAGTCGGAAATTCCGGCTGGCAAACGCCCGGCCGATCCCCCCCAGCCTGGTGCCTGATATCACCCCTGTTCGCTTTCGGTTGTTGACGCGCGGACGCCCACGCCTTGTCCGGATCAAATTCTAGTGGTTGAATGCGCCCGAACAAGAACAACTCCAGACCAGGGCCGTCCGGGACATGCGGATCGACATCGTCTTCGATACCATCTGCCCGTGGTGCTTCATCGGCAAACGCCGGATGGAAGCGGCGCTGGAGGCACGCCCGCACATCCAGTCCGATATCAACTGGCACGCCTTTCTCCTGAACCCGGAGATGCCGGCCGAAGGCATGGAGCGGGAAGATTACATGCGGCTAAAATTCGGCGGCGAGACCCGCTCGCGCCGGGTTAATAATGCAATCGGCGCCGCCGGACGGGCCGCCGGCATCAGCTTCGAATTCGGTAATATCCGCCGGACACCGAGCACCGTCGATTCGCACCGGCTGGTCCGGTTCGCCGGCCGGCACGGGAAAGCCGGCGCCGCCGTTGAAACCCTCTACCGCAGCTATTTTCTAAACGGTCAGGACATAGGAAACCGCTCGGTTCTGTTCCAGATCGGAGAACGTCTGGGATTGGACGTGGACCAACTGCGGACCTACATCTACAGCGATCTGGATATCGACGACATCGGCGAGCAAAACGCCCGCGCCCACCGTCTCGGCATCTCGGGCGTCCCCGCCTTCATCATCGACGGGGAGCTGTCCATCTCCGGTGCTCAGGAACCGGCGGTGTTTCACCGCATCTTCGATGTTGCCGAGGAAATGCGGCGCGAACTGATGGTCGAGGGCACGCAGCCGGTTTAGAAGAGCGGCGGTCCAGGGTCCGGACCCGATTGGGCGATTCTCCTTTTTGCGCCCTCTCACCCTGCCCTTCTCCCCCTGACGGGGGCGAGGGGACGCATGGCAAGCTTCCTCTCCCCGCTCACCCGCAAGTCGTCATCACCGGGCTTGACCCGGTGATCCACGCCCGGCGGCACGGCACACGTGGATGGCCGGGTCTGGGCCCGGCCATGACGCAGTCATTTTATGCCTCATCGCCGCAACAACCCTATGGCGGCTCAATCGGGTCCGGACCCTAGGCCGCCGCCGCAATCGCCGAGAGTTCCTGTGCCAGGTAGCGGACGCCGTCGAAGCGTTCGGGCGCTGTTTCCCATCTCCGCATGAAGACCAGGCTATGATCCGGGCGCAGCTTGGCTGTACCGGCCTGCGAGGTGATGAACTCGACCAGTCCGGCCGGATTGGCGAATTCGTTTTTTCGGAACGAAACCACAGCCCCCTTGGGACCGGCCTCGATTTTCTCGACCCCGGCCAACCGGCAGATGGATTTCAGCGCAACCACCTGCAACAAGTTCTCCACCTCATCCGGCAAAGACCCGAACCGGTCGATCATCTCGGCGGCGATCGCCTCGATTTCGCCGGTCGTCTGAACATTGCCCAGCCGCCGATAGAGCGACAAACGCACGCCCAGATCCGGCACATAGTCCGCCGGGATGAGCACCGGGATGCCGGCATCGATCTGCGGCGACCAGTGATCGGTACTCTCAATGGCGCTGCCGGCATCGGCCTTGGCCTCCGCCACGGCCTCTTCGAGCATTTGCTGGTAGAGCTCGATGCCGACCTCGCGAATATGGCCCGACTGCTCTTCGCCCAGCAGATTGCCGGCGCCGCGAATATCCAGATCATGACTGGCGAGCATGAAGCCGGCGCCCAACGAATCCAGGGTCTGCATCACCTCCAGGCGCCGCTGCGCCGTCGCCGCCAGCAGCTGGTTCGGCGGCAGGGTAAGATAGGCGTAGGCACGGACCTTGGACCGCCCGACCCGGCCGCGCAGCTGATAGAGCTGGGCCAATCCGAACATATCGGCGCGGTGGATGACGATGGTATTGGCAGCCGGCAAATCAAGGCCGGATTCGACGATATTCGTGGACAGAAGCACGTCGTAACCACCGTCGTAGAATTCCGTCATCACCTCTTCGAGCCTGGTCGCCGCCATCTGGCCGTGCGCGACGGCGATGCGGGCCTCGGGGACCAATTCCTCCAGGGTCTCCGCCACTCGCGCCAGGTCGGCGACCCGCGGACAGACGAAAAACACCTGCCCGCCGCGATAGCGTTCACGCTGGATGGCTTCGCGGACGACCATCGGATCAAACGGGAGCACAAAGGTCCGAACCGCCAGCCGGTCCACCGGCGGCGTGGTGATCAGGCTCATCTCCCGGACACCGGTGAGCGCCATCTGCAGGGTCCGCGGGATTGGGGTCGCGGTCAGTGTGAGCACATGGACATCGGTGCGCAGCGCCTTTAGCCGTTCCTTGTGCGCGACCCCGAAATGCTGCTCCTCGTCGATGATCAGGAGGCCGAGGCGCTCGATGCGGATGGATTTAGCCAGCAGCGCGTGGGTACCGATGACGATGTCGAGGGTGCCGTCCGCGAGACCCGTGCGCACATCCTCGGCATCCTTGGCGCCGACCAACCGGGAAAGCTGGGCGACCCGGATGGGGAAGTGGGCGAAGCGCTGGGTAAAGACCTGATAGTGCTGGCGCGCCAGCAGGGTCGTCGGGACCACCACGGCCACCTGTCTGCCCGATAGGGCCGCTACAAAGGCCGCCCGCAACGCGACTTCGGTCTTGCCGAACCCGACGTCGCCGCAGATCAGCCGATCCATGGGTTTGCCGGCCGCCAGATCATCGGTCACATCGGCGATCGCCTGGAGCTGATCCTCGGTCTCTTCATATGGGAAGCCGGCACAAAACTCGTCATACGCGCCATCCTGGGGCGCCATCACCTCGGCCGGGCGCAGTTCGCGGGAAGCGGCCACCTGAATCAGCTGGTCGGCCATCTCCCGAATGCGTTTCTTGAGTTGGGCCTTGCGCGCCTGCCAGCCGGCCCCGCCGAGGCGATCCAGTTTGACGCCCGAACTCTCATCGCCGTAACGGGACAGAACGTCGATGTTCTCGACCGGCACAAACAGCTTGTCGCCGCCGTCATAGTCAACGCGCAGGCAATCGTGCGGCGCGCCGGCGACATCAAGGGTGATTAGTTCCTGATACCGGCCAAGTCCGTGCTCCAGGTGAACCACCAGATCACCCGCCGTCAGGGCGGAGGTCTCGGCAATGAAGTTCTCCGGACGAATGCGCCGTCGCGCCCGCACCCGTAACCGTTCGCCGAGAATATCCTGCTCGCTGACCAAGGCGATGCCGGGGGCGGTAAATCCGCGGGCAAGGTCGAGCACGGCGGTGGCGACCGCGGACGCCCCGGCACTCCGCTCCGGAGACCAATACTCCCCCGCCGGCCGGCTATCGATCCCATGCTCCGCCAAGATGCCGGCAATGCGCTCCCGCGAGCCTTCGGAGACGCAACCGATCAAGACCCGCCGACCGCCACGTTGGAGCTCGGCAAGGTGGTCGCGGACCGCATCGAACACATTGACGTCGGTCCGGGCCCGGGCGTCCGCAAAATCACGCCCCGGCCGGCCTCCCGCATCGAGCATGCTTTCCGAACCCTCGGGTGCGGCAAACGGCGTTAGCTGCAGGGCCACCCGTCCTTCGAGCGCCGCCTGCCATTCGGCTGGCGGGACATAGAGCCGGTCGGCCGGCAGCGGGTTATAGACGGTCTCCCCGCCGGCGATGCCGCCGCCGTGAATCTCCACCCGCGCGGCATGGCATTCGGAAATCAGCTCCCACCGAGATTCCGCCGCCTCACCGCTTTGGTGATCGAGGATCACCGGAATGTCTTCGGCGTATGCCATAAAGCTGGTGAGTTCGCCCACAAACAGGGGCAGCCAATGCTCCATCCCCGTCTGCCGGCGGCCGGCGGAAATCGACTCGTAGAGATGATCGTTCTTGCCCGGCGCGCCGAACAGCTCCCGATAGCCGGTCCGGAACGCCACCACGCTTTCCTCGGTCAACTGAAGCTCGCTGACCGGCTTTACCTCGAACGATTCCACCTTTTCGACGGTTCGCTGACTGAAGGGCTCGAACGTCCGGATGCTCTCCAACTCTTCATCGAAGAAATCGAGCCGAAGGGGTGCCGCCGCCCCGGGCGGAAACAGATCGATAATGCCGCCCCGGACCGCGTACTCGCCGGGCTCCATAACCACTTCGGCCCGGCCGAAGCCGTTGGCGGCAAGGAAGTCGAGGATGGCGGACCGGCCGGCATCCGAGCCCGGTCTCACGGTCAGGGAGGAGCCCATGAACAACGCCGGCACCGGCACCCGCTGCAGGACCGCCGCGATGGTCGTGACCACCACCCGGGGGCCGGCCGCATCGCCGCCGGACAGCCTCGTAAGCGCATTGACCCGCGCCGCAAGGATGTCCGGGCGGGGCGAAACGCGGTCATAGGGAAGACAGTCCCAGGCGGGAAATGAGATGATCTCCGTCGCCGGCGCAAAAAACCGCAGCGAATCGATCACCGTCGCCATGCGCCGGTCGTCGCGGGCGATGAAAAGCACCCCCGGTCCGTTTTGAGCCATTGACGCCAGCACGCACGCATCGAATCCTTCCGGCGCGCCTGACAAAAGGGTACGGCCGGGGTGGTCCGGTATGTTGATCCGATCGAGCAACATCAGAGTGATCGGGTATAATTCAAGAGGCGGTCCATGATGTCGATTCGCCGATCCGCCGGGATGTCTTCCTTCCCGGTAAGCCAGTTCATCAGGTCGACGTCGGACTCGTCGAGAACACGTTCAAACTCCGTCAACTCATCCTCGTTCAGTTCAGCCAGATATTCCCTGGCAAAGCCGCCCATCAACCGGTCGGCTTCCTTGGTTCCACGGTGGGTGGCCCGGTACATCAGCCGTTTCTGAATTGCATCCATTTCGTCGGCCGCCAGCCTATACTCGCGCTTGGGCCCAGGATATAAATCGTCCAGGGGCTCCTGTCAGCCCCGGCACAGGTTCATGAGACCCGAAATCCTGTTTCCCATCTTCGCCCCCGTCACCTCCTTGAAAGGGGTCGGGCCGAGGATCGCCAAGCTGATCGAGGGGGTTGCCGGCCCTCACATCGTCGATCTGTTCTGGCACCTGCCGAACGGTCTGATCGACCGCCGGTTCGCGCCAAGGATCGCCGATGCGCCGTCCGGCGTTATCGCGACGATCACGGTAGACGTGCTGTCCCATCACCCGCCGCCCAACCGGCGCCTGCCCTACAAAATCACCTGCGAGGACGAGACAGGCCGAATGTCGCTGGTCTTCTTTCATGCACGCGCCGATTACCTGAACAAGATCCTGCCCGAGGGTGAGACGCGGGTCGTCAGCGGCAAGGTCGAGCGCTTCAACGATGAAATCCAGATGGCCCACCCGGATCACGTGGGCACCCCGGCGGAGCGCGACAAGCTTCAGGCGGTCGAGCCGGTCTATCCGCTGACCCAAGGCCTGTCCCTGAAAGTGCTGTCCAAGGCGATCGGCAGCGCCCTCCCTCTGGCTCCCGACCTCCCCGAGTGGCTCGATCCGGCATTTCGGAAGAAACATTCCTGGCCGGCCTGGCGGGAGTCGCTGGAAACCTTGCACAGCCCCGAAACCGAGGACCATCTATCGCCGGAAACTCCGGCACGCTCCCGGCTCGCTTACGACGAACTGCTCGCCAACCAGCTGGCGCTGGCTCTGGTGCGGGCGCATATGCGGCGCATGCGGGGACGTTCCACGACCGGTACGGGCGTGCTCCGCAATAAGGTCCTGGCCGCCCTCCCCTGGCGGCTGACCAACTCCCAATCCCAGGCGCTCGACGAGATCACCGCGGATATGGCATCGGATGCCCGCATGCATCGGCTGCTGCAGGGTGATGTGGGCTCCGGCAAGACGGTGGTTGCACTGCTGTCCATGCTGGCGGCGGTCGAGGATGGCGGCCAGGCGGTGATCCTCGCGCCTACGGAAATACTGGCCCGCCAGCACCTGGCGACCATCGCGCCTTTGGCCGACGCCGCGGGCATTCAGGCGGAGATCCTGACCGGACGAGAAAAAGGCAAGAACCGGGACGGCATCCTGGCGCGGCTGGCCGATGGGACGGCCTCGATCGCGATAGGCACCCACGCCCTGATCCAGACGGGGGTGGAATTCGACAATCTGACCATGGCGGTCATCGACGAACAGCATCGCTTCGGGGTTCACCAGCGGCTGCTGCTGGCCGAAAAGGGAGCCGCCGTCGATATTCTGGTGATGACGGCAACACCTATCCCGCGGACCCTGATGCTCACCGCCTATGGCGACATGGAGGTCTCGAAGCTCTTGGAAAAGCCGGCCGGGCGCCAACCCATCGACACCCGGACCATCCCGCTTTCGCGGTTGTCCGAGGTGGCCGCCGCCATCCGGCGGGCGCTTGAAACGGATGCTCGGATTTATTGGGTCTGCCCGTTGGTCGAGGAATCGGAGAAGATCGACCTGTCCGCGGCGGAGGACCGCGCCGAACAGTTGCGCCGACAGTTCGGGGACCGGGTGACGCTGGTCCATGGCCGGATGAAGGGTGCCGAAAAGGACAGAGTGATGGCCGCTTTCGCCGAGGGAAGCGCCCGCATCCTGGTGGCAACCACCGTCATCGAGGTGGGCGTGGATGTCCCTGAAGCGACCATCATGGTGGTCGAGCACGCCGAACGCTTCGGGCTGGCCCAACTGCATCAGCTTCGCGGCCGCATTGGCCGGGGCGATAAACCGTCTACCTGCCTACTGCTCTACGGCGACGGACTGACCGAGACCGCCCGGTCGCGGCTCAAAATCCTGCGTGAATCGGAAGACGGCTTCCGGATCGCCGAGGAGGATCTGCGGCTCAGGGGCGCCGGCGAAGTCCTGGGGACGCGGCAAAGCGGCTTGCCGGAGTTCCGCATCGCCGATCTGGCCGTTCATGCCGACCTGCTCGCCGCCGCCCGGGACGACGCGCAGCTGATTCTCAACCGCAATCCCGGCTTACGGGACGAGCGGGGCGAGGCCTTGAGAACACTGTTGTATTTGTTCGAGCGGGATGCGGCGGTGCGGTTTATTCGCTCGGGCTAGGCTCGCGCTCTTTGGGCACCAGCACCGGGGTTTTGTCCTTTTCCCGGAGCACGTCCAGATCTTCATAGGTGGCGGCTGAAACCTGCGGCTCGAGCTTCACCGATTCGGGCCGTTGATCCGGGGGCGTGACGATGCCGCCGGAAATCACCATCTTGATCGCGTCTTCGACCGCCATGTCCAAGTGCACCACGTCTTTCCTGGGGACAAAGAGCAGGAACCCGGAAGTCGGGTTCGGAGTGGTCGGCAGGAAGATGTTCACCGTCTCCTCCGCCGTCAGGTTCTGGACCTCTTCCTTGGTGGTCCCGGTGATAAAGCCGATCGCCCAGATACCACGGCGCGGATATTCGACAAGAACCGCTTCGCGGAACGCCTGTGACTGCTGCGCGAGCACGGTTTCGAAGACTTGCTTGGTCGCGTTGTAAACGCTCCGGATGACCGGCATCCGGTTGAGCAGCCCTTCGCCCGTCCGGACCAGGTAACGGCCCAACAAACCGGCCGTCAACGCACCGATCAAGGTCACGACAATCAGCAGGACCAGGAGGCCCAATCCGGGGATGGTAAACGGCAGGTAGGTCTCGGGATTGTACTGCGCCGGGATAAGAGGCGTAACGGTCTCATCGACCAGGTTGATAAACGCCCAGGCCACCCAGCCGGTTATGGCGATCGGCGCCGTCACCAAGACGCCGGCCAGGAAGTATCCTCTAATCCGCGTACCAAATCCGGTGCGAATCCGCCGTCGCGCGCGGGCTCGTATCAGCTTCCTTCTGGCCTTGTCGCGTGGCTGCTTCGCCATTGGCTGCCTCACCAAGATGCGGTGTCTCTCTGGGGGCGAGCGGGAGTGTTATCTGTTATTTATCCGGCGTAAAGCGGAATGCAATGGCCCGAAGCCGCCCGGTCACGAAATTTGGGGACCGGCGCTGGATCGGCTCGGCTCCGCGCCGGCAATCCGAGCAACAAATTTAACGCACGTTGGGATGCGCGATTCTGCTACAAGCATACCCGAAATTCAGGCAATTCAGCGGCACGGGAAAACCGAAACCTCCGGTTTGATTGGAGTATCCGAATATGAACGAAGCCACGACCGCCGACCGTTACTACCCGGATAAGCCGTTTGTCGGCGTTGGGGTCGTTGTCTGGCACGGCGGCCGTTTTCTGCTGATCAAGCGGGGAAAACCGCCACGCCAGGGACAATGGAGCATCCCGGGCGGCGGCCAGGAACTTGGCGAATCACTGGAAGAAGCCGCAATTCGCGAAGTTCGGGAGGAAACCGGTTTACGGGTCAAAATTGTCGGTCTCGTCGATGCCGTCGATTCCATCGGCCGCGACCCCGATGGCCGGGTGAATTTCCACATGACTTTGATCGACTACTGTGCGGTCGCGGAGACGGACGCCGCGATTGCCGGATCGGATGCCGCCGATGTCGGCTGGTTCGGGCTGGAGGATCTGGCAAGTCTGGCCCTGTGGTCCGAGACCGAGCGAATCATCAGGGAATCACGTTCCCTCCTCGACCGGGGGTAGTTCGCGTCCCATCCCCCCTGGCGCTCCGGGCACCCGGTTTGACAGCAGGCGTATATCCGCTACACGTGTCGGCGAGGCATACATTGAACGAGGGCGCGCCTGTGAGCCATAACGTCTTGGTTTCCATATTTTGTCCCGACCGGATCGGCCTTATCGCCGACCTGACCGGAGCATTGTTCGATCTTGGAGCCAATCTCGGTGACACCAATTTCGCCGTGTTGGGCGGCGGCGCCGAGTTCGCCACGGTTTGCGAAATTCCGGATGCGCTCACCGGGGACGACCTCGCCGCCGCCCTTGAACGGGTGCCCGATGTAGCGAACGGGAAGCTGAGCATCACGCCCTTCACCCTCGAGCCGCTCCATGGTGAAACCGGCCGGATTACCCACCGCGTGACCGTTCGCGGCGGTGATCGGCCCGGGCTGATCGCCCGGCTCTCGGAAGCGTTCGTGGAATTCGATGCAAACGTCGTTCGGCTGTCCTCGGAAAAGACGCCGGACGGCAATTACAATGTCCGCTTTTCAGTCTGGATTCCGCGCACCCGTGCGGCGGCCTGCCTGGCAACCATCGCCAATACGGCCGAGAACATGCAGCTTTCGTGTCATGTCGAGGGAATGCTGAACCAGCCGGCCTGATCCGTGGATGGCCGGGTCGCGGTTCGTCCTCCGGCCGGCGAAGCCGGTCCGGTGGGCCCGGCCTTCAGTCGGCCGAAGCCGACTTTCGGACGGCGTAGGCCGGCCATGACGCAATCATTTTATGCGTCGGCCTCTCTCCCTCTCTGAGGGAGCGAGGGGACCCGATGCGGCGCCGCAACCACTCCCTCTCCCTCTCTGAGGGAGAGGGCCGGGGTGAGGGTGATATGAGGGTGATACGGAATTCCCCCTCACCCGGTTACGGCTAGGCTTGCTTCGCTCGCCAAGCCTCCGCATCCCTCTCCCCCTGACGGGGGCGAGGGACCTTGCGCCGCGCCGTCCTCATCGCCGGGTCCGGACCCTAGCGAACCACCATCACCGACTTATTGGCGTATTCGAGGACCTTGAAGGCCACACTCCCCATAAAGAACCGCTTGAGGCCCGTCCTGCCCGACTCGCCCACCAAAATAAGAGAGTAGTCCTCGCCGGCCTCGATGATCTGTTCGACGGGATTGCCGACACGCACGAATGCGTTGCGGACCTCAAGGTCCGCTTCCTCGATGACCGCCACCGCTTCATCGACATACCGTTGCGCCTCGGGCCGGCTGTCGTCATCGAGGGCCACCGACATGACGGAAATATTTTTGTATTCCGTCCGGTGAACCATCCGGGCCGATTTTCGCGCCATCGCCAGGGCATGCTCGGAGCCGTCGGTGCATACGAGGTGGCCGTGACCGCGACGCAGATCCCGGGCAACAAGCACCGAGCAAGGTGCGTGCATGGCGACCTTTTCGGCAATTGCCGGATCCCACAAGGCTTTGGCGATCCCGCCCGATTTGCCGGAGGCGCCGATGATTATCAGGTTGTACGGACCGAGCTCATATTGGTCCAATATCCCGGCGGCAATTGACGGCGCTACTTTCAGTTTGAGCACGATGGATTTGCCGGTCTCGCTGCGATACTCGATCTTGTTGTCGCCGAGCGGATCGCCGTCAACATCCGTATGGGTATATCTTTCTCCCCAGGTGGGCGCCATTTCACCCAGTTCAATGAGTTGGTCCCGCCCCTTCTTCAGATACTGAAGGCCCGGCAGTTCCAAACCCCAGTTGAGCATGTTCTCGCGGGCCACTCTGACTTGAAGGCCGCCTGTCCGCATGCCCTGATCGACGGGCCGCACGTAAAGCAGAATGACATCGGCATCTTCGGCATGGCCGACCGCCGCTGCATAACGCAGACCGCGGTAGCTCTCGTCCGAGCCATCCACGCACGCAAGAACCCGGAACCGGCGCTTGCGCTCCTCGAGAATTTGCTCAGGAGTAAGTTCTTCCATGACGCCGGCCCTGCCGACCCCCCTATACGCCCAACAGCGGCCAGTAAATCGCCGCCGCAATCAACATTATTATGATGGAGGTTATCGCCATCTTTGATCCTACCGCAAGAAAATCGGTGGTCTTCAAATAGCCGGAGGCGTAGACGATCGTGCAGGCCGGCGTGCCAACGACGGTCAAATAGGCAAAGGCGGACGACACTGCCGTGATAAAGCCGATGATGATCGGGCTCTCGCCCGCGACATCCGCGAGGTTGAGGACGACGGGGCCGAGGACCGCGACCGCGGCGCCATTGGACATGGTGTTGGTCACGAACGTCGTCAGCACGGATACCGCCGCCCAAAGCCCAAGCCCCTGATCCGCGCCCAACGGCGCCAGGAAACCGAGGAACGATTCGGCGACCCATTTCGCCGCGCCGGTATCCTTCATCTCGATCCCGAGGGAGATCGCCGCACCGTAAAGCAGCACCACCCCCCAGTTGACGCCCGAATTGATGTCTTCCCATCTGACCAGACCGGCAACCAGGAACAGCGTCGCGCCAACGATGGCGACCGTCCCCATGCCCACCTTGTCGGAGACAAAAATCCAACCCAACAAGACCAGGAAAAACAGAAAGATCGAGATCCAATCCGCCGATTTCATCGGCCCCTCAGCCTCGACCAAGCTCCGCAGCCGCACCACCGCGCGGGACAGATCCCGATATTCGGGCTTGAAGGTCATGAACAAAATCAGCGTCACAAAGGGAAGCTGAATGAGGAACATCGGGTACGCGAATGTCATCCAGCGCAGATAGTCAATCAGATAGCGTTGGGTTTCGGGGTTGGCCGGGTCGTAAAAGAATTCCCGCCAATAGCCGATCATAATGGCGTTCCGGGCGCCGCCCGACGGCGTCCCGATGCCGGCCACCGATGCGCCGTAAGCAATCGAAAACAAGAGCACCGCGGCCAGATTCCGAACTTTCTTGGGATCATCGGAGGTCAGCGTGACCAGCGTGATCCCCACGGGCAGCATCATCGCCGCCACCGTATGCTCACCGATAAACGACGCCAAAACGCCGGACACGGCGGAAATGCCAAAACACACCCTGGTGGTCTTGGTGCCGGTCATCCGGACGATCAGCCAGGCGATTCGTTTGTCGAGCTTCTGCTTCACCACCGCTACGGCCAGCATGAGCGAACCGAGAATGAACAGTACGGAGTCGTTCCACAGAGACCGCGCAACGGTGGCCGAGTCCTCGCCCAGCAGAAACACTTGGCCGAGGATGATCAGCAGCGCCACCGACGGCAACGGGATTGGTTCCGTAATAAACAGAATGATCGCGACCACCGACATGGCCAGGACGATCAGCCCCTTGTGGCTGAGCCCTTCCGGTTCCGGCACGAACAGAATGATCGCGGCGCCGACCAGCATCGCGATGAAAAACCAGCGCTTCTCCCAGACGAAATGGACAAAGAATTCGTAGAGCAGGTGTCCGACCTTGTTCGCGAGCGTCGGTGATTCCCCGGCCTCATCGGCTGTCTGTCCCGCACCCGCGTCAGTCATGCCGGTCTCCCCCTCGGCTTCGGGCGGCATCCCGCAGCGCCCCGATCGCCGCCGCGTAGTCACTGCCTTGAAACACCGCGCTGCCCGCCACCACGACGTTCGCGCCCGCCGCCGTCACTTCGGCGACATTGTCAGGTTTGACACCACCATCGACCTCGAGCTCGATCGGACGGTCCCCGATCATCGCCTTTATTTCGGCGATCTTCGGCGTCACCGAGGAAATATAGGACTGACCGCCGAACCCCGGATTGACCGACATCACCAAAATCAGGTCGACATCGTCCAGAACAGGTGCGACCGCGGCCGCGGGTGTCGACGGATTGATCGACACGCCCGCCTTCTTTCCCAATCCGCGGATCACTTGAAGATTGCGGTGCAGGTGGATGTCGGCTTCGGCGTGCACCGTGATGATGTCGGCACCGGCGCCGGCGTAATCGGCGAGATACGGCGCCGCCGGCTCAATCATCAAGTGGACGTCGAACGGTTTATCGGAACAGCCGCGAAGCGCCTTGATGACCGGCGGTCCCATGGTCAGGTTGGGAACGAAATGCCCGTCCATCACGTCGATATGAATGTAGTCGCACCCCGCTTTGTCGATGGCCGCAACCTCCTCGCCCAGCCGCGCGAAATCCGCGGAAAGGATTGAAGGAGCTATCTTCAGGTCTGCCATTCTGGTCCCCAGGGCTGCAAATCGCTTCGCTTAAGCGGCCTCTCCCATATATGACGCCGAACAGGCCGCACTATTGAGGCGGGCGCGATCCAACAATCGGGCCTGAGCCGCCTCATTGTTCGCCGTATCACCGCCCCAAGCCTTGAGGGCGCCTTCCTGCAGCGCCCGGCCATAGGAGTAGCTGAGCTTCCATGGCAATGGCGAATGGTTGGCATTCATGGCGTTGAGGTGTTCGGTCGCCTGAATTTCGCTTTGTCCGCCCGAAAGGAACATGATGCCGGGCACCGCCGACGGCACGGTGCGCTTCAGCACCGCTACGGTCAATGAGGCGACATCGTCGGCCCCGGCCTGCTCCGGACAATCCTTACCCGAAATCACCATGTTGGGCTTGAGGATGGCGCCTTCGAGCATGACGCCTTGCGCAAAGAGCTCGGAATAGACCGCGGCCAACGTTTCCTCGGTCACCTCGGCGCAGTCTTCGATGGTGTGGTCCCCATCCATCAAGACTTCGGGCTCGACGATCGGCACCAGGCCGCCTTCCTGGCAGATCCTGGCATAGCGGGCCAGCGCGTGCGCATTGACGTGAATGGCGGCTGCGCTTGGGATGCCGTCACCGATCGCGATCACCGCCCGCCACTTGGCGAACTTGGCGCCGAGTTCCACGTATTCGGCGACGCGGTCCGTAAGCCCGTCCAGGCCCTCGGTGACCGTCTCGCCGTCCGACCCGGCGAGCGGCTTGGCGCCGGCATCGACCTTGATGCCGGGCAGGATATTCTGGTTCTCCAGAAGCCTGACCAGCGGCGTGCCGTCGGCCGCCGACTGACGGATCGTCTCATCATACAGGATGGCGCCGCTGATATACTCGCCCAGCCCGGCCGTGCGGAACAGCATCTCCCGGTAATCGCGGCGGGCGTCTTCGGTCGATTTCACATTTATGCTGTCGAACCGCTTTTTGAGGGTTCCGGTGCTTTCGTCCGCCGCCAGCAGGCCCCGGCTGTCCGCAACCATGGCTTCCGCGATTGAAGAAAGTTGACCTAGATCCATGAGTTCCTCCGTTTCCTGATCCTCGCCCGCCAGAGGCAATGCCTATAGTTGCTCCTTGGCCGCCGCCACCACGGCCTCGGCCGTTATGCCGAAGTGATTGTACAAATCCGCCGCCGGCGCCGATGCGCCAAAGCCGGACATGCCGACGAACCTTCCAGCCGGCCCAAGGTACTTTTCCCAGCCGAGAGACACCGCCGCCTCCACCGCTACCCGCGCACCGTCTCCCAGCACCGCGGCCTGATAGCCGGCGTCCTGTTGATCGAACAAGCCTGCACACGGCATGGACACCACCGCCGTCGGATGGCCGTCGGCCTGCAACATCTCGCGGGCGGCCAGCGCCAGGCTGACCTCGGAACCGGTGGCAAGGACGGTCACCGCGCGCGCTCCATCCGCCTCCAACAGCACATAACCGCCGCGGGCCGACAGGTTCTCGTCCGTATGCCCGGTGCGGACCGTCGGCACCCCCTGCCGGGTCAGCGAGAGGACCGAGGGGCTCGAAGTCGCCTGCAGCGCCAGGGCCCAGCATTCGGCGGTTTCCACCCCATCCGCCGGCCGGAATACATTGAGATTTGGAATGGCCCGGAGCGAGGCCAGTGTCTCGACCGGCTGATGGGTCGGTCCATCTTCGCCAAGGCCGATGGAATCGTGAGTCAGAACGTAAATGACCCGCTGCCCCATAAGGGCTGAAAGCCGGAGTGCCGGCCGCAGATAATCGGCGAACACCAGAAATGTCCCGCCATAGGGCACGACCCCGCCATGCAGTGCGAGCCCGTTCATAATTGCGGCCATGCCGAATTCCCGCACGCCGTAGTGAATGTAGTTGCCGGAAAAGTCGTCCGCCGAGATCACCGTGGACGACCCGGTCTTGGTGTTCACCGAGCCGGTGAGGTCCGCCGATCCGCCAATCAACAGCGGGATCCTGTCGAGTAGAACGCCGAGCGCTTCGCCGGAGGCCTTGCGGGTCGCCCATCCCGGCGCTTCTTCGCTGACCGCCTTCCTATGGGCGTTGAGCGCTTCTTCCCAGCCCGCCGGCAGGTCGCCGAGTGATCGCCGCTCGAAGTTTGCCCTGGTTTCCGCGTCCGCGGCGGCCAGCCGGCCGGCCCAGGCGTTATGGTCGGCAGTTCCCCGCGCGCCGAACTCGCGCCACGCGGCAAGGATGTCTTCAGGCACCTCAAACGGCTCGGCGCTCCAGCCAAGCGCCTCGCGGGCGCCGGCGATTTCATCGTCGCCCAGAGGCGCGCCGTGGGTGGAGGCGGTCCCCGCCTTGGTCGGCGCACCGAAGCCGATGGTGGTCTTGCAGGCGATCATGGACGGCGTATCGGTCTTTCTGGCCGCCTCGATGGCCGCCGCGACCGCCCCATGATCATGGCCGTCGATGGTCTGCACGTCCCAACCGCTGGACGCGAACCGGACAGCCTGATCGTCGGAAACCGCGAGGTCGGTCCCGCCATCGATGGAGACCGCATTGTCGTCGAACAGAACGATGAGCTTGCCGAGGCCCAGATGACCGGCGAAGGAAATCGCCTCGTGGCTGATCCCTTCCATCAGGCAGCCGTCGCCGGCAATCACATATGTGTAGTGATCGACCAGTCCATCCCCGTAGCGGCTGTTGCGCAGGCGTTCGGCGAGGGCCATTCCCACAGCCATGGCCAGCCCCTGCCCCAAGGGACCGGTGGTCACCTCGATCCCGGCGGCGTGGCCGCATTCCGGATGACCGGCAGTCTTCGATCCGAGTTGGCGAAAGTTCCTGATCTCGTCGATGGTCATGTCCTCGTACCCGGTCAGGTAGAGGAGCGAATAGAGCAGCATCGAGCCGTGCCCCGCCGACAACACGAAGCGGTCCCGGTCGGCCCAGTTCGGCGCCGAGGGATCAAACTTCAGGAACCGGGTAAACAGCACCGTCGCCGCGTCCGCCATGCCCATGGGCATCCCCGGATGCCCGGAATTGGCTCTCTGCACGGCGTCCGCCGAGAGAAAGCGAATGGCATTGGCCATCTGGAACGGGTCGGGCGCGGGAGCGGATTGAGAATCTTGCAGGGCGGTGACCGTTTGGTCAGGGGACATTAGACGCGCACTCCGGCGTTTGAGGCGGCCCCAGGCATCACCGCCGATGTCCAAGAATTAAACGAGTCGCGGTCCGATCCATAGGAAAAAACCGGATGAAGCATATTGGCTTGGTTTCCTTGGCCGTATGGCGGACGACGCCGTGGTAAGCGAATGGGGCGAATGATGGGACTCGAACCCACAACCCCCGGCACCACAAGCCGGTGCTCTAACCAGTTGAGCTACATTCGCCGTGGTGGCGACTGTGTAGACCTCTGGTGTTGACCCGTCAAGCGCACTTCAGGGGCCCCGGAGAGCGCGCGCGAGCACCGGGCTTTACCCGTTCCCGAGGGCACCGCCGGAGACCGAATGAACGGTCCCGATCGAAGCCGAATCACAGGCTGAAATCGCCTTCGACGGATTGGTTTTTCCGATCGGACGCCGGAGTTGAGCGACGCTGACATTTGGACCGGCCTCGACGCGGCCACATCATGAATATTCTACTAGTAGATTTTGTCGTCGATCGATGTGCACCGATTGTTCGCGCGCGCCGGATCGTGCGTTTGGTAAAGTAAATTCATAATATTTTGTTATTTATCAGATAGATATTTTAATTTTTTCAATCAAAATTCGAGTAAATTCAGGTGCCGAATTGAGCTGCCAACCGCTCGAGGGCTTGGTCCAAAATCTGGTCCTGTTTGCAGAAGCAGAACCGGACGAAATGGTCCACGTCCGCCTCCTGATAGAAGGCGCTTACCGGCACCGCGGCGACCTTGGCCTCGGTGGTGATCCGTTTGCAGAACGCCACGTCATCACCATTGAACCCCAACGGCCGAAAGTCAGCGGTGATGAAATAGGTGCCTTGGGCGTCCATGACATCGAAACCGACCCGTTTCAGCCCCTCGGCCAACCGGTCCCGCTTGCCCTCCATCTCCGCGCCGAGGCCGGTGAAATAGTCCGTGTCCTTGTCGAGACCCTGTGCCACGGCCCGTTGGAGATTGGGCGGGGTGGTGAAGGTGAGGAATTGGTGTGCCTTGGCGGCGGCTCCGATGAGGTCCGGCGGGCCCGAGACGTAGCCGACCTTCCAGCCGGTGAGGGAGAAGGTCTTCCCCGCCGATCCAATGCGCAGGCAGCGCTCCCGCATTCCCGGCAAAGTCATCAGCGGCACATGGGGCAGACCATCGAAAATCAGGTGTTCGTAAACCTCATCACAAATCGCATAGGCATCGTGTTTTTCCAGCAGGCCGGCGACAAATGCCAGTTCGTCCCGGCTGAATACCTTGGAAGACGGGTTCATGGGCGAATTGATCATGATGAGCTTGGTTTTGTCGGAAAATGCGGCCTCCAGGGCGTCTCGCGGCAGTTCCCAATCCGGCGGCTCAATGCGGACAAGCTTGGGAACGCCGCCGGCCCGCTGCAGGATCGGCAGATAGCTGTCATACAACGGCTCGATGAGCACCGCCTCGTCGCCCGGCTCGATCACGCCGAACAGGCAGGCCGCCAGTGCCTCGGTGGCGCCGGAGGTGACCATGGTCTCGGTTTGCCAGTCGATATCGAGGTCGTAGAATCGCTTGTTGTGGGCGGCCACCGCCTGGCGAAGTTCGGGAATTCCCATCATCGGCGGGTACTGGTTCGGCCCGTTAACCGACGCTTCCGCCGCCGCACGCAAAATGTCTTCCGGGCCATCCGTATCCGGAAACCCCTGCCCCAGGTTGATCGCCTCATGCTCGACGGCCAGCGCCGACATGACGGTGAAGATGGTCGTCCCGTAACCGCCGAGGATTGAGTTGGTGGGTTTCAATTTCTTCCCTTCACGTCAGCTTCACCACCTCTAACACACCCGTTCAGGCAGGTCAGGGCTTTGATTCGGCGCCAAGGCTTCCGCCACCTTTATGAGCAGTTGCCTCATTATTGGTCAACTCGCCAGACATCGTCCGAATTTCTCATCCGGCGGAAGCCAATTTATTCTTTATTTTTAATATGTTAAGGCGGCACCCTCACCGGCCGCCCGGTTGGCACACGAGGTGCTAAGTGAGCATCGCCGCGGGAGGCCCGCCACGGCGTGGGGGCTCGATCGCGCGGAGGACAAACCTGAAGGCATGCTTGGATGAAAAAGATCGAAGCCATAATCAAACCCTTCAAGCTCGATGAGATTAAGGAGGCGCTCCAGGACGTCGGCTTGCAGGGAATCACCGTGGTCGAGGCCAAGGGCTTCGGCCGTCAAAAAGGTCATACGGAACTTTATCGAGGGGCGGAATATGTGGTTGATTTCCTGCCCAAGGTGAAAATCGAACTGGTGGTCGATGACGGCCAGTTGGAAACCGCTGTCGAAGCCATACAGAAGGCCGCCTACACCGGCCGGATCGGTGACGGCAAGATCTTCATCTCTTCCATCGACGAAGCCATTCGAATCCGGACCGGCGAGCGCGGTGCGGAAGCCATCTAGCTCGCGGTCTCTCCCGGACCGCAGACACAAATATCCAGTACTGGACGACTTAACGAAAGGAACTAAGAAATGAGCCTCAACTGTAAAACCCCGGACGACGTGGCGAAGGTCGTCAACGACCATGATGTCAGACACATCGATCTTCGCTTCACCGACCCGCGAGGCAAGTGGCAGCATCTGACCCAGCTTCCTGAAACCATCGACGACGGCGCCTACACCGACGGCATATTCTTCGACGGCTCCTCCATCGCCGGCTGGAAGGCGATCAATGAATCCGACATGGCGCTGATCCCCGATCCGAGCACCGCGGTGATGGATCCGTTCGCCGCGCAGCCGACGATGATCATGTTCTGCGATGTTCATGATCCGCTCACCGGTCAGCCCTATTCGCGCGATCCCCGCTCGATTGCCAAACGCGCCGAGGCGTATCTCGGCAGCACCGGCATCGGCGACACCGCCTATTTCGGTCCGGAGCCGGAGTTCTTCGTCTTTGACGACGTTCGTTTCGACGTCTCGATGAACAACACCTTCTATGCCATCGACCATGAAGAAGGTCCCTACACCTCGGGCGCCGAATTCGCCGACGGCAACATCGGCCACCGCCCCCCGGTCAAGGGCGGCTACTTCCCCGTCCCGCCCGTGGACAGCATGTCGGACCTGCGTTCCGAAATGGTTACCACCCTGCAGGACATGGGCGTGACCATGGAGAAGCATCACCACGAGGTGGCGCCGTCGCAGAACGAGCTCGGCATCAAGTTCGATACCTTGGTCCGCTGCGCCGACAACCTGCAGATCTACAAATATGTCGTGCACATGGTCAGCCACGTCTACGGCAAGACCGCGACCTTCATGCCGAAGCCGGTTATCGACGATAATGGGTCAGGCATGCACACCCACCAATCCGTGTGGAATGACGGCAAGCCGATCTTCGCCGGGTCCGGCTATGCCGATCTCTCGGAGGCCGCGCTGCACTACATCGGCGGCATCATCAAGCACGCCAAGGCGATCAACGCGTTCTCGAACCCGACCACCAACAGCTACAAGCGGCTGATCCCGGGTTTCGAGGCGCCGGTACTGCTGGCCTACTCGGCCCGCAACCGTTCGGCGTCCTGCCGAATTCCGTTCTCCACCAGTCCCAACGGCAAGCGGGTGGAAATCCGCTTCCCGGATGCGACGGCCAACGCTTATCTCGCCTTCGCGGCGATGCTCATGGCCGGCCTGGACGGCATCCAGAACAAAGTGGATCCGGGCGACGCCATGGACAAGGACCTTTACGACCTGCCGCCCGAGGAGCTCGAAGGCGTGCCGACGGTTTGCGGTTCCCTGCGCGAAGCGCTCGAGAGCCTCGACGCCGACCGCGACTTCCTCAAATCCGGCGACGTGTTCTCCGACGACCAGATCGACGGTTACATCGGACTCCGGACCGAAGAAGTTCACGCCACGGAGCACACGCCTCATCCGGTCGAGTTCGCCATGTACTACTCCGCTTAGGACGAACCTATCGTCAGCCGCGAAGGGCCGCCCGAAGGGGCGGCCCTTTTGCATGGGCGGGTTGCACCGGCGGCGTCTCTCCGGCCTTTCGATTCCGCGCCCAGCCGGTATCATCCCCCATGCTCTACTTCGCCTACGGGTCGAACATGGACCCGCATCAGATGCGCCGGCGCTGTCCGTCCTCCCGGTTCGTCACCATTGCCCGGCTTGCCGATCACCGGCTGGCATTCACCCGCCGGTCGCCCCGGCGGCGCTGCGGGGTAGCCGGTGTGGTCGCGGAGGACGGCGCCGAGGTCTGGGGCGTGGTCTATCACCTGAGGAAGACCCGGGACATCCAGCGGCTGGATGCCGCGGAGGGTTACCGACCCCACGTCATCCGGGGCAACCGCTATACCCGCGATACCCGGCTGGTCGACGCATGGGGGGACGACTCCCGCCCCATGGCCGCCGAAATCTACCTGGCCGCCCCTACCCGAATGGTGCTGCCTCCGAGCCTCACCTACGTCGCCCATATGCTGCGCGGCGCTCAGCACTGGGGATTGCCCCATGACTACGTGAATCAACTGAATCACATCCCGACCACGGGACGGCTGTGATGTCGGATGCGCCAGGGGAACAACCGGAGCGACAACCGGGGGGACGCGATCTCGTCTTCATTATGGTCGCCATCTGCGGCGCCGCCGTGTTGGGACCCATGGCGTTCGAACTGGTGCTGCCGGCGATGCCGACCATCGTCGAGGAATTGCGCGCCGGCGAGGGCGACGTCGAGCTGTCGATCGGATTGATGTCGCTGGCGCTGGCACTCGGCCAGTTCTTCGTCGGTCCTTCTTCCGACAGGTTCGGACGCCGGCGGCTGCTGACGGGCGGCCTATTGGTCTACATCGTTTCCACCGCGGCAATCACATTTGTCCCCAATTTCGATTGGTTCCTGTGGGTGCGGTTTATCCAGGGCCTGGCCACCGCGGCCTTCGTCCTGATGTCCCGGACGATCATCCGGGACATGTTCACCGCCGAGCAGGCCGCCCGGCTGCTGAGTTTTGTCTATCTGGCGCTCGGCATGTCCTCGGTTCTCTCGCCCTTCGTCGGCAGTCAGCTATTGGAACTGTACGGCTGGCGGGCGAACTTCTATCTGTTGTCGGCACTCGCCCTAATCGTTTTGATTCTGGTCAACACGAAACTGCCGGAAACAGCACCAGCCGGCGGCGGTGACTACCGGGGGATCGGAAAGCTTCTCGGCGACTATGCGCAGATCCTCCGAAATCCGGTATTCCGGGCCAACATAGCCGTCAACTGCATGCTTTCCATGGGCCTGATCTCATTCGTCTCCGCGTCGGCACCGGTCTATATCACCTTCCTCGATGAGAGCCCGGAAGCTTACGGCGTGGCGGTTGGAATCGTGTTTTTAGGCTCGGTCGGCGGGAGCCTGGTTTCCAGCCGGATCGTTGTCGGCGTCGGCATTCACAAAGTGCTTCTCGCCGCGACGATCGTGGCGGCGGCCTCCGGCACCACCCTCCTCGGTCTCTCCGTGGCCGGTGTGGTCTCGGCCGTGTGGATCACCATCCCCATGTTCTTCTTCCTATTCGCGTTTGCACTGGGATCGCCGCAAACCATCGCCGCCGCGCTCACGCCCTTCACGCACACGGCGGGCACCGCTTCCTCCGTCTATGGGGTCATCCAGGGATTGGCGATCGCCGGTGCGTCATTTCTGCTATCGGTGTTCGCCGATGGCACACAATGGCCAATGGTCGTCATGGTCGCGGTGGTCGGCATCACCTCACTGGTGCTCTGTCTTGCGTTTATCCGCCCGCACGTGGGCCGGGCTCCCGAAACGGCCGCAGAATCCGGATAGAACATGGCGTCCCCGGCCCGCAGCGTTCTCTTCATGACAGCCCTTCTCGGCATTCTCAGCATGCTGGGCCCGGTCGGCGTGGACATGTTCGTGGCGTTTATTCCGAAGATCGCCGACGGCCTGCAAAGCGATCCGAACACGGTGGCCCAATCGGTACCGGCATTCATGTTGGGGAGCGCCGCGGGCCTGCTGTTTCATGGCGCGCTGTCCGACCGTTTTGGCCGCAAACCGATCATCATCGGCATCTTGGGCCTTTTCGTCATCTCCGCGTTCGCGGCCGCCAGTGCCAACTCGGTGGAAGTCCTGATCCTTTGGCGATTCATTCAAGGGATCGCGACTTCGGGCGGGCGGGTGCTGGCCACTTCGGTCGCCCGAGATCTCTATGAGCGGGAGCAGCTGGCACGCACCATGTCCGGCATCATGGGCGTGAGTGCCATCGGTGCCATCATTTTTCCGACCGTCGGCGGACAGCTCGCCCAGTTCGTACCCTGGCCGGTTTCCTTCATGGTCATGGCCGGGTTTGGCCTGATGGTCATTTTGATCTTTGTCCTTGGGTTCCGCGAGACCATCGCCACACGAGACGCCCACGCCCTCGATCCCGCCTCACTATGGGCCAACACGGTCCAAATCTGCCGCAACCGAACATTTATTTTCCAGACCGCGATTACCAGCCTCTCTCTCGCCGGGTTCGTCGCCTATCTCTCCACATCGCCGACGATCCTGATCGGATCGTTCGGGGTCAGCGAGGGTAATTTCGGCCTGCTCTTTTCGGTAATCAGCGCTTCCTTTGCAACCGCCACCTTCATTTGCGGCCGCGTGGTGACCCGGATGGGGCTTTCCCCCCTGATTGGTCTCGGCGCGGTTGTCAACCTTATCGGCGGCGCCATGATGGTAGGATTTTCCCTCAATGAGATGGACACGGTTCCCGCCGTGGTTGGTTCAATGGCGGTTTATGTTGTGGGCATGGCGCTGATCCTTCCGCAAGCGCAAGCGGCAGGCCTGCAGCCGTTTCCGGCGACGGCAGGCCTTGCCTCATCGATTATGGGATTTGCGAATGCCGTGTTCGCGTCCGCCGTCAGTATCACCCTGAACACATTCCCGAATACGGACGCCGTCCCGGTCGGCGTCACGCTCGCCGCAACGGGCACACTGTGCTGCGTGGTATTCTTTCTGGGTATTGTCCCCAACCTGCGCAAACAGTCCCGGACGTGACCGGCATCAAATACTTCCTTTTCGTGCTGCTGATCGGCGGCGTCAGCGCGCTCAACCCGTTGGCCATCGACGCGTTCATTCCCGCCATGCCGGAGATCGCCAAGGACCTCGCTGTCGATCCCGGCACGGTTGGCATTACCTTGGGCCTCTACACGCTCGGCACCGCCGTCGGCCAGGTCATCTTCGGCCCGCTGGCCGACCGCTTCGGCCGGCGGCCCATGCTGGTGATCGGCCTCGTCATCTATATCGCGGCATCCATTGCGTCCGCCTTCGCAACGACGATCACGGTACTCGCGCTGCTGCGAACCCTGCACGGCGTCGCCGCCGCATCGGGCCGGGTGATCGCCACGGCAATTGTCCGTGACCTCTTCGAGCGGGAACAGGCCGGCAAGCTCATGGGTTACATGTTCGCCGTCGTCAGCGCGATGCCGATCTTTGGGCCATTAATCGGCAGCGAACTTATCAACCTCTTCGGCTGGGAGGCCATTTTCATCTACATGGCCGTTGTGTCCGGCGCCATTTTTCTGGCGGTTTGGTTTGGCCTCAAGGAAACCCTGCCAACCCCCGATTACGACGCCATCCGTCCGGCCAAGATGGCGATCAATTTTGGCGAAATCCTCTCCAACCGGACGTTTCTCGCCTACATGCTGTGTCACAGTCTGGCGGCCAGCGCGCTCTATTCGTTCCTCGCCACCTCCGCCGATGTCATCATCAACACCTACGGTGAGAGCACGCGCTACTTTGCCATCGGCTTCGCCGCGATCATGACTTCAGGCATGTTGGGCTCATTGGCGGGCGGCCGCATGGTAACGCGGTTCGGCATCGACCGGCTGATCCTGACCGGAACCATCGTGACCTGCTCCTCGGGGCTCGTGCTCCTGGCCGCGGCCCTGCTGGACAGCGCCACGCCGATTGTCGTCATCGTGCTGTATGCGCTTTATAAATTCGCGGATTCGGCGGTAAATCCGCAGTCGGCCGCCGGCGCCATGACCCCATTCCGGGATATGGCCGGCGCGGCATCGTCGCTGCTCGGGTTTATCCGGCAGGGCGTGGGCGCCCTCACGGCGGTGATTATCGGCGCATTGGCGGACGGCACCTCGGTGCCGCTGGCGGCCGGCATCGCCTTCGCCGGAACCTCGGCATTGCTCATACGGGTGACGTTGATCCGGAATCTGACCAAGCGATGACGGGCATCATATAGGCGGCGCCAAACAGGCGAGGCTTTTGCCGGGTGCGGCGGCGGATCAATCCACCCATTGGGCGGGGCTGATGCCGACATGCTCCTTTCGCGCCACCCAGGTATGGCCGTAGAAGCCCGGATCGCCGGGATCGATCAGACGGGGCTGCCAATCCTCGCTGATTTGGTCCTGATCGGTCAGCGCCTCGGCGAGGCCGCCGGCCGGGTTCCACACATACCAGGACAGGCTCGAGCCGATATTGTGACGCAGCGGGCCGACATTGGTTTTCCACCCCTCGGCTTCAACCGCCAGCCCCGCCATCATCACCGCATCGAAGTCTCGAAGTTCATAAGACACGTGTTGAAAGCCGGAATAGCCGTCCCGGCTCAGTTGGAGAAACAAATTGTGGTGGTCGGTCCGGCCGTCGGCGCGAAGGAAGGCGCTGCCGTCGGTGGCCTCATCGGTCAGCCGGAAGCCCAGCTTGTCGAGATAGAAGCTCCGGTACCGCTTCGGATCGTCGGGGAGCCAATAGACCAAGTGACTGAATGCCAAGGGTTGGGGCGGCTCGCGCCGCGACCCGACGGCCGGCTCGTTAAACCGGCTGAAATGTCCGATGTTGTTGGGGTTGGGCGTGGGGGTCTCGACGGGTCTTCGCCGCGAGACCGCGAGACCGATGGCGAAGCCGAAATCGTCCCGCGTATGGGCCACCCCGTCCGCGTCCACCGACACGTCCCTATCCCCGGACAGCGCCGCGGCCAATTGATCAAGCGACGACTGAGTGTCCACCCCCCACACGGCTTCACGAACCGTGGAGTGCCCCCACGGCGCCCAGTCAATCACGGCGGGCGGCAATGACGGATCGCCGGCCGGCCGGATTTCCACAACCGAGCCGTCAGCGAGCTCAAAATCGGCCCCGCCGCTATTCTCCCGGGTGCAGTCGAGCCCCCAATCCTTGTGAAATTTTATCCCGGCGGCGAGGTCCGCCGAGCCATATACCAATTTTTCCACTCCGACGATGGACATCTTATCCTCTTTGAGGTTTTACGTTTCACCATACGATCATGGACGTCCGGGCAACGTCAACGCGGGACCATCCGCATGACGACTAAGCAGGCTGGGCTTGCCGGGCGGCCCGCAGGTAGTGCCAACCGACGAAAGCCAAACTTATCCCAAAGGCCGGCCAATGCACCGCCGGATCGACGTAAAGGACGAAGAACGCCAAGATCAGGCGTCCGCCGATTTCCCAAATCGCCAGGTGACGCTTGTCGAAACCGAGGGTCGCGCTTGAGACCAGGTAGATGACCAGGATCAGCCGGATCAATGCCGAGAGGAAGTCCCCGACATTGAAGGCCACCCCGCTTTCCTCGACCAGCAGCAGCACCGGGTAATAGGCGAAGACAAAGGGAACGATGAACTTCACCATGCCGACCCGCAGCGCATAGAGCGCCGTCTTGAGCGGCGGTGATTCCGCTATGGAGGCCGCGGCATAGGCCGCCACCGCCACCGGCGGCACGATGGACGACGCCACGCCGTAATAAAGAACGAACAAGTGGGAGACCAGAACCGTCAGGCCAAGGTTCTGGAACGACGGCCCCATGATCAGGATAATGCTGAGATAGGCGGGTACCGTGGGCATGCCCATGGCCAGCATCAACGAGGCAAATGCGGCAATCAACAGGACACTAAAGAGGTTGTCGCCGGCGAGGTCATTAATAACCTGAGCAAAGTCATTGGGCAGTCCGGTGGCGCCCAAAACCGCGACAATCACCCCGACCACGCCGATGGCCATCAGCAATTCGCTGTAAGTCTGGCCGCCACGGCTCAGGGCGGTCAGGATCAATGTCGGTTTCCTGCGAATATCCGGATTGAGAAAACTGAGCGGGATCAGCGTGGCCAAGGCGAACATGCCCGCGCCGGCGGCGGAGAATCCCTCGACCAACGTCGCGACCACCACGGTAATGGGTACAAACACCATGATCAGGTTCAAGAAGTCCTGCGGTTTCACGGCCAGGTTGGGATCCATGTCCGGGACGGCCTCGATCCCCAGGCGCCGGGCTTCGAAGACCACCGCGACGAACAAGCTCGAATAATAGGCAAGCGCCGGCACGATCGCGGCGACGATGATGGTGAGGTACGAGATACCGGTAAGATCGGCCATCACCAACGCGGCCGCGCCCATGATCGGCGGCATGATCTGGCCGGCGCTGGAAGCGGTTGCTTCAACTCCGCCGGCGAAGGCGGGGTCGAATCCCCGTCGCTTGATGATGGGAATGGTGATCACGCCGGTTGCCACCACGTTGGTCACCGAGCCGCCGGTGACCGTCCCGAATAGTCCCGAGGCGGCAATGGCCGCATGGGCCGGACCGCCCCGGAAGTTTCGGGTCAGCAGGAACGCTATTTTGATCAAGGACTGCCCGCCGCCCGTTTGTTGGAGGGTCACGCCCAGGAGCACAAAGGGAAGCACCGTGAATATGAGAATCCCCATGAGGTTCCCCAGCACCCCGTCATTGAGGTTGAACCAAATGTCCTCGGCGGAATCGATGAACTCCACCTGTGCGGTCTCGAAAATCCACGGCCAGTGCTGGCCGGTGTAAAAATAGAAGATGACCAGTATGCCGAACACGGATAGGGCGGAGCCCCAAACCCGCCAACAAAGGATGATGAATATGGCGCAGCCGGTCAGGGCTATTATTGGATGAACGATGGAGAGAACGAAGAGCCCGTCAACCAATTCGAGGGCGATGATGTGATAGGTCCACAGCACCCACGCCGCGGCAACCGCCATTGCCACATCCGCCAGCCAAGCCACGGGTTTGACGGCCGGGAGCCAGCGTGACACGGGCTCCGACACCGGATACCGGATAAGCACGACAATGATGGCGGAAAAAACGATCAGCGGCCGGATATACTCACTCGGAAACGGACCAATACTGGGCACGATCCAGAAGCCCGGCGCGGAATTGACGATTCCGGTGAAGGCAATGACGAGGGCTGCCAAACCGGCAAACTTATTCAGCAGTTGGCGCGCGTGGGACTGCTCGGATTCCGGTGGCATTGTATTCCCGTATCAACCCAACTGGTGACCTACCGGCCCCCACGTACGGGGCCGGTAGGCAGCAGCATCAATGGGTTGGTTAAGAGCTCGGGGGGAGGAGACGCTCCGGAATCTTTGTCCCGATCTCCCGATAATACTTCGCGGCACCCGAGTGGAGCCTCACATTTGCGCCGATGAAAGGCCGTTTCGGATCGATACTTTTCAGTGTAACGGCGGTTTGCTGCATTTCACCCAAGTTTTCCCAGATGGCCTTGGTCATTTTGTAGACCGTGTCATCCGAAAGACTCGCCGCGACACCCAGGTTAAACGTGCCGCCCGTCGTGACGACTTTCTTATCGTTGTCAACCTGCGACTTATAGGTTCCCGCCGGGATTTCGATAACAAACCGGTGGGGCGGTGCCGTGAATTTCTTCAAGCCTTCGGGATTTCCGGTCCGGGCGTCGAGAATCCGGAATCTCTTCTTCAGCCCGATCTGTTCAACCGCGGCGGCGCCAAGTCCCGCGGGCCGGAAAAAGACATCCAGCTTGCCGTCCAGCATGGCCTGGAGACCGGAGCCCCAAGGCATCTTGATGGCTTTGTAGTCTTTGTTGGGCTCGTACCCGGTCAGGGAACGGATATAGTTCTGGGAGTTCACCGATGCACCACCGGACGGCGGCCCTACGAAGACCCGCTTGCCCTTGATATCCTTGAAGCCCTTGATCCCGGAATCTTCAAATGTAAGCGGATGGTTTGTTACGGCGAGCCACCCCAGAATGGAGCGAACTTCCTTTGACGCAGCGATCGCTTCCTTCTTGAACTTCTTGGCGTACATCCGGGAGCCTTTCTGCAGGAACCCGGCGACCGCCGTCGGCAGCGGCATAACCTCAAGCTTGCCGCTTCCCAGCTTCAACGCCGACCGGGTCAGGGTCTGGCTGTCGTTGACCTGAACGGAAATGCCGACCTCCCGTTTCCAAATCTTACTGGCGACAATGACCATGGTGTGGCCGGGCGCGCCCTGGGCGTCGGTGTCGGCGCGTAAGATCTTGCCCTGCGCCTGAACGGCGGCCGGCGCGGCGACCAGCATGCTGGTGAGCAGCAGGCCTCCGATAAAGCCTCTCTTTGTCAAATCTCGCATTGCACTACTCCTGTTAAATTCGATTTTTCAATTTCCCGGGTCGGCGGTCACATGACCGAAATCCGCAACGCACAAAAGGCGCGCGTCTGATCATTCGATATTCGTCCCCTGTGGAATTGAAGAGTACGGTCACGGCAATTCGGCGTCCAATACCGATTACGCCCTCTCCCCATAACCAGGAGTTATTGCGCTCTTCATCAGAAGCGGAAATTTCTTTAAGATAGTTCACAATTATAACAATGAGTTATGGAGGCCAATGGCGTACCAGGGTATCGACAGGCTTGTCGCCCATTTTCTGGCGGTTGCCGACGAGGGCGGGGTAACTAAGGCCGCGGTTGAGCTCAATATTTCTCAGCCCGCGCTTTCCCGCAGCATCCGGATGCTTGAAGATCGCATCGGGGTCCCCCTCTTCCATCGCCGGTCCTCCGGTGTCGAGTTGACCGCGTACGGCCGGCTGCTTGCCCGCCGGGCGCGCGCCATGCAACTTGAGTATGAGCACGCGCTCACCGAGATCGACGCTCTGCTGCACGGGCGGGAAGGAATTATCCGGATCGGCGCTATTCCGGCGTGGGAAACCATCTACATCCCGCAGGCCCTCACCGCGGCCCGGGACAAACTGGAAGGCATAAACTTCACGGTCGTCGGCGGGGCCACCCGCCCCCTGCTCGCCCAGTTGCGGGAGGGCGCGATCGATTTGGCCTGCATCGCCCTGGAAGAACTGCCTCCGCCGGACATCGCCACCGAGGTCCTGATGGATATGGAGCGGGTCGTCGTCAGTAGCGCGGCCCACCCTTTGGCCCAACGGAAGACCGTTACCGCGGAGGATTTGTTGAAATATCCGTGGAGCCAGCTCAAGGGCGACGAGATTACGCCATCCAGGCTCGGCGGCTATTTTTCCGCCTACGGGCTGGAGCCGCCGAACATCGAACTGGAATGTGAATCCAACTCTTCTCTGATTTCGATCATGAGGACATCCGAAATCATCAGCACCGCTCCCAAGCCCTTTGCCGAGCACCGGCGCTCCGAAGGGTTGACCATCCTGCCGATTCAAGGATCGCTCTGGCACTACAAGACCGGCATTGCATACCGGCGGGAAACCTCACCGCCGGCGTTTTTGATGTCGTTCATTTCCCACCTCCGCTCTTCCCTGTCGGATGACGCAAAAACCTCGGGCCCATAAAATTATCGCATGGCCTCAAGCCTAATGGGCATTAGACGGGCATGGGCAATTCGTGACTGTATAGCCGCCGGCACAGGTTCAAGACTGTCCCGCCGGCCGCGCTCGGACAAAAGATAGAGCCCGGCGCTCCGGGAACAACGGAGGAAAAATGGCCATCAACCAGTATTACGCTGTCCCCAAACTGGAGGAGTACAGCGAGCGGTTTAAGGACTTTTTTCGGTTCAAGCGCGAGAACGGCATCCTCGAGGTCAAGATGCACACCAACGGCGGGCCGGTGAAATGGAGCTATCAGTTCCATCATGCGCTCGCCGAGCTTTGGACCGTCATCGGCCACGATAAGGAAAATGAGGTCCTGATCCTCACGTCGACGGACCCATACTGGATCTACGAATGGGATACGGAATCCTTCAAGGAGGTTGAGCAATCGCCCGATGACGATCAGCGCTATAACGTGCAGATCTACGACACGCTGAAAATCGTCGAAAACTTCGTCAACGATATCGAGATTCCGACCATTGCCGCCATCAACGGGCGGGGCATTCATTGGGAAATGGCGCTGATGAGCGACATCACCCTTTGCACCCCCGACTTCATCCTGCGGGATGGGCATTTCAGCATGGACAGCGGCCACGTCCCCGGCGACGGCATGGGGCTGTGCCTGCAGCAGGTTCTCGGGATCAAGCGCGGCAATTACATGATGCTGACCAGCGGCACCATGGATGCCGGGGAGTGCCTCGAACTCGGGGTCGTCAACGAGGTGGTGGAGCGGGACGGCATCGTCGATCGCGCCTGGGAGCTTGCGCGCGACATCATGAAGAAGAGCCGGTCGGCCCGGCGGATGACCCACTATATATGTGTGCGGCCGTGGAAAGCGGTTCTCGAACGGGATTTCCGCATTCACGTGATCTCGGAGATGTATTCGTTCAACCTGTCCGCGTCCGAGCACAACTTCGGGCACCTCAAACACAAAGACGACGATTGAGGACGGACGGCGCCCGCCGATGACACAACTCACCGCACCATCGGGTCTCTTCGACCTTCGGGACAAGTCGGCCCTGATATCCGGGGCCTCGGGCGCCCTCGGCCAAGCCGCCGCGCGGGCGCTGGCCGGGGCCGGGGCGCACGTGACGCTCGCCGGCGGCAACATGCCGAAGCTCGACGCGTTGGCCGAAGAAATTGCCGGCGCCGAGGAAAGCGTATCCACCGTCGAGGGACGGCCCGTGGATGAAGCGGCGGCCGAGAAGCTGGTCGCGGCTGCCGCCGAGCCGCGGGGCCTGGACATCGTCGTCGCCGCCTCCGGCTTCTCCGTCGTCAAACCGATCCTGGAGATGACCCCAGACGAATTTGGCAGCGTCATGGAGGCGAACGTCCGGCAGACCTGGCTCCTGTCCCGGGCGGCGGCGAAGCGCTTCGTCGAGCAGGGACGCGGCGGAAAGATGATCCTGATTTCGTCGGTCCGCGGACAATTCGCCGCGCCGGGCGGCACCTCGGCCTACGGGACGTCCAAGGCGGCAATAAATTTGCTCACCCGGTCCCTGGCGGTCGAGCTCGGGCCCCACGGGGTTTGCGTGAATGCCATCGCGCCGACGGTATTTCGATCCGAGCTCACCGCCTGGCTGTTCGAAGACAAGAACGAAAAGGCCCGCGCCAAGGTGTTGCAGCGCATCCCCCTCGGCCGGTTGGGGGAGCCTGGGGATTTCACCGGAATTTTCATGTTCCTTGCCTCCGGGGCGTCGGATTTCCTTACCGGCGAAATCATCAACTTGGATGGCGGTTTCTCCGCCAACTAGGCGGTTCGACCGACAACGGTTCAAATCAGGGAGCCCTGACATGACGGCGGCAAATTCGGATCCGATCAACACGGTGGCCGTCGTCGGCGCCGGCATCATGGGCGCCGGCATCGCCCTCAACTTCGCCCAGGCCGGCCTTGCGGTCCGGATGGTGGATGTCAGCGCCGAAGCACTTGAGAACTGCCGCAATCAGATTGCGGTCAATCTCGATGCCTTCGATGAATTCGACCTGCTCGCCGAGGACAAAGCGCAAATCGCCGGACGCATTGCGTACATGGAGAGCGGTGCGCTCCCGGCGGCGGCCGATGGCTGCGGCTATGTCGTCGAGGCCATGCCCGAAATCCTGGACCTCAAACGGGAGTTTTTCGCCAAGCTGGACGATTTGCCGGGCGACGTGATCATCGCCAGCAATACCAGCAGCCTGACGGTGACCAATATGGCCGCCGGCCTGCGGACGCCGGAGCGGCTCATCGGTCTCCACTATTTTAATCCCGCCCATATCATTCCAGCCGTCGAAGTCCACCGGGGCGACAGGACGGACCAGGCGGCCGTCGACATCACCATGGCCCTGATGAATCGGGTTGGCAAAAAGCCCGTGCTGGTCAGAAAGGAAGTGCCGGGCTTCATCATCAATCGTCTGACCGGCGCCATGGAGCGGGAAATCGACTATCTGCTGGATGAAGGAATCGTCACCCCGGAAGATCTGGATACGGCGGTCAAGGCGAGCTACGGATTCCGGCTGGCCTGCCTGGGCCCCATGGAAGCGGAGGACATGATCGGCCTGGATACGGCGGCGCGCGCCTCGGGCAACATCTTCCCGAAGCTCAGCAACGCGACCGACCCCTCGCCCGGTATTTTGGAGAAGGTGGAGCGGGGCGAGTTGGGCATCAAATCGGGGAAGGGCTGGTACGACTACACGGGCCGCACCAGGGAATCGGTACTCGACGCCAACAACCGGCGTTTGTTGCGTCAACTGAAGCTGTTCATCGAGAGCGAATAGGAAGTATCCGGCATGAAGCTCGTCACCTTCGAGGTCCCCTCCCCGACCGGCCCGTTGCGGCGGGTCGGCGCCCTATCCGGTGACCATATCGTCGATCTTAATTTGGCCTACGCAGCATATCTCGCGGCAACCGGACGAACCGATCGGGCACGGGAGATCGCCGATGCCATCATTCCCGCGGACATGATCGAGTTCTTCAAGGGCGGAAAACTCAGCCGGGACGCCGCGCAACAGGCACTGGACTTCTCCGCAGGCAATGCGGGGACGGACATGCCGTCCGCCCACAAACCGGAAGACATTACCCTCCTCGCCCCCGTGCCGCGGCCCCGGTCGATCCGGGACACCATCAGCTTCGAGACTCATGCCAAGAATTTCGAGAAGCGCTCGGGCAAGCCGACCCCCGACCTCTGGTATGAGCGGCCCATCTACTACAAGGGCAATTGCGACACGGTCATCGGGCCCGACGAAGACATCATCTGGCCCGGCCACACGAAGAAACTGGACTACGAACTGGAGTTCGGGATTTACATCGGCAAAACCGGCAAGAACATTCCGGCCGGCGAAGCCGGGGATTATATCGCCGGCTATACTATCTTCAACGACATCAGCGCCCGGGACACGCTGCAAAGCGAAATCACCATGATGCTGGGCCCGACCAAGGGCAAGGACATGGACACCGGCAACATTTTCGGGCCCTGCATGGTCACCCCCGACGAAATCGACGCGGGGAACCTCAAAATGGAAGCCCGCATCAACGGTGAGGTCTGGTCCGAGGGCAACAGCTCCGACATGTATTGGAGCTTTCACCAGATCATCGAGTTCATCTCAAAAGACGAAACGCTCCATCCCGGCGACTTCATCGGATCGGGCACCATCGCCTTCGGCTGCGGCGACGAGCTGGACAAGTGGATTCAACGGGGCGATGTCATCGAACTCGAAGTCGAGGGCATCGGGGTACTACGGAACCGGGTCGCCTGATCCCGCCGCACGATCGAAGGTTCAGCCGACTGACGCCTTGCGTAATTGCGGGATGACTTTCTCGCCATAAAGCACGACCTGCTCGTGGCGGTCGGCCGGCGCACCACGGCCCATCATCGCCAGGAAATGACCGGCCCCGGCGGTACGGCACTGCTCGACGATCTGTTCGGCGACCTGGTCCGGCGTGCCTGAAATGAACTCATCTCTGTGGACCGAAAAGCCAGACTCCGCCGGCGGTGCATCGAGAATTGCGCGAAGATCCAAAGCGTACCGCTTATCCTTGGACAGCAGGCCGGCGAGCATGTCGATTTGCCCTTCGGAGTCCTCTCTCGCCTCGCCCTCATCGGTACTGACCGAGATGTTCCGCCTGATCCCGATGTCATCGGGACCGACCGGGATTCCCAGCCGGCCGGCTTCGTCCCGGTAGACGTCGAATAATTCGGCGACCGCCTCAACGGACTGAAAACCGGTGCATATCTTGGAGCCCCGTCCGGCGGACCTCCTGGCAGACCCCTTGGAAACGACCGTCGTCCATTTCGGCGGCGCCGGCTGCTGCAATGGTCTCGGCAATATGGAAAGGTCGTCGAAATTCCAGTACTCGCCGTGGTAGGAAATGACAGGCTCGGCCAAGGCCGCATCCAAAATGTCCAATGCTTCGCTGAACCGCCCCCTTGCCTCTTCGGCCTCGATGCCGACCCGGTTCAACTCTTGCGGTACGCCACTGGCGCAACCGATTTCCAATCGTCCCCCTGTCAGGTGGTCGAGCATGGCGATCTCTTCGACGACCCGCCACGGCGCGTAAAACGGCAGCACCACGCCCATGGTACCCAGCCGCATCCGGCTGGTGTGCTGAGCGAGGGTCGCGATGAGCAGGTTGGGCGACGGGCTGTAGGAGCTTTGGAAATGATGCTCGCTGAAGAAAACGCCCTCATAGTCGAGCGACTCCATCAACTTCCATTGCTCTAAATTCGCTTGGAAATACTCCCTGATCTCCTCAGGCTTGATCTCCTCCTCCGGCCGGTCGAACTGGTGGAGAAATTCGAACAGCCAAGGTTTGATCATCCACGCCCCCTTGGGACTAATCCGAACTCGGCGTTGGCGCGCTTTCGGGCCAGTTGTCGAGCACCGCCTGGAGATAAGTTTTCACCTTTTCCGGATCAAGATGGACCGAGCGTTTGATTTTGTCGACCTCGCCCTGCTCCTCGACCGGTATCTTCAAGGAATCGGTGAGACGGTTGAACAGGTTGAAGTAGCCGCTCATCAGGGTGAGCTCGATAATTTCCTCCTCGCTGAACACTTCCCGCACCTGCTCGTAGACGCCGTTGTCTTCCTTGGCCGTGTTGAGCGTCACGTGCTCCGCCCACAGGATCGCCATCTTCTCCCGCTGGGTGAATAGATCGGAATCGATGTAATCACCGAGACCGATTTCGATGGTTTGTTCGTCGGTAATGCCTGCCGCTTGACCAAGCGACGTGTTGTGCGCGAATCAGTAATTGCACGCGTTAATGTGCGAGGTCTTGATGATCACCATCTCCTTGATCCTGGTGCTCAACAGGCTGCCGGCCCCTTCCCGCTGCATCACCGCGTTAAACAAGATCAGGAACTTGGACACCTGGGGCACTTGCGCCAACACACGGTAGGAATTCGGCACCCGGCCCAGCATGGACTTCGCCGCGTCGAATAAATTCTTGATATCACCGGTCGCCTGGTCGCCATCGACCATGCCGACCCGTTGGTCGGAATCATTCATTTCAAATTTGCTCCTGAAAGTCGTTTTACTCTTCGGCCTTTTTTCTCTCTTCGTAGGCCACAATCGCCGCTTCCACCTCGCCGATATGTTCGACCGCCCAGTCGCACAAAACCGACAACGGCTTCTCGAGCGTCCGGCCCAGCGGCGTGAGGGAATACTCGACCTTGGGCGGAATGACGGGGTAGATCTTGCGCTCCACCATGCCGATGGATTCGAGCTGCCGCAGGGTTTGGGTCAGCATCTTTTCCGAGATGTCCCCGATATCACGCTTAAGCTCGGCGTAGCGCATGGTGCGCTTATAAAGCCGGCGGATCACCAAAATGTTCCACTTGTTGGACAAGTAGCCGAGGATTTTCTGGGCCGGGCGGTTGTGAAAAACGTTCGGTTGGTCGGGTGATTTGGTCTGTGCCGTCCGCGCCATCAAACCACCTCCCTCTCTGACTGCCATGTACAATCCATTCAGTATATACCAACCAATTAGGATGTACAGTATAAATCGGTCTATACCTTGCCGATGGACTTGTACTCTCATATAAGACATGAAACTATGATTTTGACAGGTAGGCGCCGGAGGAAACGGTATGGACCTAGGGATCAGGGCGCAATGGTATGATCTTCCGGCGGATGGCCGGGCCGAGTATTTCGACTGGTTGCACAATACCTATTTGCCGGCGGTACAGAAGCGGCCGGGCTATCTTTGGGCCGCGGCGTACGGGATTCCCGGCGGCGACAACAACGTTACATTTCATGAACGCATGCACCGGGCCCCGGAAGGCGAGGTCGGCCAGGGCTCCCAGTTCATCTTGGCCATGGGCGCCGAGAACCCGCACACCTTCTTCCTCCCCGAAGACGAAGCCTGGCCCGAAGACACCGACCCGGCGACAGTCGAGATGCTTGGCCGCCGCGAGGGCGTCCGCACCTGCATCTATTCCGAAGTCGACCGGGTGAGCGGTCCCGAAGCGGACTCGCGGCCGCTCGGCACAGCCCCTGGCCCCGCGGTACAATGGGGCAGTTTCCGCACCGAAGAGTGGGAGCAGGAGTTCGACGTCAGCAAATGGTACGCCCAGTACCGGCTGCCCTCGGTCGCCGAAATGCCCGGCGTCGTTGCCGCGCGCCGGCTGGCCTGCATCGCCGGCTGGCCCCATCACGGCGTGATCTACGAGTTCACGTCGCTGCAGGCGCGGCTGGACGGATTTCAAAAGCACGAGTCGCTCGGCGAAGTACCCGGCGAATGGACCAACCGGGTGGCGCTATCGCAAACCTTCCATCAACCGGGCAGCCCCAGCGTCGCCGAGCGCACCTGGCCAACCGAATAACCCGCAGTCTATTTCAGAAGGAGACCTCGAATGTCCCGTGTTCCAATTATTCAGGATGAAGAAGCGACGCCCGAGCAGGCGGTCATATTCGATCATTCCAAAGTTATGTTCGGCCGCGTCGCCAACGCGGTCCGTGCCGGTTCCGCGTCGCCGAGGATTATGCAGTCCCTGTTCAGCTTCATCGTTGCGGGACTGCGCGAGGAGATTTCCGGCATCCTCGACGTCCGCACCAAATGCCTTGTGATCCTCAAGACCTCGACCCTCAACGGGTGCGCCTATTGAACGAGCCACAATGAAACGCTCGGTCGGGCGTTAGGATTTTCCGAAGACACGATCGGGGCGGTCACCGGCGACTACCTCGATTCCGAACTGTTCAGCGATGCCGAAAAAGCGGCCATGCGCTGGGCGGAGGTTATGACCGAAAAGCAGTACCAAAGCGGCGGTCCGGGAAAGCCGCCCCAGGATGGTCCCGCCTTCGAGGAACTCAAAAAGCATTATTCCGACGAGCAGATCGTCGAAATCTGCTTCACGTCGGGCTTCTTCAATTTCTGGAACCGGTTCACCGACAGCCTGCAGATTCCCATCGAAGACAACCCGGTCATGAACCTGTTCACGAAGTCCACCTCCATCGACCCGGGCGACTACGGCCGCTACATGCGGTCCTGCTGGTGGAACGAGGAGGAGGTGGCGGCCGCGGCGGAGTAGACCATGGTCCGTGTGGATGAATTTCCCGATGAGTTCCGGGAGGACTACCTCAATCGGGAGATGCCCGCCTTCGACGAGAGCCCGTTCGTGCTCGGGCCGCCCTTGGCCGAGCGGCGGGTGTCGTTGATTTCCACCGCCGGACTTCACCGCAAGGGTGACCGGCCGTTCACCGAAGAGTCGGGGGATTTCCGGATTATCCCCGAGGACCTGCCGGACGAAGATCTGGTGATGACCCATGTGTCGTCCAACTTCGACCGCATCGGCTTCATGAAGGATGCCGACGTCGCATTCCCCATCAACCGGCTGAAGGAATTGGCGGCGGACGGCGTCATCGGCGGTGTCGCCGACTATCACTACTCGTTCATGGGCGCGACGGAGCCCGAGAAGATGGCGCCCAGCATCGCCGAGATCGTCGCCACCCTGAAGGCGGACAAGGTCGATGGGGTGATGCTGTGTCCCGTCTGACCCAGCTGCACGCGCGCCGTCGGCGCGCTTGCCCACTACCTTGAACGCGCCGGGATCGCCACCACCCAGGTGAGCCTCGTCCGCGAGCACTCGGAGAAGATCAAGCCGCCGCGGGCGCTCTGGTGCGGGTTCGAACTCGGCCGGCCCTTCGGCGCGCCCAACGAACCGGACTTCCAGCGGCGGGTATTGGCCGAGGCGTTGGCGCTCCTGGAACGGCCCCAAGGGCCAATCCTGGATGATTTCCCCGATGGCCCGCCCGGCGGGTATACCGGCACCGACGACGAAGACAATGAAGGCTGGACCTGTCCGGTCAACTTCGGCGGCGGCGAAGAACCCGACTTGGAAAAAGACCCTGCCGGCGCCGTTCGTCGGGAAATGGCCCTGCTGCGCTCGTGGTACGACCTCGCGCTGGAAAACAACGGCAAGACCATGGTCGGCGTCGCCGGGATCGGCATCGAGCAGTGCTTGGACTACCTCTCCGCCTTCGCCCTCGACCCCGACACCCCGCCCTTTCGCACCGACATTCCGCGCTACAACTTCTTCAAGCTCTGCGTCGACGACCTCAAGGCCTACTACTTCGAAGCGGCCACGGCCCGTCCCGGCCCCGCCACGGACAAGGAAGTGGCCGACTGGTATTATGGCCGGTCGGCGATGGGCGAATTTCTGCTCAGGCTGAACGAAATCTGCTCGAAGCTGGATGATCCGGTCTTGCGCAAAATGTCCGACCGCCGCCTGATCCCCGTGCACCAGCACCACTTGAAGGCCTGACCGCCGGCCGGCGCGAAGCGGAAATGGCTGCAATGACGCGTCCGCGCCGAACCGGAATTCGGCTCGGCTGTATCACATAGCGACCCACCCCGGCTCCCGCCGATTGAATGGCGAACGCACCGGCGGGTATCCTTCGGCCATGAGGAATTAATGCCGAGGGAGGCTGATATGCCGGACGGACAAACGGTCGAAGTCGCGAAAATGAAATTCTCCGCCACCTGTCCCAATAACGCGCGGACGGACGTTGTGTCGGGAGAGGAAGAGATTGTCATGGACCACCCGGAGCCGCGCGGCACCGGGCTCGGCATGTCGCCGATCCACACCTACCTTTCCGGTTTCATTGGCTGCACCAACTCAACCATCCACAAGCTCGCCAAACGGGCCGGCACCGAAGTGACGGCGCTGGATCTCGAGATGGAGGTGGGCCTGGATCGCCGCGGTCTGACCATGGATCAGGTGGTCGAGTTGCCTTTCGTCTACGCCAAGACCATCGTCAACATCACCATCGACGCCAGCGACGAACAGCTCCGGGAAATGAAAGACGGCCTGTCGGAGTGGTGCCCCATCGCCAAGACGTTCAAGAACGCGGGCACGGAAGTCATCGAGGAGTGGAACGTTACCCGGCCGTAGGGGCTTCCACCCCACGGCGATGTGACGACAATGTGATCCGAGGGGGGCTTAACGCCCCCCTTTTCGCACGGCATTTTAGAGCCCTCGAAACGAACCGGGTTCCCATTGCCATGCCCAGATCCCGCAAACGCAAATCCAAGTTCAAAAAGAGCCCGACACGGTCCAAGAAGTCCGGCGCCCCGCCGCCGCTAATGGGTCCCGGCGCACCGTCTCTCGATCGCGCCGCCGGCAGCGGCAACGTGGCCTGGTCCGGCGGGCGCACGTCATCGGGTGGCGGGCCGTTGATCACCTTCGGCGGCATCGCGGCGGTGCTGTTGATCGCCGCCAGTGTCTGGTTCTGGTCGACCGTCCGGGAAAGCAACGCCTTCGAGGAATTGGCGGCGTCCGGTCAGGGTATCCTCGAGCAGGTGGAGAGCTTCCCAAATCGCGGACAGCGGCATCTTGGCCCCGGCGAAACGGTGAATTACGGCACTTCGTTCCCCACGTCGGGCGATCACGACCCCTTCCCCACAAATCCCGGCTTCTACACCACGGGGCAGCCGCCGACCCAACTGGTCCACGCTCTCGAACACGGCAATATCGTCATTTACTACGAGCGGCCGTCGGAGCCGGACGTGGCGACACTCCGGGAATGGTCCAAGTTCTATCGCGGCACCTGGGACGGGCTTATCGTGACGCCATCCCGCGGCCTCGGTGAAAGTCTGGTGTTCACCGCCTGGACCAAACGGCTCAAAATGGACGAATTAAACCCGGCGCACGGCGCCGCGTTCATCGACGAATACCGCGGCCGGGGACCGGAACGGCCCGTAAGGTAAAACTCCTTAAGTTACTGAATTCATTTGTTCCATAAATTTATGTTGCTAGTTTGTTCTTATGGAGATAACGTCCTCTCCCGAGTTCATCAGGCCAAAGAAATCAAGAGAGGAAACACCATGTTCAATATCGAGCTCATGAAGGACGCAAGCGCGCTGACCTCCATCGTCATGGCCGGTTATGTCTTCCTGGTGATCTTCTAGGTCCGAATTCCCGGAGGTGGGCCAAACGGCAACCATGGGCATGAGTCCCGGCGGTCCCTGTCAACTACCGCAGACCGCAAGTCCCCCGAATCCCAGTGCCGCCGGAGCAAGGCACCCCGGCTTAGTCTTCCGGCGGCAGCGGCCCGCCGGTCGGTCCGCCCGACCGGCCGGGTTGGGAAACAGCCCGTTACTCCTTTGGGGGCAACGGGCGGGACTTGCGGTCACCCCCCACCGCCACATAAGTGAATATTCCTTCGGTTACCTTGATCCGGGTTTGCTGGTTTTGACGGACCAGTACCCAGGCCTCGATCTTGACGGTGACGGAGGTCCGCCCTTCCCGTTCGGTCGAGCAGTAGCAGGCCAGCAAATCACCGATGAGGACCGGCTCATGAAAGGTCATTTCCTTGATGGCGACGGTGGCGGTTTTGCCCCGGGCGCGGTTCTCGGCATAGGTGCCGCCGGCCAAGTCCATCTGGGACAGCAGCCAGCCGCCGAAAATGTCGCCGAAGGGGTTGGTATCGGCGGGCATGGTCCGCACGAGCTGGGTCACTTCACCGACGGGTTCTTCTTGGGTTTCGGGCATGGGGAAGCTCCTCGTCCCGGAAAAACATTGCCACGCACTATATGTTGTTATAATTCCATGATTAGCTACAGGATCAAGTAATTCCGTCGGTTCCCGGATGATCCCGGACGACAACCCTAAGAGCGAAACGCCATGGACGACCTGTTCACCGGACAAAACGGCGAGAAGACCGCCAGGCAAACGGTGAAAACCCCACGGAAATCCGGGGGCAAATCAAAGTCCTATTCGGCCAAGGACATAGAGGTCCTGGAAGGCCTGGAGCCGGTGCGCCGGCGTCCGGGCATGTATATCGGCGGCACCGACGAGCGCGCGCTGCACCACCTTGTGGCCGAACTGCTCGACAATTCCATGGACGAGGCGGTGGCCGGCGAGGCCACCCGGATCGAGATCGAACTGGCCGCCGATCAGACGGTGACGGTGCGCGACAACGGCCGCGGCATCCCCGTCGATCCCCACCCCAAATTCAAGACCAAGTCGGCCCTGGAGGTGATCCTCACCACCCTCCATTCGGGCGGCAAGTTTTCGGACAAGTCCTACGAAACCTCGGGCGGCCTGCATGGCGTGGGCTTAAGCGTCGTCAACGCGCTGGCCGACGAACTCACCGTCGAGGTGGCCCGGGACAAGAAGGTTTGGGGCCAGTCCTACAGCCGCGGCAAGCCCAAGGGCAAACTCAAGGAGGTGGGCAAGGCCTCCAACCGGCGGGGGACCACGGTCGGTTTCCATCCGGATCCCAAGATTTTCGGCACCAAGGCGCACTTCCGTCCGGCCCTGCTCTATCGCATGGCGCGCTCCAAGGCCTATCTGTTCCGGGGCGTCGAGATCCGCTGGTCCTGCGATGAGAGCCTCATCGCCGGGAAAGACGGGACGCCGGCCAAGGCAACCCTGCATTTTCCGGGCGGGCTCGAGGATTACCTCGCCCAGACGCTCGAAAACCGCACCACGGTGACGGAGAAGACCTTCGCCGGTCAGGCCGACCTCAACGGCGGCTCGGGCCGGGTCGAATGGGCCGTCGCCTGGCCCAACGACGAGGACGAATACTTCAACTCCTACTGCAACACCGTGCCGACCCCCCAAGGCGGCACCCACGAAGCGGGCTTCCGCACCGCCGTTACCAAGGCCCTCCGGGCCTACGGCGACCTCACCGGCAACAAGGCGGCGGCCAAGGTGAACGGCGACGACACCCTGGGCGGCGCCTGCGTCATGCTCTCGGTGTTCATCCCCGACCCGCAATTCCAGGGCCAGACCAAGGAAAGGCTGGCGACGCCCGAAGCGGCCAAACTGGTGGAAAATTCGGTCAGCGACCATTTCGATCACTGGCTGTCGGGCGATCCCAAGGCCGCCGACAAGCTTCTGGAGCGGATCATCGAGCGCAGCCAGGATCGGATGCGCAAACGCCGGGAAAAGACCCTCAAGCGCCAATCGGCGACCAAGAAACTGCGGCTCCCCGGCAAGCTGGCCGATTGCACCCGGAAGTCCCGGGAAGGCACGGAATTATTCATCGTCGAGGGTGATTCCGCCGGCGGCTCGGCCAAACAGGCCCGCGACCGGGCGACGCAAGCCGTGCTGCCGCTCCGTGGCAAGATCCTCAACGTGGCGAGCGCCACCACCGACAAGATGAACGCCAACCAGGAACTGAACGATCTGATCGAGGCGCTGGGGTGCGGGACCGGACCCCGCTACGCCGACGACGATCTGCGCTACGACAAGATCATCATCATGACCGACGCCGACGTGGATGGCGCCCATATCGCCTCCCTGTTGATGACGTATTTTTTTAAGGAAATGCCCGAACTCATTGAAAACGGACATTTGTTTATAGCCCAACCGCCCCTCTACCGGATCGCGCAAGGGGGCGAGACGGTCTACGCCATGGACGATGCGCACAAGGACGAATTGCTGGAAAAGGTGTTCACCGGCCGGGGCAAGATCGAGGTCTCGCGGTTCAAGGGACTGGGCGAAATGCCGCCGGCGCAGCTGAAGGAAACCGCCATGAACCCGGACACGCGGACGCTCCTGCGGGTCACCGTCCCCGCCGGCCAGTCCGACGACGAACACCGGGAGGCCAGGGAGACCGCCAAGCTGGTGGATGACCTGATGGGCAAGAAACCGGAACTGCGCCTCGCCTTCATCCAGTCCCACGCCGCCGAGTTGGAAGACGGGCTTATAGACGTCTAGGGCTTACTCCGCCGCCGTCGCCAGGGCGGAAAAGTCCTTGAGATATTCCTGGCCGCGCTCGAAGTAGCTGTCCGCCGACCAGTCGAAGCCCTCGATGTCTTCCTTGGACAACTCGCGCATGAGTTTGGCGGGCCGGCCGCTCCACAATTCCCCTGATTTGATTACCTTTTTCGGCGTCAGCATGGCGCCGGCGGCGAGCATGCCGCCGGATTCGATGGACGCCTCGTCGAGGACGATGGAGCCCATGCCGACGAACGCCTTGTCGGCGATATTGCACGCATGGAGCAACGCCATGTGGCCGATGGTCACGTCGTCGCCGATATAGGTGCCCTGGGACTGGATGTGGACGTGGATCACCGTGCCGTCCTGGACGTTGACCCGCTTGCCGATGCGGATCGGGTTGTCGTCGCCGCGCAGCACGCAGTTGAACCAAACGGACGATCCCGCGCCGATTTCCACGTCGCCGATCACCGAGGCGCCGGGCGCGATGAACACGTCATCGGCTATTTTCGGCCACGTGCCGTTATAGGGCAGGATGTTTCCTTGGAAGTTGGACATGTCGCGCTCCTTGTTGGGGCGTGCTATTCAAGGCCGGTCTCCTCGGCGAGGCCCAGCATGATGTTGAGGTTCTGCACCGCGCTCCCCGACGCACCCTTGCCGAGATTGTCCGACTGGGCGGCCAAAACCGCGTGGCCGTGCGCGTCGTTCCCGAAGACGTACAGCCTGAGGTGGTTGGTGCCGTTCAAGGCCTCAGGATCCAGGAGCGCCGCGTGGCCCGCGGCGTCGCCCGGCTCGGCGACGGTGACGAACCGGCGGCCCGCATACCAGGCGCTCAAGCAGCCGTGAATGTCGCTCACGCCGGGTTTGCCGGGGAGAGCCGCCAACTGCAGCGGCACCTGGACGATCATCCCCTGCCGGTAGCGTCCCACCGACGGCACGAACAGGGGCCGGGTCTCCAACAGGCCGTGGGCCTGGATTTCCGGCACGTGCTTATGCTCGAGACCGAGGCCGTAGACGAAGAACTCGGACGAGATCGCATCGCCGGCGGAGGCATCCTCCATCCGCCTGATCAGCGACTTGCCGCCGCCCGAATAGCCGGACACCGCATTGATGGTCACCGGAAAGTCCGCCGGCATCAGCCCGGACGCGACCAGGGGCCGCAGCAGCGCGATGGCGGAGAGCGCGTAGCAGCCGGGATTGGCCACCAGGCGCGCGCCGGCGATCCTGGCTTCATGCCCCGCCTCGAGCTCGGGATAGCCGAACACCCAGCCGTCCGCCGTCCGGTGGGCCGTCGAGGCGTCGATGATCCGGGTGCTGTCGGCGGCGAGCGCCACGGCCTCGCGGGCGGCGTCATCGGGCAGGCAGAGGATGGCGACGTCGGCTTCCGCGAGCGCCGCCTTCCGGGCGCCCGCGTCCTTGCGCGACGCGTCGTCCAGGTGGATCAGCGAGAGGTCGTCCCGGGGCCCGAGCCGCCCGACGATCTGCAGGCCGGTCGTCCCCGCCTCGCCGTCGATGAAAAGCTTTGCGGTCATTGGTTCTTGCCATCGCCAACAGAAAAATCAATCAAGGGTCTGAGAATTTCTCTATCTCCAAATGTCTCAGCTTAAAAAGCCTTGTGGATTGCATCTACTTCCCGTGTCGAGTTCTTTGTTACCTCGGCGGATTTCTGCAGGCTCTCAGCCCGCATAAAGTAGATCAGGAAGTCCCCTTCGCCGGTCCGCTCCAGGAAGACCGACTCCAAGCTGACGCCTTCGTCCACTAAGGCGTCTACAACTTCTTCTGGGCGCGCATTCATCGCCTCCGCCCAGGCGTCAACCTTTGGCAGACTTCCCGGCTTCAACTTTATCCGTGCACAAACAGTCTCGGTCATGGTCTCACAGTCCACCGTGGGCGGCTGACATAAGCCCTCAGGAGCGGAAAGTGAAGTTAATTCGCGCCGGAAACGACGCTCAAAGCCAACCGGCAGGCGCTCTTCATCGCCTTATACCGGTTCCAATTGTGTCCGGCGCCCATGGGAGGTTGCAGCTGAGCTCTTCGGTTTTCGGCGGCTTCTTCTGATAGGTCTGTTCATTGGCGACCGGACGCTTGGCGTAGCCCGCCGCATGCCGATCCCAAAATCGGGCGGATGGTTTAATTTTTTGGCTCTCTGATCTGTTCGGCCCGGAGGCGTGTCTCTCAATCGGCGACAAACGCGATGAACCGCCCGGAGACTAGCGCCGCGACCCAGCAGGCGATAGAGAAGAATCCCATGAGGCGCGCCGCACCGTCGGGCGCATCGGCGAGATCGGCGCCGTACCGTTTTATCGACGTGATTGCCGAGCCCGCTCCCAGCAGGACCAGAAGCAACTTCAACTGAAATGCCGGATTGAGCGCGTACTCGCTCGCCCGGGTGGCGAACAGGATGGAGCCGGTCAGTACCGCCAAGACGAAACCGGTTCCGGCCGTTCGGGCGAGAATTCGGACAATCGGGTCCCGTGGAATAGTTGGCCACAGGCCGATCAGCCGCAGCGACAGGGGCACCGACCCTCCGACCAGAAGCGCGATGGCGAGGACGTGACCGGCATTGACCGCCGCATAGGTCCAGCGGGAAAACCGGATCGCCTCAATAGGCGCGAACGTCTCCAGCGATCCGAGAATTCCCTCCAACGGGCTGATCCATCGCTCGTCGCGGCCGATCCTAGTCGCGGCCCGGATAAAGGTCGTAGCGCTTGCCGGAAATGAATATCTCCTCGGCCTTCATCAGCTTGTCGTTGATGTTGACCGACGGCTCACCGATGATCCGCACCTCGACCCCCTTGGCCAGATCGCCGGCCTTGAGACCGGCGCGTTGGTTCCGCCAGGGCTGGCCCACTTCGACGGTCCAGACCTCGCCTTCGGCATCGACGGTGAGGACGCCGTGGGGGTTGCCCAACTTGACGGTCTTGATCAGGCCGGTGAGTTGAATATTACCGCCAGTCGTCCATGACCAGCCGTGATGGGCAAGGGCGGTAGTCGCCCCGATGACGAGGATGGCGACAAATGCGGCGACGGGGGCAAGACGTGCTTTCAACTGGCGCATGATTTCTTCTCGGTTCCGGTTTCCGGGAGCAGTATAGCCCTAACGAACGAAAACGGCCTCCCCGTCGCCGGGGAAGCCGCACAATTTCGTGTAAACGTCTCGCCTAACGTTTCGAGAACTGGAACGACCGGCGGGCCTTGGCGCGGCCGTACTTCTTCCGCTCGACGACGCGGCTGTCGCGGGTAAGGAACCCGCCTTTCTTGAGGGCCGGGCGCAGCGCCGGGTCGTGGCAGGTCAGCGCCTTGGAGATGCCGTGGCGCACCGCGCCGGCCTGGCCCGAAAGCCCGCCGCCGGAAACCGTGCACATGACGTCGTACTGATCGACGCGGCCCACTTCCTGGAACGGCTGGTTGAGCATCATCCGCAGCACGGGGCGCGCGAAGTAGGTCTCCACGTCCCGGTCGTTGACCACGATCTTGCCGCTGCCGGGCTTAAGCCAGACGCGGGCCACCGCATCCTTCCGCTTGCCGGTGGCATAGGCGCGGCCGTGCTCGTCGAGCACCGGCTCGGCGGGCGCCGCCGGTGCGGCCTGGACGGGCGCCTCGGCTTCCGCGGCCGCATCACCGCCTTCGAACGATTCTTTCAGTTCCTCGAGGGCCTCCGCTGTCGGTTGATCAGCCATATCAGGCGCTCCTCTTGTTCTTCGGGTTCATGGCGGCGACGTCCAGCACCTGAGGCTCTTGCGCCCCGTGGGGGTGTTCGGCGCCGGCATAGACGTGCAGCTTGCGCATCTGCTGGCGGCCCAGGGGCGAGCGGGAGATCATCCGCTCGATGGCCTTGTGAACCACCCGCTCCGGGTGCTTGCCATCGAGAATCTCGCCGGCGGTCGCTTTCTTGATGCCGCCCGGATAGCCGGTGTGACGGTAATAGGTCTTGTCGGTGCGCTTGTTGCCGGTGAGCCGGACCTTGCCCGCATTGACGACGATGATGTTGTCACCGCAATCGATATGCGGGGTGAAGGTGGGCTTGTGCTTGCCGCGCAGCCGGGAAGCGACGATGCTGGCGAGCCGGCCAAGGACCACATCCTCGGCGTCGATCACGAACCAGTCCCGCTGTACGTCGCTGGGTTTGGCTGAATAGGTTTTCATCCACTAATTCCTCTTGAAGACGCGCGAATATACGGTTTCGCGCGCGCAAGTCAACGGCGAAAATTTCGAAAATTCCAATGATTTCCGAGAGTTATAAATGAGGTATTATAATACCCCATTCCAATCATCAAGAGCACGGGGACGCTGGTCAGATTATCCCTTGCGGTGCCAGGATCAAAGGCGGATTCTCAACGCCAGCGACGCACCCCAAGGAGGCTCCCAAATGCCCGACGCCCCCCAGCCGGACCAGATCGACGAGACCATCTTGCTCCGCGACGACACGGATGCCGGCATCACCACGGTGACCCTGAACCGTCCCGCCAAGCGCAATGCGCTCTCGGACGCCATGCTCGCGGAGCTGAAGTCAACGCTCGACGCCATCAACGAGGACCCCGCGGTCCGGGTGGTCATTCTTGCGGCCAACGGTCCGGTCTTCAGCGCCGGGCATGACTTGAAGGAAATGCGGGCCGACCCCTCCTACGACAACATCCTCAGGCTGTTCACCAAATGCAGCGAGGTGATGCTGACCCTCACACGGATGCGCCAGCCGGTCATCGCCCGGGTGCACGCGACCGCCGCCGCCGCCGGGTGCCAACTCGTCTCCGCCTGTGACCTCGCCGTCGCCGGGGAAGACGCCAAGTTCGCCACGCCGGGCATCGTCAACGGGCTGTTCTGCTCGACGCCCATGGTGCCGCTCAGCCGAACCGTCGGGCGCAAGGCGGCGATGGAAATGCTGCTCACGGGCAATCTCATCGATGCCGAGCGGGCGCTTCGGTTCGGTCTGGTTAACCGGGTGGTGCCCGCCGATCAACTCGACCAAGCGGTGATGGAATTCGCCGAACGGATCGCCAGCCTGTCGACCAAGTCCATGTCCATGGGCAAGGAGGCGTTCTACAAGCAGATCGACATGGACCTGGACGAAGCTTACGCATTCACCTCGAAAGTGATGGCCGAGAATATGCAGGTGCACGATGCCCGGGAGGGCATCGACGCGTTTCTCGAGAAACGTCACCCCGAATGGCGGGACCGGTAGGCACCCGGCTTGAACCTGTATTACCCCGATACGTCGATCCGCAACATCCTCCGGCGGGTCAAGACCATCGCCATGGTCGGCGCCAGTCCGGATTGGGTCCGGCCCAGTCACTTCGCCATGAAGTATTTGCAGCGCAAGGGCTACCGGGTGATCCCGGTGAACCCGCGGGCCGCCGGCACCGAGATACTCGGCGAAGAAGTCTACGGTGCGTTGGCCGGCGTCCCGCCCACCTTCGAAATGGTCGACGTGTTCCGCAACTCGGACGCCGCGGGACCGATTACCGACGAGGCCATCGAGATCGCATCCGAGAAAGGGATCGAGTTCATCTGGATGCAGTTGGGTGTGGTCAACGACGAAGCGGCTGCCCGCGCCGAAGCGGCCGGGCTGTCGGTGGTCATGGACCGCTGCCCCAAAATCGAATACGGACGCCTGTTCGGCGAGTTGAGCTGGTCGGGCGTCAACTCCAGGATCATCACCGCCAAGCGCGCGCCCTTCAGACGGTAGGACCATGAGCGGCAAAACGGAAAAATCAGGTCCCATCGAGTACGGTTTCGAGACCCGGGCGGTTCACGCCGGCGCCCAACCGGACCCGGTCACCGGCGCGCGGGCCACACCCATCTATCAGACGACGTCCTACGTTTTCGACGACACCGAACATGCCGCCGATCTGTTCAACCTGTCCCGGTTCGGCTTCATCTATTCCCGGCTCGGCAACCCGACCGTCTCGGTGCTGGAGGAGCGTGTCGCCAACCTGGAAGACGGGCGGGCGGGCCTCGCGGCGGCATCCGGCCATGCGGCCCAGTTCCTGACCTTCTTCACCCTGCTGGAGCCCGGCGACGAGTTCATCGCGTCGCGCAATCTATATGGCGGGTCGGTCACCCAGTTCGGCCTGTCGTTCAAGCGGCTGGGGTGGACTTGCCGTTTCGTCGACCCGGCCGACCCGGAGAACTTCCGGGAAGCCCTGACGCCGAAGACCAAGGCGATCTTCCTCGAGGTGCTTGCCAATCCCGGCGGCATCATCGTCGATCTGGAGCCGGTGGTGGAAATCGCGCGCGCAGCCGGCATTCCGGTGATCGTCGACAACACCATGGCGTCTCCCTATCTTTGCCAGCCGATCAAATGGGGCGCCGACATCGTCATACACTCGACCACCAAGTACCTCTCCGGGCACGGCAATTCCATGGGCGGCGCGATCGTCGAGAGCGGCAAATTCGACTGGCTCCAGGGCGGCAAGTTCCCGGGCATGACCGAGCCGGACCCGGCCTATCACGGGCTCACCTTCTACGAGACCTTCGGCGACTTCGGCTTCACCACCAAGGCCCGAGCCGTCGCGCTCCGGGATTTCGGGCCGACCATGGCGCCGTTGAATGCGTTTCTGACCATCACCGGGATCGAGACCCTGGCGCTGCGCATGGACCGCCATGTGGCCAACGCCCAAAGGGTTGCCGAATTCCTCGAGGCGCATCCGGCTGTCGATTGGGTTTCCTACGCCGGATTGGCGTCGAGCCCGTATCACGACCTCGCGGCGAAGTACCTCCCCAACGGGCCCGGCGCCACGTTCACCTTCGGCCTCAAGGGCGGCTTCGATGCCGGTGTCAAAATGGTCGAGGCCTGCGAGCTGTTTTCCCATCTCGCCAACATCGGCGACACCCGGAGCCTGATCATCCACCCCGCCTCGACGACCCACCGGCAGCTTAGCGGGGAGCAGCAGATCGCCGCCGGGGCCGGTCCCGACGTCATCCGGCTGTCGATCGGGATCGAGAACGCCGACGACATCCTGCGTGATTTGGATCAAGCGCTGAGCGCCGCCCGAATGGCATAACCTCTCCCATGAACGACCTGAAGCGCCGCGCCCACGCGTTTTTGGAGCTCTCGGTCCCCGGGGACAGAATGTTCTTCGTTATCTCCGGCTAGCTCGAAGTGCAGGCGCCGGGATTGCCGTCGCGGCCATGATCGTCGGTGATTTCGCCGGCCCCGCCTCGGCAATGATCATCGGTGATTTCGCCGGCCCCGGCCTTTCCTAGCACGCCGGCAGGTTGACCGCGAGGCCGCCGAGACTGGTTTCCTTGAACTTGGAACTCATCTCGGCGCCGATCTGGCGCATGGCCTCGATGCAATTGTCGAGGGGCATGAAATGGCTCCCGTCCCCGTGCAGGGCGAGCGACGCGGCCGACACCGCCTTGACGGCGCCGATGCCGTTGCGCTCGATGCACGGTACCTGGACGAGGCCGCCCGCCGGGTCGCAGGTCATGCCGAGATGGTGCTCCAAGGCGATCTCGGCGGCGTTCTCTACCTGTGCCGGCGAGCCACCCAGCGCCGCCGCCAGCCCCGCCGCCGCCATCGCCGACGCCGAACCAACCTCGGCCTGGCAGCCGCATTCCGCGCCGGAGATGGAGGCGTTGGCCTTAATCAGACCGCCGATGGCCGCGGCGGTCAGCAGGATGTCGGCAATCCCCGCCTCCGCCGCGCCGACGCAGTGATCGCGGTAGTAGCGGATGACCGACGGGATGACACCGGCAGCCCCATTGGTCGGTGCGGTGACGACCCGGCCGCCGGCTGCGTTCTCTTCATTGACCGCCATGGCGTAGACCGAGAGCCAATCCACCACCTGGTGAGGCTGCTGGCTGTTCGATCCCCGCTCGGCGATCAGGTGCTCATGGATGCCGCGGGCGCGGCGGGCGACGTCGAGGCCGCCGGGCAGACTGCCATCCGCCGACAATCCGCGCTCGATGCAGCTTTCCATCACCGACCACACATGGGAAAGTCCGTCATCGAGTTCGGTTTCGCTCATCATGGCAAGTTCGTTCGCCCGCTTCATGCCGGCGATGGAGAGCCCCGAGGCCGATGACATCTCCAGCATCTCGGCGGCGCTGCTGAACGGATACGGGACCGGACGGCCTTCCGCCTCCCCCGTGCCGGCATGGGTCAATTCCTCCGCCGACAGGACGAATCCGCCGCCGATTGAGTAGTAGGTTTGCGAGACAAGCTCGCTGCCGTCCGCGCCGGCGGCGGCGAATGTCAATCCGTTTGGGTGACCCGGCAGCGGCGCCGCCAGATCCAGATGCAGATCCGTTTCCGGTGAGAATGCCATCGCCGGCAGCCCGGGCGGCGCAACCCGGCGGTCTCCCCGCACGCGCGCCTCGATCGCATCGGCCCGGTCAGGGTCCACGGACGACGGATCGCAGCCCATGAGACCCAGAATGATGGCGCGGTCGGTGCCGTGTCCCTTCCCCGTGTGCGCCAACGAACCGTAGAGCGTGCAGCTCACCCGCTCCGGCGCGTGCCCGTGCCGGCGCAGCAAATCGAGAAAACGCGCCGCCGCCACCATCGGTCCCATGGTGTGGGAGCTGGAGGGACCGATGCCGATCTTGAACAGCTCGAAGACGCTGACGAACATGACACTCCTTCCCCTCGAATTCCTATCGTCGGGCCGGCGGCGGATTGTCGGCCCGCTCTATTGCCGCCGCGGCCTCATCAAATCGCCGCTCCTTGGTCAGTGCTTCGGCCGGCCGGGTGACTTGACCGACGATTCCATGAATTCGGCCCAATCCGGTTCACCGGCGATCGCCCGGCTGAAGTGGCGGACAATTATTCCTTTTTCGACCGGGATTCGACCAGCATATCGCAGATTTCGCGTACCGCCCCCTCGCCGCCTTTTTTCTCGGTGACATAAACCGCCGCCGCCAGGGCCTCGCCGGTTGCATCGGCAACGGTTATCGGGCAGCCGATCGCCTCGAAGACCGGCAAGTCGTTCAGGTCGTCGCCCACATGGGCTACGTGAGCGAGGTCGATATCGAGTTCCCTGCATAGCGTCGAAAGGGTGTTGAGTTTGTCTTCGCTGGCCAGAAAGACGTACTCGATGCCGAGCCGTTCGGCGCGATGGGCGATGGATTGGGACCGGCTCGCGGTAATGATCGCGATGGGGATGCCCATCGCCTGGACGAGCTGCATACCGAGCCCGTCCTTGACGTTGAATTTCCGCATTTCCTCGCCTGAATCCGCGTAGTAGAGCCCGCCATCGGTGAGGACGCCGTCCGTGTCCAGCGACAACAGCCGGATTCCGGACAGCAGCGCCCGCAGGCGGTCGTCTTGTAATTCGTTCATTGCGCGCCCTCCCCGGCTTTCATCAACGCCTCTACCCGTGCCACGTCTTCGGGCGTATCCACCCCGATCGAGCCCGGCGCCACCGGTACGGCGGCGATCCGTTCGCCGCGTTCCAGGAACCGGAGTATCTCGATGCTCTCCGCCCGTTCCACCGGTCCGCGCTCATAGCCGGCGTAGCGCGCCAGGGAGTCCGGCGTAAATGCGTAGAGACCGACATGGACGGCCGGCGTCATCGCCTCGCCCATGGCATAGGGGATGGGGTAACGGGAAAACGATATGGCACAGCCATCCATGCTCGGCAGCAGGTGGACGACGGACGGGTCGGCCTGCTGTTCCCGGCTCGTGCCGTCAATATAACCGGTGGCGACATCGATCCCCCGGGGGATCGCATCCAGCAGACAGCGCGCCACCGCGTCGATGGAGTCGGGGTGGATCAGCGGCTCGTCGCCTTGAACGTTTACATAGACGTCCGCCGGCCGGCTGCGGGCCACTTCGGCCAGCCTGTCGGTGCCCGTCGGATGTTCGCCGGACGTCAATTCATAGGCCATCCGGTTTGCTTCGCACACCTCGGCAATCCGTTCGTCATCGGTGGCGATCACCACCTCGTCGACGGCCGCCGCCTCCGTCGCCCGATCCCAGACATGGGCGATCATCGGCCGCCCGGCGATGAGCGTTACCGGCTTGCCGGGAAACCGCGTCGAGGCCCAGCGGGCGGGGATAACAGCCAAGACAGTCATGCGGCGAGTATAATCAACAACTTAGCTTGGACTAGCCAAATCGGCGGCGAACCGGCGAAGGGCCGCCGGTGCCGGTGCGCCCGGGAATGGCGACCGGCCGGTGACGGCAACGAAGCCGCCGATGCGGATGGAGTCCCGGGCGGCGGCGGCAATTGACCGGAGCAGAAGCAGCCCGGCGGGAAACCCGGTCGATCCCGGGGACCGCCTTCGCCGCGCGTTCACTTCTTCTCCGACTCCATCGGGACCGCGGTGCGGGCCTCCCGCGCCTGGCGCCAGCGCATGGTCTTCAACAGGGTCTCGATGGTGATCGAGCCGAACGTGGCGCGGGCGATATCGTCAATCTCGCCCAGCACCAGATCGAGGGCCTGGCCGATCTCCGTATCCGCCCCGTCGCCGCTCCCGGTGTCCGACGAGATGTCCTCGAACAGGTTGATCACGTCGAGCAGCGTCACCCGTCGGGCATTGCCCGAGAACCGGTAGCCGCCGCCGGCGCCGCGCGCCGACTCCACCAGACCGGCCCGCCCGAGATCACGTAGCACCTTGGCGAGATGGTTGCCGGAAATCCCGTAGGCGGCGGCGATGTCGGCGGCCGATAGCTGCTCGTCCGGATTGGCCGCCAATTCGAGAACCGCGTACAGCCCGTAACGGGTGGCTTTTTGAAGCTTCATCGGCGGTGCCCGCTAATCAATGGGCTTCTCCAGTTCGATGAACGAACCGGCCATCATGCCCTGGGAACGGAAGAACGACATATTGAGCTGGTCGTGGCGCGCCAGCATGGTGCGCACGGTTTTGACCCCGTCGGCGGAAAACCGCTCACAAATGGCATCGAACAAGGCCGAGCCGACGCCCGCGACCCGGCGTTCATGCACCACGCCGATGGTCAGGATCCAGCCGCAGGGCCGGGAGCCGAATTCCCAGGCACGCACCTCGCCGACGATGAATCCCAAAAACTCGTGATCCGGCGACACGCTCTCGGCGATCAGGAAGTGCTGACCGGGATGGCGTTCGATTTCGTGAAGCGTCTCGCCCCAATAGTCCGGTTTGTGCAGGCCCGTATTGTCGCCGTCCAGCTCAATCACCAGGGGCAAGTCATCGGCGGTGGCCCGGCGGACCAGGACATCCGCCTCCCCGTCGCCGGTGGCGTGGCGGGTGGCGTTGTCGTTGGCGAGCAGTGTGGTGTCGTCGGTCATTCGGTTTCGACGGTTCAGCTTGGTGCGATTCGCCTGTTGACACAATGAGGCCGTTCGCGGCATAAGTAAATAGGTATTTCGGTACCGATTTACTTATAACTACAAATGACCGCATAATTCGGACGTTTTTGGGAACCCGGGCCGCCTCCGTCAAGACATCCCGGGGCCGGGAACCGGGAGAAAGAAGGACTTAGACCCGCCATGATCGACTTCAGGACCCAACCGGACCAGTACAAGCACTGGAAGCTCAGCTTCGACGGCTCCGTCGCGACGCTCACCATGGATGTGGACGAGAACGGCGGCCTTGTAGACGGCTACGAACTCAAGCTCAATTCCTACGACCTTGGCGTCGATATCGAGCTCTATGACATTACCCAGCGGCTGCGCTTCGAACACCCCGAGGTCGGCTGCGTCATGATGACCTCCGGCAAGGACCGGGTGTTCTGCGCCGGCGCCAACATCAAGATGCTCGGCACTTCGTCTCACGCCTGGAAGGTCAACTTCTGCAAGTTCACCAACGAAACCCGGAACGGTATCGAAGACGCCTCCGAAGTCTCCGATCAGAAGTATCTCTGCGTGATCAACGGCGTCGCCGCCGGCGGCGGCTATGAGCTCGCGCTCGCCGCCGACCGCATCATGCTGGTTGATGACGGCTCATCGTCGGTTTCCCTCCCCGAAGTGCCGCTGTTGGCGGTGCTGCCCGGTACCGGCGGGCTGACCCGCGTCGTCGACAAGCGCCATGTGCGCCGCGACCATGCGGACTACTTCTGCACTCTCACCGAGGGCATCAAGGGCAAGCGCGCCGTCGACTGGAAACTGGTCGACGAGGTCGTGCCGCGCTCCAAGCTCGAGGAAACCGCCGCGGCGCGGGCCCGGGAACTCGCCGCCGGCACCAACCGGCCCAAGGACGCCCACGGCATCGAGCTGACACCGCTGGACATCGTTTTCTCCGACAACGCCGTCAAATACGGCACCCTCGACGTGGAAATCGACCGGCACAATCATGTCGCGACCGTCACGCTGAAGGCCCCCGACGAAGCGCCCTCTTCCGACGTCGCCACCATTCACGACCAGGGTGCGGCGTACTGGCCGCTGGCCTTCGCCCGCGATCTCGACAATTTCATCATCCACATGCGGACCAACGAGCCCGAGATATCCACCTGGGTATTCAAGTCCGTCGGCGACGGCGCCAACGTGGCGGCCGCCGACCAGGCGCTGATGGACAACGCCGGCGACTGGCTGGTGCGTGAGATCATCCATTACCTGAAACGCACCCTGAAGCGCCTCGACGTCTCGTCCCGCAGCGTCATCACGCTGGTCGAGCCGGGCAGCGCGTTTTCCGGCACCTTTTTCGAATTCGTCCTCGCCGCAGACCGCTCCTACATGCTGGACGGAAACCTCGAGGGCTCGAACCTGCCGCCGGCGACGGTGCAATTGACGGGGATGAATTTCGGCCACCTCCCCATGTGCAACGGCCTGTCGCGCATGGAGACCCGCTTCCTCGACGAGAGTTCCCGTATCGAGGACGCCAAGGCCGAGATCGGCAACGATTTGGACGCCGAGACCGTAGATGAACTGGGCCTCGTTACCTTCATCCCCGACGATATCGACTGGGATGACGAAGTGCGCATCGCCATCGAGGAGCGCGCCAGCTTCTCCACCGACGCGCTGACCGGCATGGAAGCCAGCCTCCGATTTGCCGGTCCCGAAACCCTGGAAACCAAAATCTTCGGCCGGCTCAGCGCGTGGCAGAACTGGATTTTCCAGCGCCCCAACGCGGTCGGCGACGAAGGCGCACTGAAGCTCTACGGCACAGGACAGAAAGCGAATTTCAACAAGGAACGGGTATAGAACCATGGCTACTGTTGATCTGAACCAGAAGATTCCCAACAACGTCGGCTTGGCGGACGACCGCCGGCTGCAACGGGCCCTGGAGAAATGGCAGCCGGAATTCCTCAGCTGGTGGAACGAGTTGGGACCGGTGCAAAGCAAGGCGAACGACGTCTACCTGCGCACCGCCGTCGATGTTTCCGGCGCCGGCTGGGCCCAGTTCGACTACGTGAAGATGCCCGAGTACCGCTGGGGCATATTCCTCGCCGACAAGGAGGAAGGCCGCGAGGTCAACTTCGGCAGCCACAAGGGCGAGGCCGCCTGGCAGGACGTGCCCGGCGAATACCGCGCCGAGCTGCGCCGCCTGATCGTCACCCAGGGCGACACCGAGCCGGCTTCGGTCGAGCAGCAGCGCCGCCTGGGCATGATTTGCCCGTCGCTCTATGACCTGCGTTCGCTCTATCAGGTGAACGTCGAAGAGGGCCGTCACCTGTGGGCCATGGTCTATCTGCTTCACGCCTACTTCGGCCGCGACGGCCGCGAGGAAGCGGAAGAGATGCTGCAGCGTCACGCCGGCGATGCCGACAAGCCGCGGATTCTCGAGGCGTTCAACGAGAACACGGACAACTGGCTCAGCTTCTTCATGTTCACCTACTTCCAGGACCGGGACGGCAAGTTCCAGCTCCACAGCCTGGCCGAAAGCGGCTTCGATCCGCTGGCCCGGACCTGTCAGTTCATGCTGACCGAGGAAGCCCACCACATGTTCGTCGGCGAGACCGGAGTCGGCCGGGTGGTCAAGCGCGCCGCCCAGATGTCGGCCGAGCACAACACCCTCGATATCCGCCCCCACGGCGGCATCGACCTGCCGACCATCCAGAAGTACATGAACTTCCACTTCTCCATCTGCCTCGACCTGTTCGGGCAGGAGCACTCCACCAACGGGGCCAACTACTATTCCATGGGCCTCAAGGGGCGCTATCTGGAAACCAAGATCGACGACGATCATGTGCTGACGGACGCGGTCTACAACGTGCCGATCATCGACAACGGCAAGATCACCACCGGCGAGGACACCGCGCTTCTGGCCATTAACGAGCGGCTCCGCGACGACTACATCGCCGACTGCCAGCGCGGCGTCGACCGGTGGAACAAGTCGATCAAGGATGCCGGCGTCGACTTCGAGCTGACGCTGCCCCACAAGGCCTTCCACCGGAACATCGGCACCTTCCAGGGCCAGTACGCCTCGCCCGAGGGTGAGATCATGGAGAAGGACGCCTGGGAAGCGAAGGCCCCCGAGTGGCTGCCCACCGAGGACGACCGGAAGTACGTGCTGTCGCTGATGGCGCCGGTCCACGAGCCCGGCAAGATGGCCAACTGGATCGCCCCGCCGGATCGCGGCATCCACGGCCAACCCATCGAGTTCGAGTACGTCAGAATCCATTGAGAGTGGATAGCCGCGATCCTCATCACAGAAACACGGGCCGGGTAAACCCGGCCCGAGGCCGCGGCATCCACGGCCAACCCACCGAGTTCGAATACGTCAGAATCTACTAGGCGAATTCACCAAGAATCCCCCTCTTCCTCCGGATTCTTCTGCGAAAGTCGCAAGGATGGGTTTGTGTCGGGGGTTGGGGCTGTTTTGGTACTGGCCGGCGGGTTTGCCGCGGCGTTTGCGGTCCGGATTGCGGTGCGTTTTGCGGTTTCCGGGCGCGTCGCACCCTCACGGCCCGGCGAGCAGGCAGGCCCGGCGCATGTTGTAGACGGCGGCGGCGGCGAAGAGGCGGGCCGTGTTCCTGTCCCGGGACCGGCTCTTGGCGCGGCGCAGCCCGTAGAAGCGCTTGAGGGCGGAGAACACGGCCTCGACCGGGGCGCGCCGTCGCGCGATCAGAGCGTTGCGGCGCTGCTGCCAATGGGGCAGCGCGGCTATGTGCTTGTGCCGCCGGTGCATGATCCGGTCC
>LXNI01000327.1_pt1 | contig 59447 bp, 48 predicted proteins | sample 809091 | NCBI WGS metagenome assembly LXNI01 (sample SAMN04870527, study PRJNA318959) | sponge metagenome | biome: 01000161; feature: marine sponge reef; material: water | host: Sarcotragus foetidus | place: Greece: Milos, Mediterranean Sea | collected 2013-05-29 | depth 5-7 m
CCGGATGATCGGGGAAGGTATCGCCGCCGGCCGGTAGGCGGCCCATGCAGGGCTGCGTCGGGCCGGCGGCGAAGTTCTCGGCTTTGGCAGGGAGGATACCGTCGCCGAGAAGTCGGCAGGCTGCGCTACCGTGCGCGCATCAGTGCTTGTGCGGGAGCGTGCCGCGGCCGATCACGGCGCAGTTGCGCTTCGCGGCCTTCCGGCATTTGGCGAGCGCGGCGGCCTGCGCCTTGCCGGCGTCTCCGGCCAGAGCGGTGAAGACATTGCTGGGAAGCGGCTGCATGACGGGCTTCGCATCGGCCGCCGCCATGGCGTAGTGAACCTGGTGCGCCTGCGCCGCAGAGGCGGCACAAATCGCGGAAACCGTCAGGATACCGGCAAATTTCTTGAGCATGATTGCCTCCTTTCAGACTAAATTGCACTTGGGAAATGGAAGAGGTTATTCAAGACAGAAATTGCAATAACTTCTTGGATTAATCGAAATTTCTACTGCTACTAATGCTGGAGGATTGCCGGTTCACCTGACCGGTGCAGTCTGGAACCCGACAGAACAGCAATCGCTCCGATAAATCAATTCAACGATCAAACGGAAAAAATATGCATATATTCAACGAGTTACATGATACCACGGCCCCATATCGCATCAGACATATGCCTGACTAAATCCCGTTCTGTAGCCAGTCAGGCACTACGAAATTCGATGAGAAGATCGGTTTTCTACAGGTATAGAATTTTCTTATTCGATAATTTTCGTCGATAAAGTATCAAAAATAACTATTTAATCTATAACATTTTCTAGGGTTAATCGAAGAATCTCCATCATTGGAAGCACTAAGAAAGTGCGGCTCGCCCGCAAGCAAATCGCAATGCCAATATGCTTCGATCCGGCTTCCGGAGCAGGCTGTTCGTCCGCGTCCGCCTCAGCCCTCGTAGATCCGGATGGCGAGCGGGGCGGAGCGGAAGTTGTTGGTCGGCGAGGTATCGGCCGGGCAGGCCGAGACCGCGGCCAGGATATTCATTTCGGCGCGCAGCTCGATATAGTCGTCGGGTCCGGCCTCCGATGGCAGGATTTTGAAGCTCCCGTCGGTGTAGAGGTCGACATTCATGAAGACGTTGAACACGTCGAAGATGTCGTCGCCTGTCAGGCCGAACGGCTCGACCGCCTCGCGCAGGTTTTCCTGGCACGAACGATGGCTGCCGGGCGGGAGGTTGTCGCGGATTTCGTAGAGCCGGGTCGAGCAGCGCCCGCCCATGTTGCCCCAGTGGTTGGGGTAGGTGTCGTCCAGCACCGTCATCATGACGTTTTCGCGCGGCGGCTTGGAATAGAAATGTTTGAAGGCCTTGCTGGTGCCGGTGCCGGCGGTCACGTTGATCGCCCAGCTCTGGCCGCAGTGGAACGTCTCCTTCTGGTCGTCGGCATTGTAGAAGGCACAATCGCCGACCTGGCCGCCCTCAACCTGCGCAATGCGGAAGACCTGGCCCTTCTCCACGACGAAGCCGCGCCCGTAGCGCGCCGGAATGACAAATTCCTCGAGCAGTTTTCCTGGCATGACCTATTCCTCTTCCGTAGCCGCGCACTCGTCGCCGTAGACCATCCGCCGCTCGTCCTCCAGCCGGAAACCCGGCAGGCCGAGGCTGTCCTGAAACATGCGCAGATAGGCGGGCGAGGTCCTGCCGCCGTTCTCCCGCGCTTCGCCCAACGCCGCTCGCGCGGTTTCCGTCGCCTGCGGATCGACCGCGCCGGCCGCGTCGAGCACCACGCCGTAAACCGCCTTGGCATAATCCGCCGTGATCCGCTCCTCTCCAATATCCGCCGCGACAAGCGCCGGGTCGCGTTCCAGCGGATCGCCCTGCCCAGCGCCGCCGGCCCCGATATGGCAGAAGACCTCGCCCTCGCCGAGATGGATCGCCTCCATCGGCATGACCGGCACGGTCCGCTGGTCCGGGCCCGGATTGACGATGTTCCACGAAGGCGTGCCCGGAGAGCCGCCTTCGAGACCGTAGGGCAGGAACTGCCGCCTGTCGGAGCGCATGACCATCCTCACGCCGCCGGGCGCACGCACCCGGTACTGCCGCCGGTAGGCCGGCGCGCCGCGGAAGCGGCCCGGCCCGCCGGAATTCTCGACCATGCCGTAGCGTTCGACCTCAAGCGGATGCAATGCCTCGATCATTTCGACCGGCTGGTTGGTCAGGTTGCCGCCGGGATTGGGGATGCCGAAGCTACCGTCGCGGTCCGGCATCGCGCCCCAGCTTCCCGCCAGTGTCTCGGACAGGACGAACTGCCGGCCGCGGTGCATGCCGCTGATCGCCGGGAAGGTGACGCCGCCCTCGCCGGCCGCCGGGATCCTGTCCGGCACGATCTGCGCGAATGCGCCGAGCAGCACGTCGATGGCGCGCCAGCCAACGATTGCCCGCGCCGCGCAGGCCGCCGGCGGGCGCGGGTTGACGATTGTGCCCTCCGGCAGGCGGATGTCGATCGCGCGGGCGAAACCCTCGAAGTTGGGAATTTCCTCTCCCGCGATACATTTCACGATGAGCTGGACGGCGGACTTGACGAAGGGCGACGGACAGTTGATCGCGCCCGGCACTTCCGGTGCGGTGCCGGCCCAGTCCACGGTCATGCGGTCGCCGTCCACGGTTACCGTCACCTTGAGCGGGATCGGCGCCGGGTCGTCGCCGAGCCCGTCGAGAAAGTCCGTGAAAGACCATTGCCCGTCCGGCAGTTTCGCTATCTCCTGCCGCGTTACCGCTTCGGCATAATCGTGCAGATCGGCCAGCATGGCGCGGAAAGTCTCGCTGCCGTGTTTCTCCACCAATCGGCCGTAAGCGCCTTCCGCCGTGGCGCAGGCGGCGACCTGGGCGCGCATGTCGCCGGCCAGCTTGTCGGGCACGCGGCTGTTCTGGTGCATCAGCCGGAAGAAGGTCTCGTTCGGCCGGCCCTCCTCGTACATTTTCAGGACCGGGATGCGCAGACCTTCCTGGAAGATCTCCGTGGCGTAAACCGCCGTGCTGCCCGGCGCGATGCCGCCCATGTCGATCTGGTGGACCAGGGTCGCGGCATAGCCCTCCAGCGCGCCGCCATAGAAAAGCGGCTTGACGATATAGACATCCGGCAGATGCATGCCGCCGGCGGTGTAGGGATCGTTGAAGACGAAGATGTCGCCGGGCTTCGTATTGTCGCCGTATTCCGCGACCAGCGCCGCCATGGCGTCCGGAAAGGAGCCGAGATGCAGCGCCATGGTCAGGCCATGGGCGACCGCGGCGCCGTGCCGGTCGCACAGGCCGGTCGAGTAATCCATCGAATCCCGGACGATGGAGGAGTAGGCCGTGCGCAGCACGACCAGCGCCATCTCGTCGGCGATCGACGACAGGGCGTTGCGCACCACCTCCAGGGCGATCGGATCGGCGTTGCGGCCGGGCCGGGTCATGCGACGCTTCCCTTCTCCAGCACGATATTCTGCGCCGCATCGAGGCGCGCCGTCCAGCCGGGCGGCACGACGCAGGTGGCGTCGTATTCCTCGACGATCAGCGGGCCGTTGCGCGGCCCGGCGCCCAGGCCCTCGCGCGCCACTACGGGTACGGTCTGCCGCCCGGCCGGGGCACCGAAAAAGGCCGGCCGCGTTGAAGGGGAAACTGCGGCGCCGGGCCTCGGCTGCGGCGCCGGCTTCTCCACGGCAACGGTCGCGACGGCGCGCAGGGTCACGCTCTCGACCGCTTCGGCGTCGGCCCGGTGGCCGTAGGTTCGCTCGTGCTCGTCGCCGAAGGCGGCGGCCATCGCGGCGGTATCCGGCAATCCGTCCGGCCCGTTCGCGACCGGGACAGCCAATTCGTGGGCTTGGCCCTCGTAGTGCAATTCGGCAAGCCGGCGGAGGGCATAGCCGCCGGCGCCGTAGCCCTCGGCCGCCATGTCCGCGGCGAGCCCGGCTTCGAGTTCCCGGAACAGGGCATCCAGCGCCGCCGGACCGGTATCGGCGAGCAGCGCGAGATGGCTGCGCGCCGCCTCCTGCTCGATGTCGGAGAGCAGCAGGCCGTAGGCGCTGAACACACCGGGATTGGGCGGCACCACGACCGTCGTCATCTCCAGCAGGTCGGCAATCGACGCGGCCACGACCGGGCCGTTGCCGCCGAACGCGAACAGGGCGAAATCGCGCGGGTCGCGGCCGCGATAGGTCGAGACCGCCTTGACGGCGCGCATCATGGTCCCGCAGGCGACCTCCAGGATGCCGTGGGCGGCGTCCAGCACATCCCGGCCCAGCACGGCGGCAATCCCCGCGCCGATCGCCTGCGCGGCAGCCTCCGCGTCGATGGCGAGGCCACCGCCGACCAGATAATCCGGATTGAGCCAGCCGAGGGTCAGCACCGCGTCGCAGAAGGTCGGCTCCGTGCCGCCCTGGCGATAGGCGACCGGACCGGGGACGGCGCCGGCGCTTTCCGGCCCGACCCGGACCAGCCCACCGGCATCGACCCGCACCAGGCTGCCGCCGCCGGCGCCGATCTCCGAAATGTCGATCACCGGCAACTTGAGCGCGTGGCCGCCGCCCATGACGAGCTTGCTCGACAGGTTGATGCCCGCCCCGACCTCGTAATCGCCGGTGCGCGCGACCGCACCTGCCTCGACGATCGACGCCTTGGCCGTAGTGCCGCCCATATCGAGGGTGATGCAGTCGGCCATGCCGTCGCGCGCGCCGGTATGGGCCGCGCCGATGACGCCGGCGGCCGGGCCGGATTCGACGATATAGGCCGGTTTTTCCGCCGCCGCAGCAGCACTCATGATGCCGCCGTCGGATTTCATCACCAGGATCGGCGCGGTCACGCCGATGGCGCTCAGATGCTCGCGCAGCCGGCTGAGATAGCCGCGGATCACCGGGCCGAGATAGGCGTTGATGACCGTCGTGCTGGTGCGCTCGTATTCGCGGATGACCGGCAGCAGGTCGCTGGAGCAGGTCAGGAAGACATCGTCTCCCAGCCGCTCGCGCAGGAGGGCGGCGACCTGCTGCTCATGGTCCGGGTTGGCGTAGGCGTGGAGCAGGCAGACGGCGACCGCCTCGACTCCGGCTGCCGCCAAACGTTCGGCCGCGGCCTCGACGCTCGCCCGGTCGAGCGGGCGCCAGACCTCGCCTTCCGGGCCGATCCGCTCGTCGGCTTCCAGGCGCAGCCGGCGCGGCACCAGCGGGTCGGTACGCCGGTAGTTCAGCGTGTACATTTCCGGGATGCGAAGGCGGCGCATTTCCAGCACGTCGCGGAAACCGCGGGTCGTGACCAGGCCGGTCAACGCGCCCTTGCCCTCCAGCACGGCGTTGGTCGCCACCGTCGTGCCGTGCACCACCCGGCCAATGGCGCCCGCCTCGAGCCCGGTCTCGCCGAGCAGCGCGGCGACGCCGTCGCGGATGCCCTCGCCGTAGTCGTCCGGCGTGGAGAGAAGCTTGTGCGTATGCAGGGCGCCGTCGGGCGCGGCGAGCACGAGGTCGGTAAAGGTGCCGCCGATATCGACGCCGAGGCGGTAGCCGGTTCCCGGATGCGACATAACTAGCTGTAATTCCGATATTTTCTCGTCAATTCAGCCTCGCAATCCCGAGATCCGCAAAATGAAAATTGCGCTTCGCAAGCGAAGTCGACGCCGAACCGGCGCTTCCGGGCGCAGACAAACCGCGCCCGAAGGGGCACTGCCGCGTTACCGAAATCGGCCGCATCCGGGATCTCGCAGGCCATTCTCGAGTAGTTTCGCTGCCGCGCGGAATCGCTCTGGCGACGCAACACTATCCGCCACCGGCCCTTAAACGTCGAGAGGCGGCATATCGCGGGCGATTTCCCCGGGAAATCCGATCCGGGGCGCGGCGCCGGTTTCAACGGGATGGCGCACCGGCAGGCGGGACGGCGCAACCGGACCGGGAACGGCCGACCGCAAAACCTCAACACCGGCCGCTGGTCTCCATGCGGAAAACGCCGCGCGGACAAACGCAACACAGGCAAGAATCAAACCGGATGCCATTGCAGGTATCAATGGTATCCGGTTTTCGGTAAGGTCAACTCGTTACAATCGAAAGATAGTAATTCTTCATTTTGAAATAAATAGTTAACTGACACGCGAATGTTGGGAGCAATCATGGAAAGGCGCACAAGCGCGGATGCCTATGAAGTGCTTCGCCGGGAACTCCTCCACGGCGCCCTGATGCCGGGCGAGCGGCTTCGCGTGGCCGTCCTGAACGATCGTTACCGGCTCGGCCTGACGCCGATCCGCGAAGCGCTGATGCGTTTGACCAGCGAGGGTCTGGTTTCCTGGGAGAGCCATCGCGGCGCGCGCGTCCCCGACAACGATCTCGAAGAGTTCCGCGACATGATTCAAACCCGGCGGGAAATCGAGAGATTGTGCCTGACCAAGGCCATCCGTCTGGGCGATGCAAATTGGGAAGCCGAGATTCTGCGGTCGTTTCACGTCCTGACGCGGACGCCGACTCCATACGCCGCCGAAACCAAGGAACAAGTCACCGACTGGGAGCGCTGTCACCGGCAGTTCCACTATTCGCTGGTGGCCGCCTGCGGTTCTGACTGGCTCCTACAGTTCTGGAACACGCTGGCAGACCAATCGGAACGCTATCGCAAGCTGCAACTGTTCCGGACAAAAACGAAGAAAACGCCCCATCGCGATGTCAAGAGCGATCATGAAGACATTGTGGAAGCAACCCTCGCCCGCGACGCCGATGCGGCAACGACATTCATGGATGAGCATCTGACCAAGACCGAAACAGCGATCGCAAAGCTCATCGAACCCAGGCGCGACCGGAAATCCGGACGAAAATGACGTCTTGAGGGCTGTTTCACGCCGGGCTGCTGCCCGGATCTTTCCGATCAAGCTGCCAATTGACGGGTGTCGAGCACCAGACGGCCGCGGGTGTTTTCGCCGGCTTCGAGAATACGGTGCGCTTCACCCGCCGCATCCAGGGGCAGGACGCGGCTGACCAAGGGCTGGAGATGGCCGGCTTCCGCCAGTCCGACGACAGCAGTCAGGATCTCGGGATTGTCCAGGATCATGGCCTGGCGCACCTCGATATCCAGCCCGGCCGAACGGTCCTCGAACGCCTCGGCGATCAACCACACCAGCATGCCGCCGGGCCGCAACACGCTGTAGGAACGGGTGTGGACGTCACCGCCGACGAGGTCGATCGCGACGTCCTGGCCGGACACCGCCGTCTCGAAGGCAACCTTGTCGTAGGGCACGATCCGGTCGCAGCCCAGCGCGGCGACGTGATCGCGGTTGCGTTCGCTGCAGGTGCCGGTCACCTCGGCGCCCAGATGCTTGCACAACTGTACGGCCATGCCGCCGATCGCGCCGGCTGCCGCGTGCACCAGCACCCGGTCGCCGGCCTTGACTGCGGCGGTTTCCACCACGGCGATCCAGGCACAGACACCGGCATGCATGACCGCAGCGGCCTCGACAAAACCGAAACCTTCGGGCATTGGCACGACATCGTCCGCCGGGCGGGCGGCGAGTTGCGCATAGGATCCCTGGTCGACATGCTGGCAGGTGAAGCAGACCCGGTCGCCGACGGCGAAGCCGGATACATCGGCGCCGAGCGCGCGCACGATCCCGGCGCCGTCGCGGCCCGGCACTTTCGGGGGGCGGACCGGGAACATTCCGGTCAGCAGCCCCTTGCGCAGCTTCCAGTCGCCCGGCACCACGCTGACGGCATGAACCTCGACCAGGATCTCGCCCGGACCCGGTTCGGGATCGGGCATCTCGACCAGCTTCAGTTCCTCCGGCCCCCCGAAACGGTCGAAACGTATGGCTTTCACGCGCGCCTCCAGGTTATGCGCACGGCCTCTTCCGTCGGCTGCCGCGCGGCGCGGGAACCTTGCGAGAAGGCGGGGGCAAGGTCAATATTGCGCCGATACCATCTCCATTCCGGATCGGCGCATGGCAGGGTGTAGGCAGGCGGATCCGGCAGCGGCGCGCGTCGGGCCCGGCGACGATGCGCCGGGCCGGGCGAATGTTGAAGAGGAGCTGGCGCTCTTCGCGGCTGTCCTGGAGGAAATCGGGCCGGCCGATCCGGCCGTCGAACCCGGTACCGATCTGCGGCGCCGGCTGGTCCGCGCCGCCCGGACGTGAATCGGGACGTGACGGCAGACCCGGCCGATCTGACGCTGTCGGCCGCAGCCGCGCTGCTCGGGGCCGGCAGGATTTCGGCCGGCGAACTGGTCGTGGCCTGCCTCGACCGGATCGAACGCCTGCAGCCGGCTCTCAACACATTCCTGACCGCCGACCCGGACAGCGCCCGCGCCGCCGCCGCGGCGTCAGACGGGCGCCGGGCGCACGGCGAGGTCCGCGGCCCGCTGGACGGAATCCCGGTGGCCCACAAGGACATGTTCGACCGGGCCGGCCGGGTTACGACTGCCGGCGGCATTCTGCTGAACGACCGGATCGCGGACCGCACAGCGACCGTCCTCTCCAGGCTGGACGCCGCCGGAGCCATCGAGGTCGGCACGCTGGGCGCCTCGGAGTTCGCTGCCGGGGCCACGGGTCACAACCGGCACAATGGCGATTGCCGCAACCCGTGGGATCCGTCGCGCATCCCCGGCGGGTCGTCGGGCGGCTCGGCCGCAGCCGTCGCGGCCCGGCAGGTCTTTGCCTCGCTCGGCACAGATACCGGCGGATCGGTCCGCATGCCGGCGCATTTCTGCGGCACCGTCGGCCTGCGCCCGACCCAGGGCCGGGTCAGCCGACACGGCGTTTTTCCTCGCAGTTGGTCGATGGATGCCGCCGGGACGCTCGCCCGCACCGCCGAGGACGCTGCCCTTCTGCTCCGGGCGATCGCCGGGTCCGACCCGGCCGACCCGACAGCCGAAGCCGTTCCGGTCCCGGAATACAGCGCGATGCTCGAAGAGCCGGTCGAGGGGATGAGAATCGGCGTGCCAACGGAATATTTCTTCGATGAGGTCGATGGCGGCATCCGCGCCCTGCTGGACGCTGCACTGGAGACGTTCGCCGCCCTTGGCGTCGCCGTTGCGCCGGTCGATGTGCCCGACCCTTCGGTTCCCTTCCGGCTGGCGGTGATCGTCCTCAAGGCGGAAGCGGCGGCGGTTCACGAAGACTGGATGCGCAACCGGCCCGGCGACTACGACCACGGAATCAGGGAGGGCATGGAGACCGGCCTGTCGATTTCCGCGGCAGACTATCTGCGGGCTTTGCGCTGGCGCGGCCCGGCCCTTGCGCGCTGGCTCGCCGGGCCCCTGTCGCAGGCCGACGTCCTTTTCACGCCGGTGCTGGACGATCCGACCCCGACGCTGGCCGAAAGCGGGGTCGCCGATGCCGACGGCGCCGCCAGGGTCATGGCCCGGTTCGGCCGCTGCACCCGGCCGTTCAGCTTCCTGGGGCTGCCGGCCGTGTCTATTCCCTGCGGCTTCCAGCCCGACACTATGCCGGCAGGATTTCAGCTGGTCGGGCGGCCGTTCGCCGAGGGTGCCCTGTTGCGCCTGGGCCACGCCTATCAGAAGGTAACGGACTGGCACAAACATGCGCCCGGAATCGCCACGGGCGACGCAGAACCGAACGGCCGAGCGAGGCCCCGATGATGTCCGACACGACCGCAAATCCGACCGGCAGGATAGGCCTGCGCGATGAAGGCATGGTCCGGTGGCTTGTCTTCGACCAGCCCGCCAGGCACAACGCGTTGTCCCTCGGCATGGTCGAAGCGGCGCTCGCGGCCGTCCGGGATTTCTGCACGAACGACGCGCAGCGCGTGCTGATGCTGACCGGCGGCGGCGACCGCGCCTTCATTTCGGGCGCCGATCTCCAGGAATTTGCGAGAGAGCGCGATACCGCCGGCGCCGAGCGCCGCTTCTCGACGCTGAGCGCCGAACTGTTCGATGCGGTTGCCGATTGTCCGAAGCCGACGATCGCGATGATCCACGGCTATTGTTTCGGCGGCGGCGTCGCCCTGGCTGCGGCTTGCGATCTCCGCTACGCCGCCGACGACGCCCGGTTCTCCGTCCCGGCGGCTCGGCTCGGCCTCGCCTATTCGCTCACCTTTGCGAAATGGGTTGTCGACCTGGTCGGTCCGTCGGCGGCGCGGGAAATCCTGTATACGGGACGGCGCTACGGCAGCGCGGAGGCGGAACAGCTCGGCCTGGTCAACCGGGTGTACCGGAAATCGGACCTGAACGCGGAAGTGGCGCAGATCGCGGAAACGATCTCGCTCAATGCCCCCTTGTCGATTCGTGCGGCCAAGCAGACAATACGGTATTTGCTGAGCGACCCTGCGGAACGGGACCGTTCGGCATGCGATGCAGCGATCGCAGCCTGCTCCGACAGCCGCGACTTTGCGGAAGGCCGGGCCGCTTTCGCGGAAAAAAGACAGCCCGAATTCGAAGGCCGGTAACGAATTACCGGACTCGAAACGGGGCTCCGGCAAACACGGGCAGGGCGTCGGAATGAGCCAGGAACGCGAATTGACCGATTTGTCGGCGCTGGAGATCGCCAGCGGCGTGAACGACGGCCGCTGGACGGCCGAAGCGGTGACCCGTGCGTTCCTGGAACGGTGCAGCGCTATCGACGACCGGGTGCTGGCGTGGACGGCCCTGGACCCGGATCTGGCGATCGAACAGGCGCGCGCCATCGACCGCGACGGCCGGGACAAGCCGCTGGCCGGCGTGCCGGCCGGCGTCAAGGATATTTTCGCGACGGCGGACTATCCGACCGAATACGGCAGCCCGATCTACAAGGGGAACCGGCCGCAGGTCGACGCCGCCTGCGTCGCGCTCGCCCGTGAAGCCGGCGCCGTTATATTCGGCAAGACGGCGACGACCGAATTCGCTGCAAACAACCCGACGGTGACGCGGAACCCCTGCGATCTGGGCCGGTCGCCCGGCGGCTCTTCCAGCGGCTCCGCTGCGGCGGTCGCAGCGGGGATGGCGTCGGCGGCGATCGGGACGCAAACTGCCGGGTCGGTGATCCGGCCGGCCTCCTATTGCGGCGTCGTCGGATACAAACCGACATTCGGCTATTCGCCGCGCGCCGGGCTGAAACCATCGGCAAACTCGCTGGACACCCTGGGGTTTTTTGGGCGCGACGTCGCCGATGTGGCGCTGTTTTCGTCGCTGTCGAGCGGCCGGCAGCCGTTTCCGAAATTCGACGACCCGGATCCGACGCCGCGTTTCGCCCTGTGCCGGACTGCCGAATGGACCGCCCTGGAAAGCGGCGCTCACGAGGCGCTGCAAGAGTTCGTCAACGAAATACGCGAAGAGGGCGCCGTCGTCAGCGATATTGCGCTGCCGGTTGCTTTCGCCGGCCTGGCCGATGCCCATTGGACGATCATGGCCTATGAGACGACCCGGTCGCTGACCTGGGAACGGATGACGCATCCGGACCTTTGTTCGCCGAAAATCAAGGCGATCTTCGAACTCGGCGAAAGCATATCCGACGAGGAGTATGGCAAGGCCCGCGTCCTGGGGAGCCGCTGCCGTACTCTGCTCGACGAAATGCTGGGCAAGGCGGGAATCGACGTGCTGCTCGGCCCCGGCGCGCCCGGCGAGGCGCCGGAAGGCCTCGAAAGCACCGGCGACCCGATCCTGAACCGGGTCTGGACCTTCCTGCATATGCCCTGCATCACCCTGCCGATGCTCACCGGCCCGGCGGGCCTGCCGATCGGCCTTCAGGCGGTCGGCCGCACCGCACGGGACTGGAAGCTCATGCACGCCGCCGCCTGGCTGGAGGCGCGATTTTCTTATCGCCGGTTGCTGGACGACGCGGTGGCCTGACCGCTCCCGCGCTGCCGCTCCGTCCGTTCGACCAGGCGGGTCTTGCCGGCTTCGCGCGGCAGGGCGCCGGGCGCGAGCCATTTGATCCGGGGGGTTACGCGCAGCCGGGCGCGGCACGCACCGGCAATCCCGGCAGCCAACGCTGGCAATCCTTCGCCGTTTTCGCCTGCACCGTGTTCGACCTTCAGGATGAGCGGCGGCGCGACCTGCGGCCCCGGCCCGTCGATGGCGATCCGGAAATCGCCGGTCACCCGCGGCCGGAACCCGGCGAGCACATCCTGGATCGCGGCCGGATAGACGTTTACCCCCTTGACGATCAGCATGTCGTCGGTCCGCCCCAGGATGCGGAACAGCCGGCCGGGCGTCGGGCAGCCGGGCGGCGCGTCCCACATCTGTATCAGGTCGCCCAGGGCGTAGCGCATGAAGGGCGTGCCTTCCCAGTCGAGAAAGGTGAAGACCATTTCGCCGACCGCGCCGTCCGTCTGTTCCACCGGCGCGCGGGTTTCGGGATCGACCAGTTCCAGCAGGCAGTGATCTTCGGATACGAACTGCATGCCGGAGGCGCGCCCGGGCGGCTCGTCCGGCGAGATGCCGTGGAAGGCATGGCCGCCGCCGGTATGGTCGAAGACCTTTGCGCCGAAGCCTTCGGACAGCAAGGTGCGGATTTCCGGCAACCCGCCGCCCGGTTCGCCGACGCAGAAAAAAAACTGGATGCCGAGCTCGCGGGCCGGCCGCCTGGCGCGCTCCGGCGCCTGTTCGATCAGGTAGCGGCCGAAGGACGGCGTCGCGAGCAGGGCGGCCGGCCTTGTCAGATCGAGAAATTGCAGCACCCTGTCGGTGCCGCCCTCGATGCCGACCGGGACGACGCAGGCGCCGAGATGCTGGATGCCGTCGGAGAGCGGCAGGCCGCCGGTGAACATGCTGAGCGATACGGCCTGGAGCATGACGTCGCCGGGCCGGATTCCGGCGCGCCAGTATTTCCGGGCGTGCATCTCGTTGATGACGGCGATGTCGTGCGCCGTGTGGGTGTAGAGGGTCGGCGTGCCGCTCGTGCCCGAGGTCGAGACGATGCGGACGATCTTCTCGCGCGGCGCGCAGGCCAGAAGTTCGAACGGGTTGCCGAACCGGTCGAGCGATTCCTGCTGCGCGGCCCGCTGGTCGGCCTTGTCCATCAGCGGCAGGCGGGCGAAATCCTCGAACGAGCGAATGTCGCCGGGTTCTGCGCCGGCCCGGGCGAATTGCGCGCGATAGAAGGCGGAGCCGTCGAAATTGTAACGCAACTGCCGGGTCAGCCGGTCCCACTGCAAGGCCCGCAGCGCGTCGCGCGACAGGGTCTCGACCGCCGGATTCCACAGAAGCTGCTGCGGATCATCCGGCGGCATCGGCTTCGGTATCGGTGGCCGCGAAGGGCTGGCAGATCTCAAACAGCAGGCCGGTCACGTCGTCCGGTTCGAAAAAGGCGACCGTGCCGTGTGCACCCTCCGTCGGGAAGCCGTCCTTGACGGCAAAGCCGCGCTCGTCCAATGCTGCGATGCTCGCCTCGGCGTTGGCGACTTCCGCCGAGACATGGTTGAGGCCGAGCCGGCTGCCCATGACGCCGCGGGCGAACGCCGCCTCGCCGGTATACTGGAGCAGTTCGATCGCCAGGTTGGCGGTGTGGAAGAGGGCGGTGCGCAAATCGTATTGCGGCAGTTCCTTGTACGACACGTCGTCGCCGAACACCGGCCGCAGCCTCTCCACTGCGGCGTCGAGGTCGGCCACCACCAGGCCGATGTGGTCAATCCGCGGTCGGTTCATCGCTCCGCCCCCCTTAGCGCCGCCGTGGCCGTGCGGTCGATCTCTCCGTCGGCCGATACGGCGACACCATAGTCGCGCGCCGCCGCTTCCGGCGAGATCAGCCCGTTATGCACCTCTTCGGCGACCAGTTCCGCCGGCCGTTCGAACGGATCGCCGTAACCGCCGCCGCCGCCCGCCCTCTGCACCAGCACCGTACCCTTGGCAATGTCGCGCAGTATCTGTTTGGACCTGGCCACTCGCTCGGCGCCGTCGGGCGCGCGCAGCACGGCCCGGTTGAGCGCGCCGGGGCCGCCGCCGAACAGGCCGAAGGCTTCGGCGCCCGGTTCGATGCCGTCGCCGAACGCCACCGCGGTGACGTTCTCGCCGTCGATGCGGAACGCCGTATCGGTTCCCAGGCCGCCGCGCCAGCGGCCGGGGCCGGCCGAATCGGGCAGGTATTCGTGCCTGGCCAGGACGTGGGGGTTCTGGATCTCGAACATCTCGTAATCCTGGGCAAGGATGCCGCCGGCGCAGTTGATCAGGCCGATATGGTCGTAGCCGTCGGCGCCATGGGTGGCGCCCGAGCCGCCCTTGAGCGCCAGGAACAGGATGTCGGTATAGGGCCGGCCCTTGCGCGGGTCGTCGCCCGTGACCGCGAAGCCGAGGAACCTGTTCCAGCCGGCAGTGACGGTTTCCGGAATGGCCTGGGCGAAGGCCCGCATGATCGCGTCGGAGGTCGGGCCGGTGATCGAGTTGCCGAAGGTTGTCGCCGCCGGGAAGGACGCGTTCAGGAAGGAGCCTTCCGGGTTGACGATATGGACCCGGCGCTGGATGCCGGCATTGTGCGGGATGTCCGGGTCGACCAGCATCAGGAAGGTCAGCATGACGGCCGAGGCGGTCGCCGCGTAGGGCGCGTTGACGAAACCCGGCGTCTGGGGCGACGAGCCGGTGAAATCGAAGGTGACATGGCCGCCGTCGACCGTCACGGCGAGGCGGATCTCCATAGTCGAACCGTCGGTCACGCCGTCGTAGAAAACGGTGCTCGCCGCCTCGTAGCGGCCGTCGGGAATCGCCTCGATTCCGCGCGCCACGGTCGCTTCCGTGCTGTCGAACAGATGGTTCTTGTGGGCGAGGAACCGCTCCAGCCCGTAGCGGCCGATCAGTTCCTGCATACCGCGCTCGCCGACCCGCGTGCCGCCGATCTGGGCCTTGATATCCTCTTCGACGATCCGGTAGCGGATGTTGGCGAAGACCATGCCCCAGACATCCTTGCGCAGCACGCCCCGGTCGTAGACCTTGAGCGGCGGAATGCGCAGCGCCTCCTGCCAGACCTCGCGTGCGTCCGGGTTGTAACCGCCGGCCTGGGCGCCGCCGATATCTGCCTGGTGGCCCTTGCAGGCGGCCCAGGCAACCAGCGTCCCCTCGTGGAAGACCGGCCGGAAGGCGGCGACATCGTTATTCTGGTTGCCGCCGCTGAACACATCGTTGTGCAGGATGACGTCGCCGGGATGGATGTCGTCGCCGAAGAAGTCGACGATCCGCTTGCAGACCGGCTGCAGGGCGAAGGCGAGCACCGGGATGTATTCGGTCTGCTCCAGCATGTCGCCGTTGGCGTCGTACAGGCCGGTCACGAAATCCCGCGCTTCGTTCAGAATCGGCGAGCGCGTCGTGCGCAGGAGCGCCAGACCCATCTCTTCCGTAATGGATTTGAGCCGCCGGGCGATCACCGACGCCAGGATCGGATCGATGGCCTGCGGCGAGTCGGTCATGCCGGCCCCGCCGCCCGGTCGGTCAGCACAGCCGTGCCGACCGGGTCTATTTCCAGATCGAAACCGGCCGGCGCCAGAATGGTCGTCACTGCCGTTTCTACGATCGCCGGCCCGGAGAGTGCGTTGCCCGGCGCCAGCCGCTCGCCGTCGAACACCGGCGCGTCGACAAACCGCCCGATGACGGGTTCACAAACCGGCCGGCTGCCTTTGAGCGCGGCCGAAGGGTCCGACCCGGCGTCCGGCCGGACGACGAGGTCGGGCTTCGGAGTCCGGCCGAGCGCCGTCATGCGCACGTTGACCAGTTCCACCGGCGTCGCCTCCTCGGCCAGTTCGTAACCGAACATGCGGTCGTGGCTGCGGTGGAACATGGCCGTGACGGTTTCCAGATCGAGGGATTTGAGCGCCGTCTCCGGGATCTCGTCGACCCGGACCTCGTGATACTGGCCGACATACCGCAGGTCGAGGGCGTAGATGAATTCCTGCTCCCCGTCCGCCACACCTTCAGCGCGCAACAGGGCCTGCGCTTCGGCTTCCATGTCCCGCAGCAGGCCGAGCAAGACGCTGCTGTCCAGATCGCCCGCCGTGAACGGCGTCGCCCAGGAGCGCACGAGGTCGTGGCGCAGGTCGGTGCGCAGCATGCCGGCGGCGCACAGGATGGAAGCCTCGCGCGGAACGAGGACGGTGCCGATGCCCAGTTCCCGAGCGATCATTGCGGCGTGGATCGCCCCTGCTCCGCCGGCGCAGACCAGGGGGAAATCCCGCGGATCGTAGCCCCGTTCGATCGAGACCTCGCGGATCGCCGAGGCCATGTTGACGTTCATCACCCGGTACATGCCGGCTGCGGCGCCCACCGGATCGAGGCCGAGCGGTTCCGCGATCTCTCCGGTAATAGCGCGGCGTGCTGCGTCCGTATCCAGGCGCATCCGGCCGCCGGCGAAGTAATCCGCCGACAGGTAACCGAGGAGGAGGTTGGCGTCGCTGCAGGTCGGCCGGCCGCCACCCAGCCCGTAGCAGGCCGGCCCCGGTTTGGCGCCGGCGCTCTGCGGCCCCATGCGCAGCAGGCCGCCGCCGTCGATCCAGGCGATCGAGCCGCCGCCGGCGCCGATCGTCTTGATATCGAGGGATGGCAGGGCCATTGCGAAACGGTTGATCGTGGCGCCTGTCGTCACCGCCGGCGCGCGGTCCAGGGTCAGCGACGCCTCGAAGCTCGTGCCGCCCATGTCGATGGCGATATTGCGCGGCGAGCCGAACCGGCGGGCGTAGATACCGGCGGCGACCGGGCCCGCGGCGGGGCCCGACAACAGGGTCGAGGCCGCCCTGTCTATGGCGGCCTGAGGCGCGCAGACCCCGCCGTTGGACTGCATGATGAGCAGCGCGCCGCCGAAGCCCGCCGCGTCCAGCCGCCCGGTCAGCCGCTCCAGGTAGCGCTTCAGGATCGGCCCGACCGCCGCGTTGAGCACGGTTGTGCTGGTGCGCTCGTAGTAACGGACCTGGGGCAGCACATCGGCGGACGCGCCGATATAGGCCTCCGGCATCAGGTCGCAAAGCAGCGCCGCCGCCGCCCGCTCATGGGCCGGGTTGGCGTAGGCGTGCATGAAGCAGATGGCGACCGCCTGCACGCCGGCGGCGCGGAAGGTCTCGGCAGCGGCCGCGACGTCATCGGGTTCCAGCGGCGCCGCTTCCTCGCCCGTCGCCAGAATCCGGCCTCGCACCGGCAGGCGAAGGCGGCGCGGCACCAGCGGCACGGGCGCAACGAATTTGTTGTTATACAGCTCCTCGCGGATGCCGCGGCGCATCTGCAGGGCGTCGCGGAAACCGTGGGTTGTCAGCAGCCCGGTCTTGGCCGTCGCTCCGGTCAGCACGGCGTTGGTGGTCACGGTCGTGCCGTGGACGATGCGCTGCACCCCGGCGAGGAAGGCGTCGGGGGTTTTGCCCTCTGCTGCCGCCATCTCCGCCAGTCCGGCCATGACCGCCTCCGACGGATCGTCCGGCGTCGACAGGACCTTGAAGATGCGCCCCGCCCCGCTGCTGTCGCTCAGCAGGAAATCGGTAAACGTCCCGCCGACGTCGATGCCGATCGTGTATGCCATGCGCCCGCCGGTTCCGCTCTTGCCTTTCGCTTGGTAATCGGAATGCTGGCGCCGGTCCATCGCAAGCACCGAAATTCAACGGGCGGGAGGCGGCTCATGGCCCTGGAAACCAATCTGTCGGGCAGGACGGCGGTCATAACCGGCGCGTCCGAGGGTATCGGCCGGGCGATTGCCGGACGGTTGGCGGCCGAAGGCGTCCATCTGCATCTGTCGGCGCGCACGGCGGCGCGGCTGGAGGGGCTGAAGGCGGAGATCGAGGCGGCGCATCCGGTATCGGTCGCCTGCCATCCGCTGGACCTTTCTACGAGCGAAGGCCAGGCCGCACTCGCCGAAGCCTGCCCGGACGCCGACATCCTGGTCAACTCAGCCGGCGCGATCCCCAAGGGCCGAATCGATGAGATTCTCGAGCCGCAATGGCGTGCGGTGTGGGACCTCAAGGTCTTCAGCACGATCAACCTGTGCCGCCACTATTACGCCGCGATGAAGGCGCGCGGCAGCGGCGTGATCCTCAACATCATCGGCAACGGCGGCGAGAAGCCGGTCGCCGACTATATCTGCGGCAGCACCGCCAACGCCGCCCTGATGGCGTTCACCCGGGCGCTCGGCGGCGGCGGCCCGAAGGACGGCGTGCGCGTCGTCGGCCTCAACCCCGGCCCGGTCGCGACGGAAAAGCTGGTCGGCATGATGCGCAAGGCGGCGCACGACGCCTTCGGCGACGAGGAACGCTACACCGAATATTTCGCGCCCTTCGCCTACGGCCGCGCCGCGACGGTCGGGGAGATCGCCGATATGGCCGTCTTCCTGGCGAGCGACCTGTCGAGCTACACCACCGGCACGATCGTGACCGTCGACGGCGGCATGGTGAACAAGGGGCCGCTGTTCTGAGCCGGCGGACGGCCAGCCTTCCGCCGTCGCGCCCGCCGGTGTACCTTTCACCTCGCAGGAGGGACGGCGCCATGTGGACGACCGAGCGGATTGCGAACCTGGTGCAGCCCGGCCGGGTGCACCGGGACGCCTATACCGATCCGGCGATCTTCGATCTGGAGATGGCGCGGATCTTCGGCCGGGCCTGGCTATTGCTCGGGCATGACAGCCAGGTCCCGCGCGCCGGCGATTTCGTCACGACGCAGATGGGCCGGCAGCCGGTGCTGATGGTGCGCCAGCGCGACGATGGCGTGAAGGTGCTATTCAACCGCTGCGCCCATCGCGGATCGACCGTCTGCAGCGCCGCGAGGGGCGCGGTTACGCAATTCGTCTGCCCCTATCATGGCTGGACCTACGGCCTGGACGGCGAGTTGCTCGCTGTGCCGTCGCCGGCCGGCTATGCCGAGGACCGCCATCCGCAGCGCCGCCTGGGCCTCGCCGAAGTGCCGCGGACGGAGGTCTATCGCGGCTTCGTCTTCGCCAGTCTGGCCGAGGACGGCCCGTCGCTGCGCGACTTTCTCGGCCCGCTGCGCTCCTCCTTCGACGATCTGGTCGACCGGGCGCCGGACGGCGAGGTCGAGGTCGCCGGCGGCGTCTCGCGCCACGCCTATGACGGCAACTGGAAATTCGTGCTGGAGAACCATCTGGACACCATCCATCCGCGCTATGTCCACGCCTCCTCGATCGCCGCCGCCAACGCGCAGGACGACAGCCGGCCGACCGACGGCGCCGGCGAGGTCGGCGTGCGCCAGATGCGCCAGAACGGGGCGCCGAACGAATTGTGGGAAGGCATCGGCCTGTGGGTCGCCGGGCGCGGCCACGGCTATATGGCCGACTATCACGACGACGAGAAGCTGGTCGCGGCGTCGGACGATCCCGTCCATGTCGAATACCAGCGGCGCATGGAGGCGGCCTACGGGCCGGACCGGGCGCGGAATATCCTGTCGGTCACGCGCTGGAACTCCATCGTATTTCCCAACGTCTCCTTCATGAGCCAGTTCGGCCAGCTGCGCATCGTCCGGCCCATCGCCGCCGGCCGCACGGTGCTCGACACCTACGTCTTCCGCCTCAAGGGCGCGCCGGAGGAGATGTTCCGCCGGGCCGTCGCCTTCGCCAACGTGGTCAACGGCACCGGCTCGCCCGTGCTGACCGACGATCTGGAGGTCTACGAACGGCTCCAGATCGGCCTCGGCGTCGATGGTAACGAATGGGTCGATACCGGCCGCGGCCTCGGCCGCGACGTGCAGGATGAGGGCAACGGCCTCGACCGCGGCGGCACCGGGACCAGCGAAATCGCCGTGCGCAACCAATTCCGCGCCTGGGCCAACTACATGACCGACGCCGGCGCCGATGCCGGTGCGGCCGATGCCGGTGCGGCCGATGCCGGTGCGGCCGATGCCGAGGCGGCCGGCATGGCCGTGGCGGCGGAATGAACGACAGCGCCGTACCCGCCGCGTCGATGGACCGGGCGGCGGTCGAGGCTTTCCTGATCTGCGAAGCCGACCTGATCGACCGGCGGGAGTTCGAGGCCTGGCTGGCGCTCTATACCGACGACTGCCGCTACTGGGTGCCGCTGGAGGAAGGACAGGCCGATTCGCAGCACACGGTCTCGCTGATTTACGACGACCGGAAACTGCTCGAAACCCGGGTGCGCCGGCTCGGCCATCCGCGCGCCCACGCCCAGGCGCCGCCGTCGCGCACCCTGCACACCGTCGCCAACGTCGCGGTCGATCCGGAACCGGAAGACGGGCAAATCGTGGTCCGCTCCAACCAGATCGTCGCCGAATACCGGCAGATGCGCACCCGCCTGTTCGCCGGGCGCTGCACCCACCGTCTCATCCCCGAGAATGACACCTACCGCATCGCCTTCAAGCGCATCGACCTGATCGATTCCGAAGGCGAGAACCGCGGCATCCCGATCATTCTGTAGGCTGCACCGGCCATGCCCCAGTCCGTTAAGTCGAGTTCCGATAAGCCGGGCCCTGAAAAGCCCAATATCGTCCTGATCGTTACGGACCAGCATCGCGCGGACCATCTGGGCTGCTACGGCAACGGGATCGTCCGGACGCCGCATATCGATTCCATCGCCGCCCGGGGCCGGGCGTTCGACCGCTTTTATGTCGCCAGCCCGATCTGCATGCCGAACCGCGCGACCATCATGACCGGCAAGATGCCGAGCGCCCACGGCGTGCCGACCAACGGCCTGCCCCTGCCGCTCGAATCGACCACCTTCGTCGATCTGCTGCGCAACGAGGGCTACCGCACGGCCCTGGTCGGCAAGTGCCATCTCCAGAACATGACTCCCATCGCCGTCGAGGACTGGAATTATCCCGCGCCGCCGCCCGGCCGCAAGCCGCCGCCGGAACTGGCCGAATCGTACCGGCGCGCCGTCGACGGGCCGGGCTACGAGGTCGAGCGGACCGAACTTTTCATCGCCGACCCGGACCGCGTCGTGGAGACGCCCTACTACGGCTTCGACGACCTTCGCCTGGTCACCCGGCACGGCGACGCCACCCACGGCCACTACACCCGCTGGCTGTTGCAGCGGACCAACGATCCGGACGCGTTGCGCGGGCGGGCCAACGCGCTCGATCCCGCCGGCATTACCGCGCCCCAGGCCTGGCGCACCCGGATGCCGGAGGAACTCTATTCGACGAGCTATATCCGGGATGCGGCGAGCGACCTGCTGACGGAATACGCCCGAACGCCGGACCGGCCCTTTTTCATGCAATTCTCCTTCCCCGATCCGCACCACCCCTTCACGCCGCCGGGCCGCTATTGGGACATGTACGATCCCGACGACATCCCGGTGCCGGATTCCCTCGGCCTCAACCATGTCGATCCGTCGGCGCTGTGGCAGAAATTCCACCGCGACCTGGCAGACGGCGCCGCCAAGCGCGAGCATGTCCATCCCTATGCCCTTTCGGCGCGCGAGGCGCAGGAATCGATCGCGCTGACCTACGGCATGATAACGATGATCGACGACGCCATTGGCGCGTTCCTCTCCCGGCTCGACGAACTCGGGCTGTCGAAAAATACCGTGCTGATCTTCACGTCGGACCATGGCGACATGATGGGCGACCACGGCCTGATGCTGAAACACGGCTTCGCCTATGAGAGCCTGATCCGCGTGCCGTTCATCTGGAGCGAGCCCGACGGCAGCGCGGCGGGCGGCGCCGGCGGGCGGAGCGACCTGCTGTCGGGCTCGATCGATATCGGCGCGACGATCCTCGGCCGGATCGGCCTGGCGCCGCCCAACGGCAGCCGCGGCTTCGACCTCATGGCGGCGGACGCCGCCGGCGCGCCGGTGCGCGACGCCCTCCTGGTCGAGGAGGACGACCTGCCGGTCAACTCGAACATCGACCGCTACCTGCGCCTGCGCACGCTGGTGACAGGACGCTGGCGGCTGACCTTCTGGGAGGGCGACCCGCTGGGCGAACTGTTCGACCGCGAGGAGGATCCGCTCGAAGTGCGCAACCTGTGGAACGACCCGGCGGCGCAGGGCATCAAGGCCGAACTCCTCGAACGCATGCTGCGCGAAACCCTGTGCCATCAGGACATGGGCCCGAAGGCGGCCTGGTGCGCGTGAGGGGCGGGAGCGACCCGACTTTGCCAAACTTGACAGAGTGCGCTCTGCTGAAGGGCTGAGCCGCAAGTGGAATCCCCCTCCCCCAAGGGATTCCTCTGCGAAACGGATTCACGCCGCAAAGGATATCCTTCCCCCGCTTTAGCGGGGGAAGTCCCGGAGCGAAGCGGAGGGGATGGGGGTGTTCCGGGCCGCCGGAGGAGTCGCCTTGCCGCGAAGCGCGCCCCGCAATGGAAACTGGCGACGCGTCACCCCCACCTGACCTCCCCCTCTGAAGAGGGGGAGGAATGGCGGTGCGGATGCGCTGCCGCCTACCTCGCCCGCGTCTCCTCGATCTGACGCAGGATGGCGCTGCACAGGGGGCTGCGGCGGTCCATGTAGCCTTCGAGCACGGTGAAGTGGTTGAGGCCGGGCAGGTCGAGATAGGCGCCCTCAAGGCCGGCGCGGGTCCAGGCGGCGAGGAAATCCTGCGACTGGCGGTGGAATTCCGCCGATTCATCGCCGCCCAGGGTGACGATCAGCGGCCCGGCGGCAGCGGGAATATGCCGGATCGGGCTGTTGCGTTCGATCTCCTCGGCGTTCAGCTTCAGCTTCGGCTGGAGCCAGCTGTGTTCGAACGGTGCGAGATCGAACAGCCCGGAAATCGCGCAGCCGCTCTTCACGACATCTCGCGGCAGGCCCCAGGCGCCGGCCCAGTCGGTCGCCATCAGCATGGCGGTGAGATGCCCGCCGGCGGAATGGCCCGAGACCGAGATCCGGCCGGGATCGCAGTTGAGGCGGCGCGCGTTCTCGTAGAGCCATTTCACGGCGGCCCGGTTCTGGCGCACGATCTCGGTCATCGTCACGTTCGGGCACAGGTCGTAGTTCAGGACGGCGACGGCGACCCCGGCTTCGGCCAGCCCCTCGGCGACGAAGCTGAACTCCTTGCTGCTCAGCGAATGCCAGTAGCCGCCGTGGATGAACAGGTGCAGCGGCGCATCCGGCGCCCGGGCCGGGTAGAGATCGAGATGCTCGGCCGCCGTCGGGCCGTAGGCGATATCGAGTTCGGGCTTGAGCGTGCGGCGCACCCGCTCGCTGTTCGACAGAAAGAAATCGACGTAGACGCCGAAATCGTCGACCGAAGCCTCGACATCGTATTGCGCGTCGATCTCCGCCTGCGTGCGGAAGTTGCGGTACAGGACGCCGTTCCCGGCCGCCGCTGCCGGCACCGCCGCGACGGAAGCGCGGCGCGGCGCAGTCGCCACCGCCGATTGGGCCGGCGCGGCCGGTTTCGGCGCCGGGGCGGCGCGCCCGGTCGATGCCGTTGCCGGGACGCCAGGCGCATCGCCGCTGACCGTCAGGCGGCGCTTGGCTTCGGCGGGGATGCCGCGCGCCCGGCCGCGCCGCGCCATCCGGTCGTCGAGCGCCAGTTCGACCACCGCCGCGCCGGAGCCCCAGACCGGCCCGTAGGCGTGAACGTAGGCGCCGCACCATTGCGCGCCCATCCCGCCGAGCAGCCATTCCAGATGCTTCATGCCCATGTCGCCCCGGGCGTTCTCGGCATAGTCCGGAAGCAGGTCGCGAAGCTGCGAGGCGTCGCCGGCGATCAGCGCGTCGAGCAGGCGGCGGTTCCAGTGGTCGTCGGCGTCGCCGGCGAAGCTGTCCTCGGCCGGGTCGATCTCGCGCCGGTGGACCGCGCCGGACAGGCCGCCAACGCCGATCAGCGCCACCCGCTTGCCCTGGTCGGCCGCGCATTGCACGGCGAGCGCGGCCAGCCGTCCGGTCAGCGCGCCGTCGTGATAGAGATTGTTGGACGCCACGGCGAGCGGCCAGCGCGACTCCGGGTTGAGCAGGTTGGCCGCCACGATCGTGCCGGTATCGATGGGAAACCGGTCGTAGTTCACCGGCTTCGAGCGCACGCCGACATCGTCCGACTGGTCGATGCAGGCCTGGGCCAGTTCGGCGTCGATATCGAAATCGTAGGCCAGGTCGCCGAAGGCATGCCAGTTCTCGTCGACATGGATTCCGCGCACCCGCGGCCTGGTCTGCCAGAGCTGGTCGAGCACTGCGACCCACTGGGTCGAATAGACCAGCAGCACGTCCGGCCGCGCTTTCTCCAGCGACCGCGCCGCCTCCCCGTAGCCGTCGAACAGGGCCTTCCAGCCGGGCGCGTCGGGACGGAGCAGCGGCAGCGGCGTGCCGGGCACGAGGAAGGCGGCGACGACCGCGTTGCCGTCGCCCACCCGACGCCGGCGGCCGAGCCGGCCGATCAGGTCCGCCAGCGCCGTCGCCTCGAACAGGTCGCGCCAGGCCGAGCGGGCGTCGCGCGCGCGGCGCAGCACATCGACCGCGCCGATCACGCCGCGCGGCAGCACCAGAATCACGACGACCGAAGCGAGGCCGAGGACGAGCAAGGGTTGGTCGAGCCAGCCCGAGAGCAGCCGGTCTATGATGACGAAGATCAGCGCGCCGACGATCGGGCCGGACAGGCTGCCCATGCCGCCGGCGACCACGACGAAGACGAAATACGCCGACCAGAACACCGTGAAGGCCGAGGGCGGCGTCAGCGACACTGCGTCGACGAAATAGAGGCTCGCGGCCAGCCCGGTGAGCGCGCCGGACAGGACGAAAGCGAGCAGTTTGACCTTGGCGACATCGACGCCGACGGTCCCTGCCGCCTCGGGGTCGTCGCGCACGGCGGTGAGCGCCAGGCCGATCCGGCTGTTCAGCAGGGCGCGGATGATCCAGGTGGCGAAGACCAGCAGGATCAGGCCGACATAGTACATTTCCTCCAGCGTGGCCGAGGAGGGTATGCGCATGCCGCCGCCCGCGCCGACCAGCTTCCATTCGTTGAACACGGTGCCGACCGCGGCTGCGATCAGCCAGGTCGCGACCGCGAAATAGGCACCCTCCAGGGTGAGCAGCGGCATGGCGCCGAGGAAGATGATCAGCAGAATCATCACCCGGCGGACATAGGGATCGCCGAACACGTCCCACCACGGATCGTAGAAGACCAGGATCTCGTAGCCGATCCAGACGGCGACCCCGATCGCTACCGGTTTGAGCACTGCCGGGCCGATCAGGCTGGTGCGGACCGGGATCGCGAGGAGATAGGCGAAGGCGGCGGAGACGAGCCCGGCAATCGGCAGCGCGACCCAGACATGGACGCCGCCATAGTAGACCAGGATGCCCATGGTGAAGCCGGCGATGCCGACATAGACCTGGTTGCCGAAGGAGAGCAGCCCGCAATAGCCGGCCAGCAGGTTCCAGGCGTGGCCGAACACGGCGAAGATGAACAGGGTCAGCAGGAGCTGGGTGACGTAACTGTTGGCGCCGAGGACCGGCGGCAGGAGGATCAGGACAACGAGGCCGATGCCGACCAGCGCCTTGGCGCGCCAGCCGGTGAGCCATCGGTCGAGGAAACCGCCGAGCATCGCGCGCGCCTAGCGTCGCCGGGCGAACAGGCCCTGGGGCCGGACCGCGAGGACGAACAGGATCAGGATATAGCCGGCGACGAGCTGCGCCGACGGGCCGAAATAGGTGCCGGCCAGCACCTGGGTGATGCCGAGCAGGACGCCGCCGACCAGGCTGCCGACGATCGAGCCGAGGCCGCCGACGATCACCACGCCGAAGGCGACCAGCAGGAAGACCGGCCCGTCGAAGGGCTGGAAGGTGCGCGACATGCCGACCATGACTCCGGCGACGCCGGCGATAGCGATGGCGATGCCGCTGGCGAGCGCGTTGATCTTCGGCGTCGCGATGCCCATCAGCGGCGCAATCTCGGCATCGTCCGCCGACGCGCGGATTGCGCGGCCGGCATGGGTCCGCCGCAGGAACAGGTGCAGGGCGACCAGGATGGCCACGGCGATGGCAAAGAAGATCAGCCGCAGGGTCGAAAGGTTCAGATCCTCGGTCAGCCGCACCGCGGAATAGGAGAGCGCATTGCGGATGATCCGGGCGTCGGATGCGAAGCCGCCGAGCAGGGCGTGGGCAATGACGATCGACAGGCCGAAGGTGACCAGGATCGGCGACATCAGGCCGAAGCCGGCGGACATGCCCTTGCGCTCCATCGACTGGACCGAGATCGCGTTGAGCAGGAAACGCTGCAGCGCATAGCCGACGCCGAACATGACCGGGATCACCAGCGCCAGAGTGATGAAGGGCGAGATGGGCACGAACTGAAGCACCAACACGGCCAGATAGGCGGCGAGGACCAGCATGTCGCCATGGGCCAGGTTGACCATGCGCATGACGCCGAAGGTGAGCGCCAGGCCGATGGCGATGATTGCGTAGTAGCCGCCGAGCATGACGCCGGAGAGCAGCCCGTTGGCGATGTCGACGAGCGTCCAGTACAGGTCTTCGTTCATGCGCCCTGTCCCGCCGCTTTCCCCGCCGTTTCAAGGCCGAAATAGGCGGCCGAGACCCGCTCGCGGCCCAGTTCGTCGGGATCGCCCTCGAGCACCACGCGGCCTTCCAGCAACACCGAAACCGCCGTGGCGACACGCATGGCCCGTTCGGTATCCTGTTCGATGACGATGCAGGTGACGCCGCGCCGGTTGATCGCTGCAATGCGCTCGTAGATCTGGTCGACGACGATGGGCGCCAGGCCGAGCGACAGTTCGTCGAGCAGGATCAGCTCCGGCGACGACATGAGCGCCCGGCCGATCGCGACCATCTGCTGCTCGCCGCCGGACATCTGGGAGACCGGCTGCTGGCGCCGGTCGGCGAGCCGCGGAAACAGGCTGTAGACATCCTCCAGGGTCTCCCCCAAACCGGCCCGGCAGCGCGGCAGGAAGGCGCCGCACACCAGGTTTTCTTCCACCGACATGCTGGCGAACAGCCTGCGGCCCTCCGGCACCATGGTGACGCCGAGGCCGACAATCTCTTCGGTCGGCAGGGCGTCTATGCGCCGTCCCCTGAATTCGATGCTGCCGGCGGTGTGCGCGGCCCGGCCGCGGTTCATCATGCCGACGACGGCGCGCAGCAGGGTCGACTTGCCGGCCCCGTTGGCGCCGACGATGGAGTGGATCGTGCCCTTCTCCACCGTAAAACCGACGCCGTAGAGGGCGCGGCTCTCGCCGTAATATGCCGAGAGGCCCCTGACGGTCAGCAGGGCCGGCTGGTCAGGCGCCGAGATAGACACGGCGCACGTCCGGCGAATTGATGACCTCTTCCGGCTTGCCCTGGGCGACGATGCGGCCCGAATCGAGCGCGAGCAGCCGGTCCGTCGCGGTCAGCATGGTCTTCATGACATGCTCGATCCACAGGACGGTGACGCCTCCGGCGCGGATACCGGCCACAAGCTCGATGAATTCGCTGACCTCGTGATCGGTCAGGCCGGCGGCCACCTCGTCGACTAGCAACAGCTTCGGCCGCATGGCGAGGGCCCGGGCTAACTCGTGGCGCTTGCGCATGAGCAGCGGCAGCCGGCCGGCCAGCGTGTTGCGCGCCGGCGCGAGGTGGGTGTCCGACATCACCTTGTCGATCCATTCCTCGACTTCGTCTTCGGCCACGCCGCCGCCGAAGATCGCCGCGACCTTCAGGTTGCCGGCGACGGTCATGTGGGTGAAGGGTTTGGGTATCTGGTAGGTCCGGGCGATGCCGGCGCGGGCGCGGTCCTGCGGCGCCCAGCGGGTAATATCCTTCCCGCCGAACTCGACATGGCCCGAATCCGGCCGGATATTGCCGGAAATCAGGCCGAACAGCGAAGTCTTGCCGGCGCCGTTCGGGCCGATGACGCCGAGGATCTCGCCTTCGTCTATCGAGAAGGTGACGCGATCCGCAACATGGATCGCGCCGAAAGCCTTGGACAGCCGAGTTGCGGAAAGAACCGTCGTCATCCTATCCCGGTCGCGCGGTCCGGCCGGTCCAACGGAGTTGCGGCGTCACCCGACGCGCTGCCCCTTCCCTTTCGGGCGGCGCGCCGGGCGACCTGCCGGCCGGTTACTTGGCCTGGTACAGGCGCATATCCGCGGTCTTCTTCACCGACGGATAGACCGCGTTATACACGTTGTCCTTGACCCAGCGCTTGGTTTTCGAATCGACCCGCCACTGGGCACCGCCCAACGGCTGCACCGAGAACTGCTGGGCGTTGAACTTGACCTGGCCGACGACGGTTTCGAGATCCGTCTTCGCCAGCGCCGCCAGCAATTTCGCCCGGTCGGTCGAGCCGGCCCGCTGCATCGCGTCGAACAGCACGTCGTAGGACGCATCGGTGTAGGCCAGCGGCGGCGAATAATACTTGCCGGCGTTCTGCGTCTCGTACCGGTCGACAAGGCCCTGACCGGTATAGCCGCTGTATTTCGACTTGCCGGGATAGGCCGGCGACCAGAAGTTCACGCTCAGAATATCGATGCCGAACTCGCCGAGCGCCTTCATCGCTTCGGGATAGCCGGTCGCCTTGTCGATGATGTACATGCGCGGCTTGAAGCCGGCCTGCGCCGCCTGCTGCAGATAGTTCTGCAGGTCCGGCGGGGCGAGCACGCCGGTCACGACCTGGACCCGGCCGCGCTTGAACTTGTTGATGATCGCGGAGAAGTCCGGCAGGCCCTGCTTGAAGCGGCCGGGGTCGACCGGCTTCCAGCCGTTTTTCTTGAAGGTCGGATCGAACAGCGAGGCGAACACGACGCCGTCGGGATCGTTCGGATAGAGATAGCCGATACTACCGTTGAATCCGCCGGGCAGCGCCTTGATCATGCCGACATGGTTGGCCACCAAGTCCGGCACGCCGAAGAAGAAGTGGAAGGTGTATTTGTAGGTCTTCGGCTTGTTGTCCGGGCCGAACAGCCAGGCCTCGACCGGCGTGTTCGAGGTGATGCACGGCACCTTGTAGCGCTCGCACAGGTCCGACGGCGCGTTGGTCGTGTCCGGCGTGCCCTGGGCGAAGACCACATCCACCTTGTCCTTCAGGATGGCGCGGGTCGCCGCTTCGCCGGAACCGGCCATGGTGCCGCGCGAATCGTAAATCTTGTAGTTGATCTTGCACTTCTTGCCGCCGACCGCGAGGCCGCCGGCCTTGTTGATCGGACCGACCTTGTTCTCGTCAAGCCAGGGCGTCTCGCGCCCCATATCGAGCAGCGGGCCGGTCAGCGGCACGACGCGCCCGACCGTGATGCTGCAGTCCTGGGCCGCGGCAGGCGGCGGCACAATTGCAACGGCAGCGCCGGCGATGGCCGCCAACGCCAATCCTGAAACGAATACTCTACGCATTTTCCATCCTCCCTACAGTCTGAACTCGATTACTGCGGCGCCCGCCCCATGGGCCGGGCCGTAACCGTGCACCCTCGCGCCGAAGAACCGGCCGCCGATCGCGCCACGGATCCATGCCAGGTGCTTGAAACCCATATCGACCCGCGCCTCGCGCGCGTAGTCGTCGACCTCGGCGTCCAGCCGGCCGGTCTCGCCTTTCTCCAGCAACCGTAGTATGCGCCGGTTCCAGCTGTCATCCTTTTCCGCTGCAACGCGATCCTCCTCGATGACGATGGGTTCGCGGAACACGGTGCCGGAAAGCCCGCCCACGCCGACCACCGCCACCTTCTTGTTCTGGGCGCGCGCCGTGGCGGTCGCGATCTCCGCCATCCGCATGGTCGTCGCGGCGTCGTGGTAGAGGTTGTTGGCCGCCATCACGAGCGGAAAGCGGCCGTCGGGATCGAGCAGCCGGGTCGCGACGATGGTGCCGCTGTCAATCGGAAACTGGTCGTAGTCGACGCTTTTCGACGAAATCCCGGCCGCCTTGACCGCGTTCACGCAGGCATGGGCGAGATCGGAATCGACGCGGATGTCGAAGGGCATGTCGCCCAGATCGTGCCAGTTCTCGTCGACATGGACGCCGGTGAGCCGCGGGCGCGCCTGCCACAGGGCGTCGAGAACCGCGATCCACTGGGTCGAGTAGAGCAGGACGGCATCCGGGCGCGACATGGCGAGCGCCCGCGCGGCCCGCTCGAACCCGGCAACGATCGGTCTCCAGGGCGGATTGTCGGGCCGCAGCAGATGCAGGGGCGAGCCCGGTACCAGGAAGGCGGAAACCGCGGTCACCGCATCGCGCCGGCGTAGGATTCGCGCCCGCCGGCGGCAGATGGCGGAACGGCGGCGGCGCCGGCCAGCCCGGCCTTGACCAGGTTCCATTCCATGACGGCGTTGCCGGTGCCGATCACCGTGCCGTAGCCGTGCAGCTCGCCCGGCAGTTCGGGATAGCCCATGGCGGCGAACATCCAGGTGAACGCCCCGGATTTCACTTCGGCGAAAGCCTCGTCGATGAACTGCGGCAGGATCCGGAATACCTCGGCCGTCTTGCCCTGGCGCAGCAGTTCGATGACGCGCATGTCCCACTTGTAGCCGTCGTAGCTTTGCGGATGCTCGCGCGACATGTCTTCCGGGGTGTCCGGCTCCTCATGGAAATGCCAGTGGCACAGGGTGTTGGACGCCAGCAGCACGGCGCGCCGCCCGGTCGCCTCGATGGCCTCGCGGGTCGCCTTGCCCAGCGTATCCATCTCGTCCAGGCCTTCCTCGGTCGTCAGGTAATAGGGCGAGTTGTTCGCCGATATGCCGACGATCGGGATATCCCACTGCGGACGGATCATGTGCAGCGTGGTGATGGTGCCGTAATCGACCCGGAACTTCGGGTTGCGCATCATCATCGCGGTCAGGCCACGCTGGGCCGCCTTTTCGCAGCAGGCCTCGGCCAACTCGACATCGACCTCCAGCTCAAAGCTGTAGCGGAACAGGTTCGGGAAGATCGGATCGACCGATTTGCCGGAGAGATGCCGGACGCCGAGGAAATGGTGCCCGACCTGGGTGATCCAGTGCGGCGAGTGAACCAGCAGCACATCCGGCTGCAATTCGTCGAGGCTCTTGCGCGCCCTCTCGTAGGCCCAGCGCAGCGGCTCCCAGCCGCCTTCGGATTTCGGCTCGTTTTGCGGCGGATTCTCGCCATAGACCAGATGGGGCGGATGCGGCGCCAGGAAGCCGGCGACGATTTCTCCGTTGGGCATCGCTTTCCTGCCTTCCCGCCAAATCCCGCGCTGCTTCGTCATTCTAGCGGCGTTCGCGGGCCGGTCAAACGCAACGCGGCATGGCCGCCATGCCGGGCAGGCTGCAGCGTCCGGCCAACAAACTCTTGGCGAAGCGGCGGTTATGCGGCCATCATGGCGCTGGCACCCTGCGCCGGCGGCGAAGATTGCCGGACGCGGACGCCGAGGAGGAGTTGAGGAGAATACGCCGATGACGTTCGGGTCGATACTTGCCGCCGTTGTCATCGCCCTCGTCGCGATCGTTGTCCTGTGGCTGCTGTTCTGGTGGCTCTATCGGCGCGCGACCAAGGAATTGTCGTTCGTGCGCACCGGCTTCGGCGGCCAGAAAGTCGTCATGAACGGCGGCGCGCTGGTCCTGCCGGTGCTGCACGACATCATTCAGGTCAACATGAACGCCCTGCGCATCGACGTGGCGCGGGAGGCGCGCAACGCGCTCATCACCCGGGACCGGCTGCGCGTCGACGTGTCGGCCGATTTCCTGGTCCGGGTCGGCGCTGATCACGACGCCATCGCGACGGCAGCGCAGAGCCTGGGCACCAAGACGCTGCGGGTCGAGCTCCTCAAGGAGCTGATCGAAGGAAGGTTGACCGACGCCCTGCGTTCCGTCGCCGCCGAGATGAGCATGGAGGAGTTGCACGAGAAGCGGATCGAGTTCGTCCGGCGGGTGCGGGAAACCCTGGCCGACGATCTCGCATCCATCGGCCTCGAATTGCAGTCGGTGTCGCTGACCAGCCTCGACCAGACCGACCGGGAGCATTTCAACCCGCAAAACGCGTTCGACGCCGAAGGCCTGACCCGGCTGACACAGGAGATCGAGAGCCGGCGCCGGCAGCGCAACGAAATCGAGCAGGACACCGAAGTCGAGATCCAGGCGCGCAACCTGAAGGCGGAGCAGGAAAAGCTCGAAATTGCGCGCGACGAGGAATTCGCCCGCCTAGAACAGGAGCGGGCGGTCTCGACCCGGCGCGCCGAACAGCGCAGCGAGGTCGCCACGCGGGAGGCCGAGAAAGAGCGCGAGATGGAGGAGGCCCGGATCGCGTCGGGCATGGCCGTCGATCTGGCCAAGGTGGCGAGCGAGCAGGAGATCGAAGCCCGGCGCATCGCTGCCGAACAGGAGGTTCGCGAGCGCGACATCGAGCGCGACATCGCCGTGGAACTGGCCCGGCACAACCGCAGCATCGAAATCGACACCAGAGCCCAGGAGCAGAGCCGGGTCCGGGCCGAGGCCGAAACGGCCCGCGCCGAAGCCGAGCGCGCGGCGGAAGCCGTCGAGACGGTGCGCGAGATCGAGCGCGCCGAGCGCCAGAAGCGGATCGACCTGATCGAAGCGCAGCGGGAAGCCGAGAAGACCGCCATCGGGACCGTCTCGTCGGCGAGTGCGAAGCGCGAGGCCGCCGGTGAACTGGCCGAGGCCGACCGGCTCCATACCGACAGCGAGGCCGGCCGGATCAAGGCGATTGCCGAGGCGGAATCCGAGGGCGAGAAGCTGCGCGCCGCCGCCATGGAACTGCGCAGCAGCATCGAGGCCGCCGCGAAGCGGGCGATGAACGACGCCGATTCCGGTCTCAGCCCGGAATTGATCGACATGAAGATCCGCCTCGCCATCGTCGAACATCTCCAGGGCATGATCGCCGAAAGCGTCAAGCCTCTGGAACGGATCGAGGGCATCAAGATCGTCCATGTCGATGGCCTGGCGCCCCAGAGCGGTGGCGGTGGCGGCGCGGCGGAAGGCGAGAAGCGCGAGACCGGCCTTTCCGACCAGATCGTCAACAGCGCCCTGCGCTACCGCGCCCACGCACCGGTGCTCGACCAACTCCTGAAGGATGTCGGCTTCTCCGCCGGCGACCCGGAGGAACTGCAAAGCGCGCTCACACGGATGCTGCGCTCGGGGGACGCGGGGGAGACGGGGGGCGAGAAGGAATAGGGCGGGTCGAAAAGTGGCCGGAAGGTTCGACTCCAGGAGCGCGCAGAAATTCTCCTTCCCCCGCTTCAGCGGGGGAAGTCCCGGAGCGTAGCGGAGGGGATGGGGGTTTCCGTGCTTCCGCGCTGCCGAAGAACCGCTGTGAAGCGGCGCGCGCCTGACCTCCCCTTCTGAAGAAGGGGAGGGAAAGGATCGGCAGATCCGAGCCGCTTCCCGGCACCCACCCCCTTACGGCACCGCCGCGAGCAGGGCCTTCGTGTAGTCGTGCTGCGGCGCCCGGAAAACCTCTTCGGTCGGGCCCTGCTCGACGATTCGGCCGCGGTTCATGATCGCGACCCGGCTGCACAGGTAACGCACGACCGAGAGGTCGTGGCTGATGAAGAGCATGGAAATCTGCATCTGCGCGCGCATGTCGAGCAGCAGGTTCAGGATCTGGGCCTGCACCGACACGTCGAGGCCGGAGACGATCTCGTCGGCGACCAGCACCCTGGGCGCGGTGCAGAGCGCCCGGGCGATGTTGACTCGCTGGCGCTGCCCGCCCGAGACCTGGACCGGGTAGCGGCCGATCGTATCCTGGGGCAGGCCGGTCTGCCCGAGCAGGTCGCGCGCGCGCTCCAGCCGCTCCGGCCAGCTGGCCGGCGGGCGGCGCACTTCCATCGACTGGGTGACCAGCCGGCCGATGCGCTGGCGCGGATTGAGCGCCGATTGCGGGTCCTGGAAGATCATCTGGATCAGGGCGATGCGCTGCTTGGCGGTGCGCTGGAACGGGCCGGTGATGTCCTGCCCATCGACGACGATCCGGCCGCTGTCCGGGGTTTCGAGGCCGAGCAGCAGGCGGGCGACGGTGGATTTGCCGCTGCCGCTCTCGCCAACCAGCCCGACGAATTCGCCCGGCGCGATATCGAGGCTCACCTCGTCGACCGCGACCACCGGCGCGCGCCGGCGGCCGAGCCAGTCGCGGCCGGAGCGGAAGGTCTTGCCCAGCCCGCCGACCGACAGGATCGGCGCAGCGGCGGCGTTGACGGCAGCGCCGGGCATTTCGTCCTGCCCGGCAAGCGCCGACGACCGTTCCCGGCAGGCCCCGGCGCTGCGCACGAAGCGGCCGGGCACAACTTCGGTCAGCGCCGTGCGGGCTGCGGCACAGGCCTCGTCACGCACCGGGCAGCGCGGCGCGAAGCGGCAGCCCGGCAGGTCGGCGAAGCCGCTCAGGCCCGGCATGTGGTCGGGAAGCGCCGCCAGCCGGCGGACCGGCCCGTCGATACCGGGATTGGCGGCGACCAGGCTGCGCGTATAGGGATGCAGCGGATCGCCGAGCAGCGCCGCGGCCGGCCCGGTCTCGACGATCTCGCCGGCATACATGACGGCGATGCGCTGGCAATGCTGCGCGGCCAGGCGCAGATCGTGGGTGATGAACAGCAGGCCGGTCTCGCTGTCGCGCTGCAGTTCGTCGATCAGTTCCATGACCCGCGCCTGGGTGATGACGTCGAGCGCCGTGGTCGGCTCGTCGGCGATGATGAGGTCGGGCTTGCCGGCGAAGGCCATGGCGATCAGCGCGCGCTGGCACTGGCCGCCGGACAGCTGGTGCGGAAAGCGGCCGAGCAGGTCGGCCGGGTGCGGCAGATGCACGGAATCGAGGGCGGTGAGCGCCCGTTCGCGCCGCGCCGCCTTGCCGTCCTGGCCGAGGCGCCTGAGATGCTCGTCGAACTGCGCGCCGAGGGACAGGACGGGATTGAGCGACGTCATCGGATGCTGGGGCACAAAGGCGATGGCGTCGCCGAGCAGGCCGGTCCGCTCGCGCGGCGGCATGGCGAGCAGGTCGCGGTCCCGGAACGTCACGCTCCCTCCGCTCGCAGCGAAGCTTTTCGGCAGCATGCCGGCGATCAGCCGGCCGACCATTGACTTGCCGGCGCCGGACTCGCCGACGACGCCGACCAGTTCGCCCCGGCCGACGGCGAGCGAGACGTCGCGCAGCACGTCGACCTGGCGCCCGCCGGCCGCGGTCGTCACGGTGACATCGGTCAGGGCGAGCAGCGACATGAGCCCGCCCTCAGTGCTGCTGCAGCCGGGCGTCGAAGGTCCGGCGCAGGCCGTCGCCCAGCAGGTTGAACGCCAGCACGGTCGTCACGATGGCGAGGATCGGTAGGATGAGCCCCCAGGCCGACTGGTACATGTAGTTGCGCGCATCCGCGATCATCACGCCCCAGGCCGGGATGCTCGCCTCGACGCTCATACCGACGAAGCTGAGAATCGCCTCGACGATCACGGCGATGCCCATCTCCAGGCTCATCAGGGTGATGATGAGCGGCGCGGCCGCGGGTAGGACTTCGCGCACCATCGTGCGCAGATGGGAGAAGCCGGAGAGCCGGGCCGCGTCGACGTAATTCTGCCGGCGAATCACCAACACCTCGCTGCGCACGACCCGGCAGAAGCGGGTCCAGTCGACCAGGATGATCGCCAGGATGACGTTGCCGATGCCGACGCCGAAGCCGACGATCAGGATCAGCGACAGCACGACCGGCGGGAACGACATCCACAGGTCCACGGCGCGGGAGATCAGCCAGTCGATGACGCCGCCGAAATAGCCGGCCAGCAGGGCCAGCATCGTGCCGACCAGCATGGTGCCGACCGCGGCGCAGACGGCGACGAACAGCGCGACCCTTGTGCCGTAGATCAGGCGGGACAGGGTGTCGCGGCCGAGATTGTCGGTGCCGAGCCAGAACCCCGGTTCGGCGTTGTCGCTCCAGAACGGCCCCTTGAGGGCGTTGAGCAAATCCTGCTCGTTGGGATCGTAGGGCGCGATCAGCGGCGCCGTAATGGCGCAGAACAGCAGCACGAACAGGATCGTCCCGCCGACGACGACGCGGCCCGAGCGCAGCGCCCGCCGCAGCGGACGTTCGCCGGTGCCGGTCGCCGCGCCGATTGCGATTTCCGCGCTCATCGGGCGCGCCGCAGCTTCGGGTTGACGACGATGTAGACCACGTCGACGGCCAGGTTGATGGTCAGCACGGCGAGCGCGAAGACCAGCGCAGCGCCCTGGATGATCGGCAGGTCGGTGTTGCGCACCGCCTCGACCATCAGGTTGCCGAGGCCGGGATAGGAGTAGATGACCTCGACCAGCAGCGTGCCGCCGAACAGGAAGCCGAACTGGACGCCCATCAGGGAAAGCGTCGGCAGTAGGGCGTTGCGCAGGGCGTGCCGGTTGATGACCCGGCGCTCGGGTACGCCGCGCAACCGCGCCATCGTAACGTAATCCTCGCCAATCACGTCGAGCAGGCTGGAGCGCAAAAGGCGCATGATCAGCGGCACGGTGCCGAGCGCCAGCGCGAGCGCCGGCAGCAGCATGTGCCGGATCGCTTCCAGAAAGGCGGTCAGATTGCCGGTCAGGAGGCAGTCGAGAAGCAGGAAACCGGTGAGGCGCGGAATCGTCATGTCCGGCGGCAGGCGGCCGGCGAAGGGCAGCAGATTGAACGCGACCCCGAAGACCAGGATCAGGAACAGCGCCCAGAGAAATTCCGGGATCGACATCATGAGCGTGCTGCCGACATCGACAACCTGCTCCGACGGGCGGCCGCGCAGCCGGAACAGCAGAATGCCGCCGGGCAGGCCGATCGCCGTTGCAAACAGGGCGCCGAAGGCCGCCAGTTCGATGGTCGCCGGCAGGGATTCGCCGATCAGCTTCGAAACCGGCTGCCCGAAGGCGATGGACCGGCCCAGGTCGCCTTCGAGGATGTGGCTGAGCCAGATGCCATACTGGTGCATGATCGGCAGGTGCAGGCCCATTTCGCGCCGCAATGCCTCGATATCTTCGTTCGTCGCGTTCGGCGGCATTGACATTGCCACCGGATCGGCCGGGATCAGCCGCAACACGATGAAGACGAGGACCGAGACGAGCAGCATCAGCGGGATCGCAACCGCGATCCGGCGCAGGATAATGCCGAGGATTTCGCCGCTCATCGGGCAGACACAAGGCCCGCGCGCAAGGGCGCGCAAGCGGCGGCCGGGAAGCGATCGAAGGCCGGCAACGCGGCGGCCCGTTGGGCGATTATCCCATGGGCCGCGCGCATTGCCGGTGCTTCAGGGCCTATTTCCAGGACCAGGTGTGGGGCAGCACCCAGCCGTTGTTGTACTGCACGACCCCGAGATTGCTCTTGTGGACCCAGGTGGTCACGGACTGGAGCAACGGCATGACAGCGCCCTGCTTCGACGCATAGACGGCAACATCCTTGTAGCCCTGGATGCGCTTGTCATAGTCGACGACGCCGAACAGCTTCATCACCCGGCCGCCGACATCCATGTCCTTCCAGGCGGAGAAGGGCAGTTTCGGATGCATCAGGTAGCCCGTGAACATCTCCGGGTCGCCGACGGCGTTGTCCCAGCTGTAGAGTGTCGCTTCCGGCAGCTTGTTGCCGCGGTTGAGCTCGAAATATTTCGAATACTCGATCACCTGCAGATTCGCTTCGATGCCGACTTTCTTCCACATCGAGACGACCGCCCGGGCGATGTCGTAGTCGCCGGGGAAGTTGCCGTTGAAGCTGGCCATGCCGATCTTGAGCGGCTTGTCCGTGCTGAAACCGGATTTCGCCAGCAGCGCCTTCGATTTCGCCGGATCGTAGGGGAATTGGAAATCCTCCACATAGCCGGGCGTGCCGGGCGGCGCGACGATCGACAGCGGCACCGCCTTGCCGGCATAGAGTGCCTGCGAAATCGCTTTCTTGTTGATCGCGTGGTGCGCGGCCAGCCTGACATTCTTGTCGGCAAAAGCCTTGTCGCTGCGGATCTGCAGCAGAATCACGCGCGAGATCGGGAAGATCCGGCCGCTCAGCGCCGCCATCTTGTCCAGCCGTCCGACTTCGCGAATCGGCACGTCCGGCGCGAAATCGACCCGGCCGGACTGGACCGCTGCGACGCGGGCCGACGGATCCTTCATTATCAGCACCGTCACCTTGCGGATTTTCGGCTTCGGCCCCCAGTATTTGTCGAAGGCTTCGAGCACGATGCGCGAGTTGCGCTGATAGTCCACGACCTTGTAGGGCCCGCTGCCCATAGGCTTGTCGGCGAAGCCGTCGGCGCCGACCTTTTCGACATGGTGCTTCGGCACCACGAAGTTGGCCAGAAACGCCAGCCACGGAATCGCCGTTGCCATCGGCTTGTTGAGTTTGATGACCGCGCGGGTCGGCGTCGGCGTCTCGATATCCGCGACGTTGCGCCAGATCCGGACGAGGTCGATCTTGTGGCCTGCCTTGCCGCGTTCGAGGAAGGTGTATTTGACATCGGCCGACGTCACCTTGGTGCCGTCGTGCCAGTAGGCGTTGTCCCGAATGTCCAGAGTCACGGTCTTGCCGTCCGCCGATTGGGACCATTTGGTCGCCAGCGACGCCTCCAGCTTTATGTCCGGCGCCTGCGTAATCAGCTGGTCGTAGACCATCTTGTAGAGCGATTGCCGGACGGGAACCGTCCGCTTGTTGGGATCCCAGGTCTGGGGATCGACCTGCCAGGCGATCACCACACTGTCCTTTGCGGCCTTGGCCTGCGGCGCCAGCGGCGGTGCTGCGGCCAGAACGGCAGCCGCCCCTACGGCAAGGCCGGCCATCAGAGTGCGTCTACGCATTGAACCCTCCTCCATGTGCGATGACGTGAATTTCGGCGACACCGTACCAGCAACCGGCGTCGCAGTACAAATGCCGCGCTAGGCGGATTTCCAGTCGACCGCCTGCTCGAAGGCGTGGGCGGCGCGATAGAGAGTCGATTCGTCGAAATGGCGCCCGGTCAGCATCAGGCCAACCGGCAGGCCATCGCGCATCGCGCAGGGGATGCTGATCGACGGATGGCCGGTGCAGTCTATGGGCGCCGTGTTCGGGATCGGCGTGAAGCCGGGCACCATGTCCTCCTCCCGGGTGCGGTCTTCGGCCGGCAGCTTCGATCCCTTGATCGGCGAGGTCGGCGTCAGCAGGATATCGACCTCCTCCAGCGCCGTATCGTAGGCGGCGCGCAGCAGGCGGCTCAGATTCTGCGCCTTGGCATAGTAGCGGCCGTGATGGACCGTGCGCATATGCTCGGCGCACAGCATGCCCAGCTTGAAGATTTCGGAGAACATGTTGGATTTGGCCTGCCAGCCGTTGAGCTTTTCCAGCAGGCTGGGCACATAGGCGCCCTTCCAGTTGTGCCCGTTGCCCAGGCCCTTGAGGATTTGCTCATACGCGCCCTCGCAGGCGATCGGCACCCAGACCGACATGCCGAGCTCGCGATGGGCCGGCACGGAAATTTCCGTCACCGTCGCGCCCAGCGAGGCGAAGACCTGCGCCGCGGCGCGCACGGCCTCGTCGACATCGGCCTCGCTGTCCTCGAAGCCGAAGCCCTCCTGCATAATGCCGACGCGCAGCCCCTCGACCGACTGGCCCAGCGCGCGGGTGTAGCGCGCAACCCGGGGCGCATACTGGCGCGGATCGAGCCCGTCCTCGCCCGCCAGCACTTCCAAGTAGAGCGCGTTGTCCTCGACCGATCGGCTCATCGGGCCGAGATGGTCGAGCGTCATCTCGATCGACGCCGCGCCGGTATAGGGCACCAGGCCCCAGGTCGGCTTCATGCCGACCAGGCCGCTGAAGGCCGCCGGTTCGCGGACCGAGCCGCCCTGGTCGCTGCCGATGGCGAGATCGACCTCGCCGGCCGCCAGCAAGGCCGCACAGCCGGACGAGGAGCCGCCGGGCGTATAGTCCGTATTCAGCGGGTTGAGCGTGGTCTTCTGGGCGTTCGTGTGGCTGCTTCCGGAATAGCAGAAATACTCGCAATGGGCCTTGCCGAGGATGGTCCCGCCGGCGTCCAGCGTGCGGGTCACCACCGTCGCGTCCACCTCCGGCACATAACCCTCAAGCACCGAGGCGCCGTTCATCATCGGCAGACCGGCGACGCAGATATTGTCCTTGATCGCCACGGTCTTGCCGCGCAGCCTGCCGCGCTTGCTGCCCTCGATGGTGGACTTGACGTACCAGGCGCGCAGCGGGTCTTCCGCGTCGGTCGGAAAATGGCCCGGCGTGCGGGGGTATTTCACCGGCGGCAGATTGTCGGGCAGCCGGTCGAGCGGTCGGTAATAGTTCTCCACCGTGCCGCGGATCATCCCGGTGAATTCGTCCAGGTCGGCCGGTTCGAGCGACAAGCCCAGCACATCGGCGGCGCGCGCGATCTGTTCGCGTGTGGGGGGTTTGGCGGTCATTTGGCAGCTCCCTCCGTTCCACATTCCCATGCGGTATTGCCGGCATCCATAGCACAGACCGGCGCGGCCGGAAGCCGGCCACGACAGAGTGATCGCCGAAAGCCGGCGACTTGTGGCAAGCTGCTGCGGAAAGCCGGTAGCCGCCGCGAGCGCCCATGACTCTCAGCGCCCATGAAATCGCACGCCTGCACGCCCTGCCCCTGTTCGCCGGGCTGTCCGTCGAAACCCTCATGGCCCTGCTGGACGATTCTACCGTCCGGGCGCACGGCAAACGCAAGACCCTGTTCCTGCAAGGCGACCCGGCAACCCATTTCTTTGTGGTCATTTCCGGATGGGTGAAGCTTTTCCGCCTGCGTCCTGACGGCGCCGAAGTGGTGGTGGAGATATTCGGTCCGGGCGAATCCTTCGCCGAAGGCGCCATGCATATGCCCGAGGGCTATCCGGTCAGCGCCGAGATGGTCGAAGAAGGCCGGCTGCTGGCGGTGCCGACCGAAGCTTTCGGCCGACGGGTGCAACAGGATCCGGACCTGGCAATCAGCATGCTTGCGTCGATGTCGGTGCGGCTCAAGGAGCTCGTCAACCGTATCGAGAAAAAGGAAACCCAGACCGCCGCCCAGCGGGTCGCGGATTTCCTCCTCAAGTTCGGCGGGACGCCCGGGCCGGACGCTGCGGCCGTCGTCGTTCAGCTGCCTTACGACAAGCAGCTGATCGCCAACCGGCTGGGCATGAAACCGGAGACCTTCTCGCGGGCGCTGTCGGCGCTCAGGGATCGCGGCGTGCGCGTGGACGGGCCGACGGCCAAAATCCGCGACGCCGCCGCCTTGCGCCGTTTCACTGCGCCGGGTTAGGCGCCGGATCGGACGCTGGATCGGGCGGAGGGCCGGGTTCCAGACGCGGCCCGGTCAGGATCGGCAGATAGACGAGGAAAAAGAGGGCGAATGCCGCGCTCCAGCAGGCGGCCGAAAGGTGCAGGAGCGCGGCGCCCATCCCGGCGTCCAACGCCGCAAGCACCCGGGTTATCGCCGACAGCGTCAGCAGCAGATAGGCGGCGACCATGGGCCGGGGCGCAACCAGGGGCCGGCCGGTATGGCCGAGCGCGGCGCGGCTGCTTACCGCGACGATCATCGTGGCGGCGGCCCCGACCGACAGGGCGTGGATGGCGGCGCTCTCGGGCACCCCGCCATCGAGCAACGCCAGGCCGTAGAGCGCGAGGCCGGCCGGCACCCAGAACCAGGCCAGATGCAGAACCCAGAGCAGCGGGATATGGCGGGCCTGCCAGCCGCGCCAGGCCGCGAGCCGCACGGCGGCGAGGCCGGCCGCTGCGAGCGCCGCCGCACCGGCTGCAACCGGCGGCGCATCCAGCACGATCAGGGCGCCGGCGGCCGCAACCGCAATATTTCCCAGAACCGCGAGCCGGGCGGGCGGCGCGATTTCTGCCGGCCGGCCCGCCGCGGCCAGCGCGTTGCGGGTGAAGGCCGGCACGACGCGCCCGCCGATCAGGCTGACCAGGACGATGACCGTGAGCAGGCCGAGGCGCGACCCGGTCATGAGTCCGTCCGCCCACAGATCGAGCATCTCCGCGTGGACCGCCGCATTGGCGGCGGCCAGGATCGACACCAGGACGATCACCGGCAGGTTGCGCCACTGGCGGACCCGGACGATGCTGGCGCCGAGCGCGATGCACAGTGCCGGAAGGAAGGCAATGTCGATCGCCGCCACCAACCAGCCGGGCAGCGCGCCCGAAACGATCCAGGCAACGCGCCCCGCCAGCCAGAGCAGCACGAGCAGGGCCAGCGGCGCGCCGGCGATCGGTTTCGCGCCGGTCCATTGAGGCACGGCCGTGGTCAGGAAACCGGCCATTGCCGCCGCGATGAAACCGAACAGCGTTTCGTGGATATGCCATGCCAGCGCGCCGCCGCGCAGCGGCAGGTCGATAGCGCCGCTCACCAGCAGCACCCACAGCGGTATCGACAGCGCCGCAAAGGCCGCGCCCAGCAGGAAGAACGGCCGGAGGCCTTCCGACCAGAAAGAATGCTTCATCGCTGTCTCCAGCACGCGCCGGAACGGGGCGGGCAGGATTTTTCAGGTAGCGGCACGAAGCGCCCTGCCCGTTCGCCGACCCTAGCCGGGGCGGATCGGCATACGTTTGACGGCGATCAAGGGCGTGTCGCGGCTATCCTTATCCTCCGCCCGTCCTTGCCGCGTCGCGCTTCCGGCGCCAGTCGGCCCAATCGACGGCGTCGGCCTGCAGCCGTTCAATCGCATCCGGGTCGCAGTTCGCCGGGAAGACGACGAGGTTGTCGCTCGGGTGCCGGGCGTTCGGCACGCGCATCGCTTCGAACCCGAGGAACCCCACAGCCTCTCCGATCCTTTGCCTATCGCGATAGAGGATTTCCCGATACCTGGCGGGATCGACGCCGAGCCGTTCGAGCTGGGCCATGTCGCTCAGGTCGATGGCCTTGCCGAAACGGCCGCGCATCCGGTGCACCGTCGACCGGAGACGGCTGGGAAAAACGGACTGTTGGCGGTTGATGTGGAAAAAGATTTCCGCAAGCGCGCCGTCCCGCTCCAGGGCGCAATACAACACCTCGCTATCCCGCAGGTTCCAGCGGCCGGCGCCTTTCGATCCGTCGAGCGGCGACCGCGCGCCGTGAACCACGCGCCAGAATGTGCCGTCGAAAACCGTCTCCGGAAGTTCGGCCAGCGCATCGAGGAGTCCGAGTTCGTGGCCGGCGCGCCGGATCGCCATTCAGAGGTAGACCCCGCTTTCAAGACGGTCGATCGCCTCCAGCACCTCGGCAGTCCGGCCGCCGTTGATCAGGTCGTAGGGCCGTTCGCCGTTCAGTTGCGGATGGCCGGTCTGCAGCCAGAGGCGGGCCTCGTCCGGTTCGTAGAAGTCCGAAAGCCGTTCGGCGACCCAGCGCAGGTCGGCGATGACCTTCTGCTTTTCGATCGTCGGGCTGCCCCGGCCGCGGCTCCAGCGATGGACCGTCGGCGGAGAGACGCCGACGATGTTGGCGAGGTCGACGTTTTTCAGTCCGCTCAACCGGCGCAACTCGCCGACCATCCGGGAAACGGCCGTCGATTCCGAGGCGGCAACGGTCATGGATTACCTCCTGCTGTCGCGGCGCAGGACCTTCGCTTGCCGAACCCTGCGCCGCCGTCGGATTTGCGAATTCCTGCAGGCGTTAATTTAGATTAAATTTCACAGTGTTCAATTTGTGATATTTAATTGCAATTTTGTGACCCAGCAAGTCCAGCGGCCGGGACGGCGGCGCCTCACTCGAACGGCGCCAGCGCGGCCTGGGCCTTCTTCGTCAGCCGCGAGCGCACGAGGCGGTAGGATTCGGCGAGCCGGTGGCGCAGTTCCTCTTCCGGCAGGTCCGTGGGGACGTTGATCCAGGAGCGGTGGAAATAGGGCGCCTTGCGGCCGACGCCGAATTCGATCAGCATTTCGGCGGTCTCGATGCTGTCGGTCTTGACCGAAACTCCCGGCGACTTCGCGCCGATGGAGGCGAACATCTTGCCTCCGACCTTCCAGGCGTCATGCCCGCCGCCCCAGGGATCGGAGACTTCGGCGCCGGGAAAGGTCCGGCAGATCGCATTCACCTTGTCGCGACTCATCTTTCGCTCCCTGGCCGGCCCGGCGGCGCATTTCCCGCCGCGCCGGCTTGCCGCACGGCCGGAAAGGGCAACACGGTTTCCGCCGGCATCACGACGGATAGATCCCGCGGCGCAGGGCATCGGCGATCGAGGCCACCGCGGGGCCGAACGCCTTCCGCCGGGCCGGGTCGGGCAGGAATTCCCGGGCCGTCGCCTCGAGGTCCGCCAGTTGCGGCGGAACCGGCCGGCCGGTGACCTGGAGCGCACGAACCGCGATCGGCACGAGGCTGGCAAGCGCCATGTCGAGGCACCGGCCCGCGCGGTCCTGCTTCGACCAGGCCAAGAAGACCGGGCTCGCCACGTCGTTCTGCCCGTAACCGCCGGATTCGCTGCCGGGGAGCAGTGTCGCCTGGGCGTAGAGCCGGGCTTCCTCCTCGTAGCCGGTCTGGGCCATCGGCAGGCAACCCATGTAGCCGCGGCGGACATCGCCGCCGTTCTCCGGATCGAGCAGCTGGTCCGGCAGGAGCGAGACCTTGCCGTCGAGCAGCTTGGCGCCGTGGCGCTCGGCAAGCACGCAGAGATTGGCGCAGGCCGCGGTCAGCGCGTCCATGGCGAGCACTGCATGGGGATTGTGATAGCCGCCGGTCGAGACGAAGCGGCCGAACGGATGATCGGCATCGGCATCGTCGATCCACACCGGGTTGTCCGTTACGGCCTGGAGCGATTCGGCGGCGACCTCGGCGGCCATCGACGCGCCGCGCCGCGCCTGGCCCAGCATGCGCGGCAGGATGCGGTAGCTGACCGGCGCCTGGTAGGGGCGGCGCTCGCCCCCGCAGCCGCCCCCGTCGCCACCGGCGACCAGCTCCCGGAGCCGCCGCAGCGCCCATCCGTCGTGCGGGTTGTTCCAGTAGCCCTCCAGGGCCGCATCGAGATGGCCGAGCGGCGCATTGAAGGCTTCGAACGACAGGGCGAAGACCCGCGCCGCCACCTCAAGCCGGCTCTCGGCGACAAGCGCGGCATCGATCGCCAGCCCGGTCGCCGACGGCGACCCGTTGATCAGGCACATCACGTCCTTGGGCGCCGGCTTCGCACGCTCCGCCAAGTCCGTAAACAGGTGGCTCAGCGAGAGGATTTCGCCTGCCCCGCCTTGGCCCTGGGCCGGGACGACGGGCATCTCCCCGCCATCCAGCATGGCGGCGACGCCCTGAGCGATCTCCGGCGAGACCGCGGCATGGCCTTCCACGAAGTTGGTCAGCCGCGCCAGGACGATGGCCCGCACCGCACGTTCGGGCAGCGGATCGCCCCAGGAGGCGGCAGCGCCGGCCGGCGACATGCCGGCCCACTGCTTGCGCTGCTCGGGCGTGAGCTTCTGCCGGGCCAGTTGGCCGGCGCCGGTGGTTACGCCGTAGATCGTGACGTCCGGATCGTGCTCGAGGATACGGTCGAGCCGGTCCCGGCCCTGCGCCATCGCCGCGAGCGCCCGGGCGCCCAGTTCGACGCCCTCGCCGCCCCAGGCCACCCGCCGGGCGGCGTCGAGGGTGAGGTCGGCGCGGGAATCCACGAGTACCGTCATGTTCCAGACCCTTGTTCGGCGAATTGCACTGCCCGATCGGGCGCGCACCCTAGTCCGGCCGCCGGGCATCGACAATCCGCAACGCCGATCGCAGCGCCAAAGGCTTGTCCCGGACCCCGTTCCGTCGGGCAGCGTTACGGTCCGCATGCGTCATGAATTGTCAGGAATTGTCGTGATTTTTCGTTTCCGGCCAAATTCTGCACCTCGGATCCGGCGTCCCCCCTCCCCTTGGGGGAGGGGGTTAGGGGGAGGGGTCCGCCGACGTTGCCGCAGGCCTTGAACCCCGCATCGGCGCGGTGACAGACGACCCCTCCCCTTGCCCCTCCCCCAAGGGGAGGGGAATTCGAGCGGCGCCCTCGGAAGATGTGCGGCGACGTCACGAAATGTCAGGATTTGTCATGTTCGGTCTCACGCCGCCCGCTCCACCCCCTCCCGTCATTCCGACCGGAGCGGACGCCAGTCCGCGAAGCGGAGGAATCCCGTCGCCGGACCCGGGCACGCTCCGGACAGTTCGAGCCGAGATCCCTCCACGCGCTTACGCTCGGTCGGGATGGCGGGTGGGACGGTGCGGGTGTCATGAAATGTCAGGAATTGTCGTGATTTTTCGTTTCCGGCCAAATTCTGCACCTCAGATCCGGCATCCCCCTCCCCTTGGGAAAGGGGGTTAGGGGGAGGGGTTCGCGGACGTTGCCGCAGACCTTGAACCCCGCATCTGCGCGGTGGCAGACGACCCCTCCCCTTGCCCCTCCCCCAAGGGGAGGGGGACTCGAGCGGCGCCCTCGGAGGACGTGCGGCGATGTCATCAAGTGTCATGATTTGTCAGGACTTGTCAGGATCCGTCATGGTCGTCTCCTCTCTGCGCCCGTCCCGCTTACCCGGCGGAGCGCGGCTCGGGATCTCTCGGCCGGTTGAACGCCGTGCTTTTCCCGACAAATTGCCTGTAAGCCTCGAGTCCGACGCGGGCCAGGTCGTCGCCTTCCACTCCGGCGCGCCGCGCCGCCTCCTCGGTCTGGTCGACCCAGGCCGGTTCGAACGGCGAGGCGGTGATTTCGAATATGCCGTCTTCGTCCGCTTGCTGCGCCCGGTCCGCCGGCAGCAGGCCAGCCCGGTGGAGGGACCGGTGTACGGAAATTTCATGTTCCGCCAGGTCCGGGCCATCCGGCGCGCTGTCCGGCGCCGGCGCGTCCGCGGCGGGATGTAAGGATATGTCAGGATTTGTCATGGCGGGCGCCGGCCTGCCGGCCGGCCGCTCCGGCGTGCGGGGCCGGCGGTCCCCGACGGTGGCGTGCAAGCGCTGCGCGGTCGCCAGCCAGTCCGCCTCGTCGAAATCCTTGCGCTCCTCCAGCGCCTTCCGGCTGGCCCGGTGCAGGGCGAGCGTCCGCTCCGTCCGGTGCCGGCCGTGGCGCACCGCTTCGGCGACCGGACCTCCGGCCTCTTCTCCTGTCCCGTCTCCCGGCAGGGGCCACAGGCCGGCGCGGCGATGGGCATGGCGCCGGTCGAGGCCGGACAGTTCGGCCTGCAACTTGATCACCCGCAGCATGAGCGCGGCCGAGCCCTTCTCGACCGCAACGTCCCAGGCCTGTTCGAGCCGGCCGAGCAAGATCTGGGCCTCCTCGCGCTCGACCGCCCGCCAGACCGCCCGGATGTCGCGCACACGTTCGGCGATGGTGGACCGCTCCAGCAGGTCGTGCCCGGTCTGGCGCGCCGAGCCTGCGGCAAAGCCGGCCTCCCGCGCCGCCCCGGCGGCGTTGCCGATGGCGGCATAGTGGCGGCAGAACGCCTCCTGGCGCAGGGTGAGGGGCGCATCCGGAACCGGCGCAGGGGGCGGCGACTCCGGCACGGTCCCGGCCGGGGCAGCGGGTATGGGGTGTGGCATGGCGCGTATCCTTTTGTTCAATATATGTTCTATTCGCGAATATGGGAAAAAAAGACAAGTAAATCAAGAGATAATTTCCCATCGAACCGAACGTCGATGGCGGGACGGCCCGGCGGTCCCGGCCGCCATTGCAGGGGAGAGTTTGAAACCCTCCCCTACGGACCTTGCGCCACGCGCTGGCGTCCGAAGCATGCTCGTAAGACCGAGCCGGGGCTCCTTGTATCCCGTCGGCCGCCCGGCCCCTACCCGCCCCCACCCTGCTTCATCGGCCAGGTGTCGCTCAGGCGGTAGCCTTCGGGCCAGGGGTCGTCCGGGTCCAGCGTGTGCCGGTGGTCGCCGGTGATCCAGGCGCGCCCGCCGATTTCGGGGACGATGGCCGGCCTGCCGCCGACCTGCGTTTCCTCCAGGATGCGGCCGGCGAAAGTCGAGCCGACGATCGAGGTCGCCGTGAAGCGGCTGCCCGGCTGCATCGCGCCGCGGGCGTGGAGCAGCGCCATGCGGGCGCACACCCCTGTCCCGGTCGGCGAGCGGTCGATCTTGCCGGGCCGGATCGCGACGGCCGAGCGCGCCGACAGGCCCTCCGGCCCGCGCGCCAGCGGCCCGGCGAACAGGCAGAAGGAGATGTGCCGCCAGTCCGGCAGCGCCGGGTGGTCGAAGCCGATCTGTTCGTTCGCCGCCTCGACGATCGCCATACCCTGCCCGGCCAGGTCGCGCGCCTCATGGGCTTCCAGGGCGAAACCGAGCGCGGCGGCGTTTGCGACGACGAAGCTGTCGCCGCCCCAGGCGGTATCGACGGCGAGCGTCCGGCCGGGGAGTTCGAGCCGGGCGTCCATGATGCCGGCGAAAGACGGGACATTCCGCAGGTGTATCCGTTCGGCCTTGCCGTTGCGGCACTCGGCGCGCACCCGGACGAGGCCGCCGGGCGCTTCCAGCACGAGTTCGGTGACCGGCTCCTGCATCGGCACGATGCCGCGTTCGAGCAGCACGGTGGCGACGCAGATCGCGTTGGAGCCGGACATCGGCGGGTTATCCTCAGGCTCCATGATTATAAAGCCCATCTGCGCGTCGGGATGCTTGGGCGGCACCAGCAGGTTGACGTGCCGGAACACGCCGCCGCGCGGCTCGTTGAGCAGGAAATTGCGCAGCGTGCCGTCCTCGGCGATCCAGGTGCGCTGGTCCCACAGGGTCTCGCCCGGCGGCGGTTCGACCCCGCCGACGATGACGTCGCCGACCTCGCCCTCGGCGTGGCAGGAGACGACGTGAACGGTCTTGCTGCTGCGCATGGCGGCGCTCCGTTTCTCCGGGCCTTGCAGAGTGTGGCACAGACCCCTTTTTGTCACCCCGGACGGAGCGAAGCGACGATCCGGGGTCCAGAGCCACAAACAATGGCATTTCGGGCGGCCCTGGTCCCCGGCTCGCCCTTCGGTTGGCCGGGGTGGCATCGATTGGTCTCGATGGAGCAGCAGCCGAAACGCGCGCCCGGATAGCGGATCGGATTGCCAATCCTCCGGCAAGTCCCGACAATGCCGGCCGGCTCGCTCCGCCCTACCCGACAGGTGATCCATGAACCTCGCCGACTTCTGCCGCGCCATCCCGAAGACTGAGCTGCACGTCCATTTCACCGGCGCCGTGCCGCTCGAAACCCTGCTGAGGCTCGCCGCGCGCAACGGGGTCGACCTGCCGCCCCATGACGATCCGGAGGAACTCTACGCCCGCGGCGAGAATTTCGACCGGGTGCTCAGGACATTGAAGCTGGTCTGCCGGTCGCTGCGCACACCCGACGATTTCCGGGACGCAGTCTACGATACCCAGAAACACGCCGCGGACGCCGGCGTGCGCTATCGCGAGATGTTCTGGAACCCGACCGACCACTGGACCATCGGCGACATCGGCTACGCGGCCTCGGTCGACGGGATGATCGCCGGGCTGCGCGACGCCGAGGCGGACTTCGGCATCGTCGGCCGGCTGATCCCGTCCATCGACCGGGAATCCTCCGCCGAGCTGGGCTACCAAATGGTCGAGGCCGCGGTCGCCCATCCGCGGGACGAGACCGTCGGCATCGGCATGGACTACATGGAGACCGGCCATCCGCCGGAGAAGTTCTGGAAGGCCTACCGGCTGGCCGGGCAGCACGGCCTGAAACGCACCGCCCATGCCGGCGAGTTCGGCGAACCGGCGCGCAACGTCGAGACTGCGCTCGACCTGCTCGGCTGCGACCGGATCGACCACGGCTATACGGTGCTCGACGCGCCGGACCTGCTGAAACGCTGCGAGGACGAGGGCATCGTCTTCACGATCGTGCCGACCAATTCCTATTACAACCGGACGCTGAAGGGGCAGGACTTCGCCAGGGTCCACCCGATTGCCGCGATGGCGCGGACCGGGCTCAAGATCATGCCGAACAGCGACGACCCGCCCCTGCACCACACCGATCCCGCCAACGCCCACGCCGAGATGGTGACGACCTTCGACCTGCCGTTCGCGATGCTGCGCGGCTTCGCGGCCAACGGCATCGACGGCGCCTGGGTCGACGAGTCGGAGAAGCGCACCTGGCGCGCGGAATGGCTGGCGGAATACGACCGGCTGGCGGCGGCGGTTGAGGTGTAGCCGAATTGGGCCGCTTTCCCCCTTTCTGTCACCCCGGACGGAGCAAAGCGACGATCCGGGAACCAGAGCCACAAGCACAGGACTGTCGGGTCGGCCCCTTCGACAGGCTCAGGGCAGGCCCTGGTCCCCGGCTCTCCCTGCGGTCGGCCGGGCGGCACAATCCATTGAGGGCTTCCTGGGCGCTGCGGCCGGACCGTTTCAAATCGTACTGAGAAATCGCGGAAACTCCGCCCCTATACCTCCCCCTCTTCAGAGGGGGAGGCCAGGTGGGGGTGGCGCGGCGCCTGTATTCATTGCGGGCCGCCCAGCGCCGCATGGCGCTTCTCAGCGGTTCGTCACGGCACCCCCATCCCCTTCGCTGCGCTCAGGGACTTCCCCCTCTGAAGAGGGGGAAGTATCGAATCGACCGGCCTGCGGCGGTCGTGACTCAAGGAACCGGTCCAGCCGCGCGATCATGGCGGCTTTCTCGGCTTCCGCCGCGAACGAGCCGAGGAAAGCGTTGCGCATGAGGGTGGCGATTTCGGCGCGGCTGTAGCCGCCGCTCTCCTGCACGGCGCGCAGCAGGTTCGTGAGATAGCCGCTGGCGAACAGGGCCGGGTCGTCCGTGTTGACGGTGACGCGGACGCCGGCGTCGAACAGCTGGCGCAGGCGGCGCAGCCGGCGCGGGCCGGGGTCGCCGGGCCGCCAGGTCGGGCACACGGTCAGGCAGATTTCGCGCTCGACCAGGGCCTCGACGACGCGCGGGTCCTCGACCGCATTGACGCCGTGGTCGATGCGCTCCAGCCGCAGCAGGTCCAGGCATTCCCGGATATGGTCGATGGAATTTTCCTGGTCGACATCGCAATGGGCGGTCAGGCGGTAGCCTTCGGCGCGCGCGCGCTCGAACAGGGCGGCGAACTTGCGCGGCGGGTTGCCGTGCTCCGCCGAATCGAGCCCGAAGCCGGCGATCCGCTCGCGCCAGGGCCGCAGGATGTCGAACAGGGGCCAGGCCTCGTCCAGCGGCCGGTCCCGGTTGACGCACAGGATGAGGTTGCTCGAAACGCCCCAGTCCCGGCCTGCCTCGTCGACCGCAGCGAGGATGCCGCCCATGAAAGCCTCTGCTGCGATGCCGCGCGCCAGATGCGGCTGCGGATCGAAAGAAAGCTCGGCATAGATCGTGTTCCCGTCCCGGCAGCGCCGCAGGTAGGCCGCCGCAAGATCGTGGAAATCCCGCTCCGTGCGCAGCACGTCCATGCCGCGATAGTAGATGTCGAGGAATTCCTCGAGGCTGGCATAGTCGTAGCCCTGGGTGTCGGCTTCCGGATCGACGTCCGGCACGGGCAGGCCGTTGCGCCGGGCGAGTTCAACGCGCAGCGCCGGGCCGAGGGTCCCTTCGATGTGCAGATGCAACTCCGCCTTCGGGATCGCAGCGATGAAGTCGTCCGGCATGGCCGTCCTACCGGTCCGCGAACACGCCGAGCCCGACCGTGCGCTCGACCAGAAGGAAGAAGGCGAGCGTGACGATAATCATCAGCGAGGAGACCGCCGCCGGCGTCGGGTCGGGCAGATATTCGATATGCGACATCAGCTCGACCGGCAGGGTGCGCGCCTCCCGGGCCGACAGGAACGCCGAGATCGTGACGTCGTTGAAGGAAAAGGTGAAGGCGATGATGGCGCCGGCGACGATGCCGGGCACGATCAGCGGAAAGACGATCAGCCAGAAGGCGCTCCAGCGCGTCGCTCCGAGGCTCTGCGCCGCCTCTTCGAGGGAAATGTCGTTGCCGGCCATGCTCGACCAGACCGCGCGCAGGGTGAACGGCGTCGTCACCATGGTGTGGCCGATGATCAGGTTCAGCAGCCCGGCGTCCTGGGTCTCGATCAGGACCGAGACGTTGAGCAGCGCGAAGCCGACCACGACGCCGGGAATGATGAGCGGGCTGAGTACGGCGTATTCGAACGCGCCGCGGCCGTAGAAGCGGTGCCGCGCCAGCACCCGGGCGGCGGCGATGCCGAGCGCCACGGCGATCGTCGTCGAGACGACCGCGATGACCACGCTGTTCCAGAAGGTCGACCAGACCCATTCGGACTCGAAGGCCGAGAGGTACCAGCGCACCGACCAGCCGGGCGGTGGAAAGGTCAGGTAGGTCGAACTGGTGAAGGACGACGCCAGCGTCACGACGATCGGCGCGACCAGGAAGACCAGCCAGAAGACCGCCATGACCGTGACAAGGCCGCGGCCGGAGCGCAGGAAAAAATCAGCCATAGCTGCGCATCCCCCGGCTCGAGACGAAGCGGTGGATCGTGACGAACAGGATGCCGAGGATCAGCAGGACGATGCCGATCGCCGCCGCCAGCCGCCAGTCGAACAGGGTGAAAGCGTAGTCGTAGAGCAGCGTCGTCAGGATCGGCGTGCGGCCGCCGCCCAGCAGGAAGGGCGTGGCGAAGGCGGTCATCGCCAGGCTGAACACCAGCAGCGTGCCGGTGAGCAGGCCAGGCAGGGTGAGCGGGATGACGATGCGCCAGAACACGCTTATTGGCGAGGCGCCCAGGCTTTCCGCCGCGTGCCGGAGGTTCGGGTCGATGCGCTGAAGCACCGCGAGCAGCGACAGGATCATGTAGGGCATCAGCAGATGGGTCTCGCCGACGATGATGCCGATTTCGTTCTGGACCAGGGCGATCGGCCGCTCGATCAGGCCGAGCGCGATCAGCCCCTTGTTGGCGAGCCCCGAATCGCCGAGCAGGACGGTCCATCCGAAGGCGCGGACGACGGCAGAAATCAGGAAGGGAAAGATCACGACGGCGAGCAGCAGGCCGCGCCAGCGCGGCGCGCAGCGCGCGATGAACAGCGCCACCGGATAGCCCGCCAGCATGCAGACCGCCGTGACGATGAGGCTGATCCGGATGGTGCGGTTGAGCGCCTGCTGGCCGATCTTGCTGTCGAACACGCCGAGGACATTGGTAAAGTCCGGCCATTCGCCGGTCTCCGCGGTCGGCTCCAGCCCCTTGACCAGCAGCATGACGCAGGGCGCGACGATAAACACGGCGAACGCCAGGAGCACCGGCGTCGCCAGACTGGCGGGAAAGCGGCCCGCTTTCACTTAAGGGTGCTCACAGGAAAGCGCTCATGGCCGGGTTTCGGACCCGCCGACCGGCGAATCGGGCCGCAGCAGCTTGATCGACCCGGGCGGCAGATGCAGCCGGACGCGCTCGCCGACCGGAATTTCCTGCTGCGCCGTCGCGATCAGCGGCGTCGGCAAGGCGGGGCAATCGACCTGGTAGACGACGCCCGAGCCGATATAGGTGAATTCGCGCACCGTTCCGTCCAGGGCGTTCGGACCGTCGGTCCCGTTGCCCGTATCGCCGGCGCGCTGCACGGCAATCTCTTCGGACCGGATGCCGAGCACGACCGCCGCATCGGGCGGGCGCGCTGTCGCGACATGCAGAACCGCCTCGCCGTCGTCCACCGAAACGGCGAGCGTCCCTTCGGTCGCCGCGCCGTCGCCGACCGTACCCGGAAACAGGTTCTCGACGCCGAGAAAATCGGCGACATAGGCCGATTCGGGCTGTTCCCAGATCGCCTTCGGCTGCGCCGCCCCGGCGACCGTGCCGAGGTTCATCACGACGATCTGGTCGCTGAGGGTGAGCGCCTCCTCCTGATCGTGGGTCACGAAGATCGAGGTGACGCCTGTCTCGCGCTGGATGCGTTTCAGCTCGAAACGCATCTCGGCGCGCAGCTTGGCATCGAGATTGGACAGCGGCTCGTCGAGCAGCAGCACGTCCGGCCGGATGACCAGCGCCCGCGCCAGGGCCACCCTTTGCTGCTGGCCGCCCGAAAGCTGGCGCGGATAGCGCTGGGCGAGATCGGGCAGGCCGACCAGGTCGATCGCCTCGGCGACCCGCGCCGCCGTTTCGCTGCGCGCCACCCTGCGCCGCCTCAGGCCGAAGGCGACGTTGTCGAACACCGTCATGAACGGAAACAGGGCATAGTTCTGGAAGACGACGCCGAGATTGCGCCGCCACGGCGGCAGCGCATCGACCGGCTTCCTGCCGATGCGCACCTCGCCCTCGTCGAGCGCCGCGAAGCCGGCGATCAGGCGCAGGGTCGTCGTCTTGCCGCAGCCGCTGGGGCCGAGCAGGCTGGTGAAACTGCCGGCCGGAGCGGTGAAGCTGACCCCCCGCACCGCCCACAGATCGTCATACCGTTTCGATACGCCGGAAACCTCGACGTCGGACATCGCCCGATCCCGGAACGGTTCCCGGCGCGGATCGAAACGGTGCGCCGGCTACTTGGCGACGATCTCTTCCTGGAACCGCTTGAGCCAGCCGCCGAGCTTCGCCGCAATCTTGGTCGCGTCGTAGTGGTGCATCCGGGAGATCTGGTCCGGCGTCACCATGTTGTAGACGGTGCCCGAAGGGATCGGCACCGATTTGTTGACCGGCGAATCGCCGGCTTCCTTGGCGATCCGCGCCTGGTGTTCCGCCGACAGGTAGAAGTTCAGGAACTGCTCGGCAACCGCCTTGTTCTTGCTCGCCTTGGTCACGCAGGCGAGGTTGACGACGCCGACACCGCCGTCCTTCGGCCAGGCGAAGCTGAGCGGCACCTTCGGATCCTTCCTGACGAAGATGTTGAGCATCGGCGCGATCGAGGCGTCGCCCTGGTTGATCGCTTTCAGAATCTCGAAGATGCGGAACAGCTGCACCCGGTCCTTGATCGTCGCCAGCTTGGCCATGCCCTTGCCGATATCGTCGATCCCGCCGCCGTGCAGCTCGGCGATGCGGGTCATCACCAGCGGCGAATAGGACTGGCTGAGCACGGGATAGCCGGGGCGGCCCTTCAGGTCCTTGCGGAACAGGTCGTTCCACGAGGTCGGCGGCGATTTGAAATGGTCCTTGTTATAGGCGAGGCCGACGCCGAGCACCGTGATCGCCGGGCACATGCCGCCGCCCAGCGGATCCTTGGCGAAATCGTAGAGCTGCCCGATGTTGGGGACGTTCGCCTTGTCGACCGGGGCCAGGATGCCCTCGTCGCGCAGGATCGCCATCTGGTGCACGGTCAGGAAAACGACGTCGGTGCCCTTGCCCTTGGTTGCCTTCACCTTGGACAGGCGCACGGACGAGCGGCCGCCATCGACCACCACCTTGTGGCCGGTCGCCTTCTCGAACGGCTCTGCGGCGTGCTTCTTCCACTTCGCGCCGTAGCCGCCGCCCCAGACCGAGACGGTAATCGTGTCCGCTTGTGCGCCGCCGGCGCAAATGCCGATGCCCAATGCTGCAAGCGCCAGGCTCCGCATGGGGCTCCAGCCCCGCTTGCCGGCCGTCTCGACGATCCTGATCATGTGTCCCTCCTCATCCTCGGCACCGGCTGGATTCCGATGCCATGCCGCCGCCATTCAATCGCAGCCCTGTGCAAATTGCCAGCAGAGTTTCCGGCAGCGGTCGGCCGGACCCTGGCCGTCAGACGAGCGGGTCGCCGGGCTGCCAGCCGGCCGGGGCGAGTTCGAAGCCGGCGAATTCGAAGGCGGGCGCGACGGTGCAGCCGGCCAGCGTCCACGCGCCTTCGGATACCGCGCTCTGCCAGCATCCGGCGGGCACAACGATATGCGGCTCTGCGCCGGCGCCCGTGCCGAGCAATCGCCCGGTAGCCGCCTTACCGTCGTGCGAGAGCGAGAGCCGTAGCGCAGCGCCGGCGTAGTGGTGCCAGATTTCGACGGCGTCTATGCGGTGCCAGGCTGAGGTCTCGCCGGCCTTCAGCAGGTAGTAGATGGCCGTCACCGCGGCCCGTTCGCCCGGTCTCGCGGACGCCCGGAAGGTCTCGCGGTAATGCCCGCCCTCCGGATGCGGCTGCAGCCCGTAACGCGCAATGACCTCGTCGGCGTTCATCTCCGTTCCCGATCGATCCGCCGCGGCCCGATGCCCGGCTTTCCGCCGTCGCCCGCGGCAGCCCCGGCCGGCGTTTCAAACCCGAACGGCATTATCCCGCATTCTCGATCCTCGGCTGCGCAGGAATTCGCTCCATGCGGACGCGCAACGCCGCGGCCCCAGGAGGGCCGCGGCGCGCGCCTGGCCGGCGGTAGCGGGTTCGCAAGCCACAATTGCTCACAGGATTCCGCCGGCAGGTGCCTCGTGGCAGGGAAATCGGCTCGAACCCGGACTGTCGAAGTCCGTAGAGCCGGCAATGGCGTTGACCTCGTGGCGTTATACTCCCCTGCAGTGCATGTCCCGGACCGGACGTGCCGGTCGGTGGTGTTCGCGTCAGGTGTTGCGAGCCTTCGGTTTCGGCGCCGCGGCCCGGCAAATCCCGGTTCGGAACTGCCGGGCCGCGGCCGTCGCATTGCCCGACGCGATTTCGCAAAATCATGACACGCGCAGAAATAAATTCTAATACTTAGTTCTTAAGCGCTTTATATGTTTTTCTTATAAAGCGGGCTTTCGTCGGAATGCATCCTGCTGCACACCGGCCCAGGATTCGCGGCCCGACGGGCCGGCCGGGCCGGATAAATCACCGCAGTGAAGGCTTGCCTGGCGGCGCCGCCCTTTCGGCAGGATATTCAGGGCGCGCGCCGTTTCAGGTTGGAGAGGCCCGCAGGTCTCGCGACATGCTTCGGCCCGGTCCCGGCGTAGCGAAGAACGGGGTCTACCGAACGGGGTCTACCGAACGGGGTCTACCGAACGGGGCGCACCGAACGGGGCGGGGCAAATGTCCGGGCGCGACGCAGGCCGCGACTGCAGGGAGAAATCCGCTCTAGTTGCGCTTCGTGCGGTATGCGCCCGGCGTGGTGCCGACGATCCGCTTGAACCAGCGCGTCAGATGCGCCTGGGAGGAAAACCCGCAGACATCGGCAATTTCGACGAGCGGCAGCCGGCCTTCGGCAATCAGCGCCTTGGCGTGTTCGATGCGGCGGTCGGTCAGGTAGCGATGCGGCGCCGTTCCCGTCGCGGCCTTGAAGGCACGGGCAAAATGGAACGGGCTGAGGCAGGCCTCGTTCGCCAGGGTCTCGACGGAGAGGTCTTCGCTGAGATGGGCGTCGATGAATTCCGCGATCCGCCGCAGGCGCCGGGGATCGAGAGCGCCGCGGACGCTGGGCAGCGATATCGACGCCCGCTCCAGATTGGAATGCTGCCGCAGAATCTGAACGCCCAGGGCGGCCGCCAGCGTCTCGACCAGCATCTTGCCGGCCGGCGACGGTTCGGCGAGTTCGGCGTGAACCGCGTGCGCGATCCGTTCGATCAGCGGATCGCGAAAGCCGCCGTCGAAGTGCAGCTTGACGGTGTCCGGATCGACGTCGATTTCCCGAATCGCCGTCTCCGACAGCGGCATCGCCGGCAGAAAGATGTGCATCATTTCGGCGATATCGCCGTAGGCCTTGATCATGTCCTCCCGAATGCCGGCCGGGCACAACCAGATCATGCCCGGCACGGCATCGCTGTGCTGCAGCCGGCCGTCGCCCCGCCGCCGCAGGTGCACGCGGCCTTCCAGCAGGACGGCGATTTCGGTTTCGTGCGGCAGGAAGTCGGCGAGTTCCCCCTCTGCATGGGTCCACCGCTCCGCCAGAAGCCCATCCCATCCGCGGTCGCGGCTCGATCCAAGCAACGTCCCGGTTGTGTACTTCGCCCGCCCGTGCCCTGCCAGAAGGACCACGTTGCACTACCCCATCAAGCAGCCAGCCCGAATGACGCTTTGGATGTTATGAATTTTCCGTTCGCCGGGCGTGCCTAGTCAACGGTTTTACCAATATCTGCTGTCAAGATAGCAAGCACATGCAAAAACAGCAGGAATGGACAATGAGTTAGTATTCATTTTCCGGACTAACCGGCCCATGCCGCAAAAGGCATATATGTGCAACGAAACAGCAATAACCTGTAACGCGATTCAGTCTGTTTTTGCATTAGGGTCGATTTAGGTGAACGCGTGTCCAACTGGCGTGGCGTTTCGGAACAACGAAACGCCGATAGTTTTGGACAAAATGCGATTCTCGATTCGAGAAGCGGGCAAATACGACTGGAATACCGGACATCCGATAAAGATCGGGGAAATCCAATCGTGATCGAAGTTTATTTCGGAACAAACAGGAATCCCCTGCCGGCGGGAAACCCGAGAGATTTCGGCCATCAGCTCAATAATCGCGGATCGTTCCTGCGGTTCGGAAAGGCGCAGGTTTCAGACGACCTGGAAGAGGTCACGGAGATCGCCGTCGCGCCGGAACGTTTGGGTCCGGGACGCCGGTCGCAGCTGCTTGGAAGTACTCCGATATTTGAGGAAATCAGAGAAAAGATGCGCACCGGCGTCGATACGGTGCTGTTTATCCACGGGTTCAATTACAGTTTCCACGAGGCGCTGATCGATGCCGCCCGGTTGAAACGGACTTACGAAACCGACGATTGTCCCTACACGTTCCTTGTCTTTTCCTGGCCGTCCGACGGCTGGCTGATGCCCTATATCGCCTACGCGAACGACCGGGCCGATGCCCGCACATCGGGCGTTGCGCTGGGGCGCGGCCTGCTGAAGCTCGGCGAATTCGTGCGGCGGATTTCGGGCGAGTTGGAGCCTCGTGCACGTTCCGACCTCGGCCGCGATCCGGAAACCGCCCGCCTCCGGAAGGAACTCTGCGCCGGCCGCCTGCACCTGATGGCCCACAGCATGGGCGCCTACGCCCTGCGCCATGCCGTCCAGGGCATGCGCAAGGAAGTCGGCGACGACCTGCCTCGTCTGTTCGACGAAATCCTCCTGTTCGCCCCCGAGGAAGACGCCGACGCCTTCGAGCACGATCACAAGATGGCCCTGCTCCCCAGGCTCGCCCGCCGCGTCACCGTATATCACAACCGCGAAGACATCCCCTTGGCCATCAGCGACCTGACCAAGGGCAACCCGGACAGACTCGGCGCCGACGGACCAGCCCATCCGCATCTCCTGCCGGGAAAAGTGACAGTGATCGATTGCACCGACGTCGTAACCGCAGAGTTCCAGGAACATCGATATCATAAAATCATAAGAGCCGTGATAAAAGACATTCAATACTCTCTCGGTAATCCTAGCTATTTGCATACAAACGAACGCAGTTATATCCCAAACACCAACAGTTATCGACTTTAAGAGACGCCACCATTCATGCCAAGCCATGTTTGATCAACAAATTTAAGGGAAACTCTTTACTATGTCTGTTCTGACAACAACAAAAAGTACCAACTTCGCATTGCCTCGTGGAGAACCTACATGAGTATCAGCAAAAAAAACATAAAAAAGCACTCTGAAATTTTGATCCTTTTTGGATTGCTAATTTTACTCATTCCGTTGAATTCACCTAAACTGGTAGCTGCAGACACACGTCTCACATACAGCCTCCCCGATCACGACAAATTTTTAGAAAAAACTTTCGCACTCTTTTCAACTTTTGTTTCTAAAAGTTCAAATCAGAAACTTGTACTTCACAAAGTCAAATCTCTTTATGTCTCTCCTGCACACACTTACCGTAAACTAATCGATGGAAAAATTGACGTTGCACTTATTTATAGCGAAAATCTTCCTGGAATTCTATCAACAAAAAAAATGTACGTTTTTAATGGTCCGCGCCACATTCGCGAATTCTTCAAATTAAGCAACTACAGATTCCAAAAAAATAACCTTCATTTTCTATCGTCTTGGTATATGGGAACATATGCGTTTTTGGCAAACACTCCACTGACTGCGCCACAGGATTTTCAAGGAAAAATAATTTCATCCTCAAAAATTCCTAGTTTTTCCGACTTAACATCTCTGCGCTCGCCGTATAGCAACTCAAT
>LXNI01000328.1_pt1 | contig 59136 bp, 51 predicted proteins | sample 809091 | NCBI WGS metagenome assembly LXNI01 (sample SAMN04870527, study PRJNA318959) | sponge metagenome | biome: 01000161; feature: marine sponge reef; material: water | host: Sarcotragus foetidus | place: Greece: Milos, Mediterranean Sea | collected 2013-05-29 | depth 5-7 m
GCACCCGCCGCCCCAACACCAGCCCCACACGCCCCGCCAACCCCCGCCAACGCCACCCGCACCAACCCCACCGGTGGATTCAGGCTTAGAGCTCAGGCCGACTTCTGCGCGGCCTCGGCTCCCGCCAGGGTGAGAGCCTCGGCCAGCGCGGCTATGGCGTGGTTCCGATGCTTGTGGCTCTCGTCGACGAACGACTCGACATCCCCGTCGGCGACCGCCTGCATCATCCTGTGATGCTGGTCGTGCACGAGTTGGCGGTTCTCGGGGGACATCAGGTAGCGCAGTCGGTAGCGGTCAGAGGAGTCCCACAGGATCCTCAGGACTCTCACCAGCTGAGGCATCTCCGCCGCCTCGAACAGGGTGAAGTGGAACCGCCGGTTCACCGACGTCAGGGACATGACGTCGTCCTGGACCTGCTCCATCTCGTGGACGATCTCGCGCAGGCGGGCCACCGTCTCGGTCCGCAGTTGCGGGATGGCCCGGCGGACTGCCTCGGTCTCTAGGAGTTCCCGGATCCGGTAGATCTCTATGAGATCCTCCACATCGAGTGCCGCCACCACGTATCCCCGGTGGGGCCGGTACTGGACATGACCCTCGCCCTCGAGGATCCTGAGCGCCTCGCGCACGGGCACCGCCGACACGCCGAGCTGCTCGCCCAAGGCGTCGGGGCGGACCGATACGCCGGGAGCGAGCCGGCCGTCGAGGAGCTGGCGGCGTATCTCCGCCAGTACTGCCTCCTGCGCGGTCATGGGCCTCTCGAACGAGTTCATTGCTCTCCAGCATGCCACAGGCGAGCGGAGTTGACATCTGATTGATGATTTCCTATAGAGTTCGAGGGTCTCTAGATCGGAGGGAGATCGATATGAACGAGACCAGTAATCGCATCGGACGTCCAGGGTGGTTGCGCTGGCTGGCAGTGCCGCTGGCTGCGGCCCTGCTGTTCACAGCCTGCGGAGGCGACGACGACGAGCCGGCCGCTCCGGCCCCGGCGCCCGCCGTGGATCCCGACCCGGAGCCGGCCGTAGAGCCCGAGCCCGAGCCGGCCGCAGAGCCCGAGCCTGCGGCAGAGCCCGAGCCTGCGGCAGAGCCCGAGCCCGCGGCAGAGCCCGAGCCGGAGCCGGCTGCCGAGCCCGAGCCGGAGCCCACGGCCCCGCCCGAGCCGATCGACATCCGCTTGGTGACCTGGGGCGGAGGCAAGTTCATCGACTTCATCGACCTGTATGTGGCCGAGGAGAACGGCTACTTCGCCGACGCCGGCGTGACCCTCGAGCAGCTTCCGGGCGCGGGGGCCGGCGACGCGGTTCGCCAGCTCGTGGCCGGCAACGCCGACATCGCCATGGCCGACGCGCTGTCGGGCTTCTTCGCGACCATCGCGGGAGCGGACCTCGAAGGAATCTACTGCCCGTACACGCAGAACTGGATGACCATGCTGGTCAACACCGGAGCCGGCATCGAGTCTCCCGAGGACCTGCGGGGCAAGACGGTCGCAGTGACCTCGCAAGCCTCCACCAGCAAGTGGTACGCCGCCCTGCTGCTCGCCGACAACGGCATCACCGAGGACGACGTGACCTTCGCGGCCACCGGGATCGCCTTCGGTGAGGCCCTGCTGGGTGGGCAGGCGCAGGCCGCGTCGACGTGGGGCTCGATCAACTGGGCCCTGCTCGAGGCCGGCGGCATCCCCGAGGACCAGATCGACGACTACGAGATCTGGCAGTACGACCAGGTGCCCGGACCCAACGACGTGTACTTCGCCAACCGGGACTGGGCGGACGAGAACACCGACGGTGTCCAGCGGTTCATCGACGCCCTTGAGCAGGCCAAGCTGTGGATCGCGGACAACCCTGAGGCTGCGGCCGAGATCGGTTCCCGCTACGCGGTGGGCGCCGACAACATGGACCGGAACCTCGCGGTGATCGACTACCGCATCCAGATGCAGACCAACGGCCCCGGCGTCAGCGAGAACGGCATGGGCTGGTGCGATGTGGCCACCATCCAGGACGTCGCCAACCAGGCCACCGATCTCGGCATCCTGCCGGACTCGGCAGACGCCGCCGCGGTGATCTCCAACCGGTTCATCAACTAGAGCGACAACTAGCCTGACCCCGGCGGGCGTCGCCAGCCCGCCGGGGGTCAGGGGCAGAACGTGAACGACACGACCGGAGAACTCACGGGGCGCGGCCACATCGAGATCGACGGCCTCACCAAGACCTACCCGTCCGACGCGGGCGACATCACGGCCTTGGAAGGGATCGACTTCGACATTGCGCCCCGAGAGTTCGTCGGCATCGTCGGCCCCAGCGGTTGCGGCAAGAGCACGCTGCTGCGCTGCGTCGGCGGCCTCATCGCTCCTTCCGAAGGGCAGGTGCGCATCGGCGGCGAGGTGGTCGACGCCCCCGACCACCGCATCGGCTACGTCTTCCAGAAGGCTGTGCTGCTGCCGTGGCGCAGGGTGCTCGACAACGTGATGCTGCCGTTCGAGATCATGGGCCGCCCCAGCGACGACAACAGGCGCAAGGCCCACGAGGTGCTGGAGATGGTCGGCCTGTCCGAGTACCTGCAACACCGGCCGGGCGAGCTGTCGGGAGGCATGCAGCAGCGGGTGTCGGTGGCCCGGGCGCTGGCCGTGGAGCCCTCCATCCTGCTGATGGACGAGCCCTTCGGCGCGCTCGACGCCCAGACCCGCGACCAGATGAACCTCGAGCTGCTGCGGATCTGGCATGAGTCCCAGACCACGGTGGTGTTCGTGACCCACGACATCGGCGAGGCGTTGTTCCTGTCCGACAGGGTGATGGTCATGTCGGCGCGTCCCGGCGGGGTACAGGACGTGATCGACGTCGATCTGGAGCGTCCCCGCACCTTCGAGCAGGTCGAGGGGGACGAACGGTTCTGGTCCCTCCGCCGGCGGATCCGGGAGCAGCTGGAATGAACCGCGCGCACGCTCTTGCGGGCCCGGCCGCGCCGACGGGGAGCGCGACGTGAGGCGGTTCCTGAGAGCGGCCCGATCAGAGGCATGGATCGGCCGCGCCCTGGTGCTGGTGTCGGCCGTGGTGTTGATCGTGGTCTGGCACCTGTGGGCCAAGACCAACTCGCCGCTGATCCTGCCCGAGCCGGGCCCGGTTCTCAGCCGCCTGATCGACTATGTGACCTCGGGTCGGGCCACACCCCACATCTGGATCACGGTGCAGGAGATCGTGCTGGGATTCGCGCTGGGTGGTGTCGCCGGCATCGGTCTGGGCACCCTGGCCTCCGAGTTCGGGATCGCCCGGCGGGTGATCATGCCCTACGTCATCATCACCCAGGCCCTGCCCAAGTTCGCGCTGGCGCCGATCCTGGTGATCTGGTTCGGCTTCGGCATGACCCCCAAGGTGATCATCGCGGCCCTCATCGCCTTCTTCCCGCTGCTGGAGAACACCTACCTCGGTCTCACCACCGCGCCGGCGGAGATGATGGAGCTGTTCAGGGCGCTGCGGGCATCCCGCTGGACGACCCTCACCAAGTGCAAGGCCCTGCACGCCGTGCCCGCGGTGTTCAGCGGGCTGAGGGTGGCGCTCATGCTGGCGCTGGTGGGCGCGGTGGTGGCCGAGTATGTGGGGGCCAACAAGGGGCTCGGCGCGTTGATAATCGTGTCGCAGGGAACGCTCGACACCGAGCTGATGTTCGTGGCCTTCGTGCAGTTGACGGTGCTCGGCCTGGTCCTCGACAAGATCCACGGGCTCGCGTACCGCTTGGTGATGCGGCGGCTGTACGGCTCGGTCGGCGCCGAGATGCGGGCCGCCGGCGTCTCGGTGTGACGCCGCGGGCGCCGCGCTCCGGAGCAGCGGACTGATGGACTTCGGCTGGCGGGTGCCGTCCTATGCCGGGCCGCTCACCACCGCGGCATCGGCCAGGACGCTGGTGCCGTACTTCGCGAGGGTGGAGGAGGCGGGCTTCACCGGACTGTGGGTCATCGACCACCTGCTGGTGGCCCCCAACGTGTACTCGGTGGCCTGGCAGGACCCCATGATCACGCTGGCCGTCGCCGCGGGCGCCACCGAGCGCATCCGCCTGGGCACGGCCATCCTGTGCGCACCGTTCCGCCATCCCACCATCATCGCCAAGGAGGTCGCCAGCCTCGACAGCCTCTCGGGCGGGGGCCGGGTGATCCTCGGCGTCGGGACCGGCCACGACGACATGGAGTTCGCGTCGGTGGGAGTGCCCCGGCGCGAGCGTGGCCGGCGCACCGACGAGTCCCTCGAGCTGATACGGCTGCTGCTCAGCACCGACGACGTCAGCTACCAGGGCAAGTACTACAGCGTCGACGACGGGACGACCCTGTACCCCCGACCCGAACAGCCCATCCCCATCTGGATCGGCGGCGGCTCGCAGGTGCATGTGGTCGACAACGTCGACACGCCTGACATGGCCCCCGCGGTGCTGGCCCGCATCGGCCGCCATGATGGCTGGATCTGCCGCTCGAGCGGCACAAGTCCCGAGATCGTCGCTGACGACATCGCCTCGGTGCGCAACTATCTGGGAGCCAGGCGGGACATGAGCGGCTTCGCCATGTCGCACGCCCAGTGGCTCCACATCGTCGACTCGACCGACCGCGAGCGGGTGATGGCCGAGCAGCTCGCCGCCTACCGCACGGTGATGGACGTCAAGCGCTCCGACACCGATCTCCAGAACGCCTACCTGTTCGGGACCATCGACGAGATGACGACCCGCATCAGAGCCCTGGCCGCGGCCGGGATCGACCATCTCATCATCAACCCTCTGACCGACGATCCCCGTCAGATCGACCTGTTCGCCGACAAGATCATGGCCAACGTCTGAAGACGCGGGCCTTCTGTGCACAGTCGAGCCGGCCCAGGTCGGCGAAGGCCGCACCACGACCCCGGAAGCAACAAATGCAACTCGTACTGCACAACATCGGCCAGGTGCTCACCGGCGTGCTCGACGCGCCGATGCTGGACACCGACACCATCGTCGTCGACGGCGGTCGCATCGTCTCACTGGACGCCGGCGCGGCCACGACCGCCGACATCGTGGTCGACTGCAAGCAGATGACGGTGGCGCCCGGTCTCGTCGACACCCATGTGCACCCCACCCTCGGGGACTATGCGCCCAAGCAGCAGTCGGCGGGTTATCTCGAGCGCATGATGCACGGAGCGGTCACCCGGGCGATCTCCGCGGGCGAGGTCCACGCTCCGGGCCGCTCCGGCGCCGAATCGGCTCTGGGAATCGCCCTCGGAGCGTTCCACTCCTTCGAACGGCACCGGCCCTCGGGCATGAAGGTCCACGGCGGGGCGATGCTGCTGGAGAAGGACACCGAGACGTCCCACATCGACCGGGCCTACGAGGCGGGCATGCGGATCATCGGCGAGATAGGCGTGGGCTCGCTCAAGAACCCGGTCCGGGCCGGCGAGCTGTCGTTGTACGCCCGGGAGCTGGGCATGACCGTGCACATGCACTGCGGCTGCACATCCGACCGGGGCCCCGGAGGCGACGAGCACCCGTACTTCTCGGCCGAGGACGTGATGGAGGCGCAACCGTCCATCGCGTCGCACGCCAACACCTTCGCCTCGCTCTCAGATGCCGACATCGACATGCTCTGCGAGGACGGCGGCCCGCCGTACGTCGAGGTCGTGCAGGCCGGCGGCACCCGTTCGATGCTGCGGGTGGTGGAGGGCCTGGCCGGGCGCGACCGGCTCGACCGGCTGCTGATCGGCACCGACACGCCCACCGGCTACGGCGTGACGTCTCTGGGCATCCTCAAGACCATCGGCGACGTCTGCTCGCTCGGCGGGGTGGCTCCCGAGACCGCCTGGGCCATCGCCTCGGGCCACGCAGCGGCCGCGTTCGGCTCCGACGGCAACACCGTCGAGGTGGGCGCGGTGGCCGACCTCGTAGTGATGGACGCCTCCCTTGGATCCGTCTGGGACACTGCGGTGGAGGGAATCGCCGCGGGGGAGTTCCCCGGAGTGGCGGTGGTGATCACCGACGGCGCGATTCGGGTGCGGGGTTCGCTGTGCACCCTGCGGGCCCGCCGGGTGGCCGACATCACCGGCTGACGGCGGCGGTCAGCTGTTGCTGTCGCGGCCGACGACGCCCGCAGCGGCAAGCGCCTCGATCTCGGCGTCGCTGCGACCGAACGAGCGCAGGATGTCGTCGCTGTGCTCACCCAGGCGGGGGGCTGTGCCCTTCGGTGCCCAGGCCGTGTCCGAGAAGTCGACCGGCGTGGCGACCATAGTCGACGTGCTCGTCCCGTCAGGCACCTCCACTAAACCTCCCGCGGCGGCGAACTGCGGATCAGCCAGCAGGTCGTCGGGTGACTGGATGGGTGCCCAGAACAGCTCGGGCTCGGTGGCGAAGATCTCAGCCCACTCATCACGAGACTTGGCGGCGAAGATCTCGTCGAGTTCGATGACCAGGCCGGCGGCGTTGTGGCGGCGCCCTCGGGCCGTTGCGTAGCGTTCGTCCTGGAGCCACTCGGGCCGCCCCACCGCACGGGTCAGCGGCGCCCAGTGACGCTCCGGCTCGAGGCCGACCAGCCAGAACCGTCGGCCGTCGCCCGCGGTGTAGTTGTTCATGGCCGGGTTGCCCATGTTGTCGCGGCGGCCGATCTGCAGCGTCAGACCCCATCCCAGCGTTATCGACAGGTCGAAGCTGATCGTGTAGGCGCCTTGCCTCAGCAGTGAGGTGCTGACCACCTGGCCCTCACCGGTGCGCTCCCTGGCCAGCAGCGCGGCGCAGACTCCGGCTGCGGTGGCCAGCCCGGTGCTGTGGTCCCCCATGCCGCCCCGCTGGAACGGTGGATCGCCGCCGTCGGGAGTCAGCAGGTGGGCTATGCCCGAGCGGGCCCAGAAGCCGGCCACGTCGAAGGCGCCGCTGCCGGCCTCGTCGCCCTGCAGCCCGTAGCCGGTGACGGCGGCGTAGACGAGTCTCCGGTGGCGGGCAGTGACCGATGAGTGGTCTAGGCCGAGACGGTCCAGCCCGCCGAGGCGGACATTGGTGACGAACACGTCGGCCTCGGCGAGCAGTTCGTCGATGACGGCGTGCCCGTCGTCGGTGGTGAGGTCCAGCGCGATGCTGCGCTTGCCCCGGTTGTCCATGTCGAACACCGGGTTGGTGGGCATGTCGCCGCCGAGGATGTACTGGAACAGGCGGCACGGATCGCCGCCGAGCGGCTCCACCTTCACCACATCGGCGCCCCAGTCGGCCAGGATCCCGCCTGCCGCCGGCCCGGCCACCCAGACGCCGAGCTCGACAACCCGGATCCCTTCCAGCGGCCCCGCCATAGGGGCTGCACAGTAGCGGCTCGGTCCGGTCTGGCGATCCCACCGCGACAGGATGAAGCCAGCGGCGTCCCTGGCGCGGCGGCTGGCCGCCGGTGGCTTCCCAGTTCCTGGTTGCCTGCGTTGGCGTCTGTGTTGGCGCGCCGCGCCGAAGGGCTGCACAGTCAACATGAAGCGAGCCGGCCACCAGGGAGCAGCCATGGCAGGAGCAGACACCACGATGCGGGACTCGGTCTTCGAGTCGATCGACGCAGACCGGGAGCTGCTGGCCGAGACATGCCTGGAGCTGGGCAACACCTACGCGCCCTGCGGGCACGAGCAGCCGGTGGCCGACGCCGTCAGCGCCTGGTACGAGCGCCACGGCATCGCGGCCCGCCAGCAGCAGATCCTTCCTGACCGCGCCAACGTCGTGGCCACCCTGGCCGGGTCGAGGCCGGGAGCCAGGAGCCTCATCTTCAACGCCCACCTCGACACCGAGATCAGCGGCGGAGACCACGCCAACCTCATGGAGTCGAGCGACCCCAACCTGGTGGGGGCCTGGCGGGAGGGGGACCGCATCTTCGGGCACACCGTGCTCAACGACCGGGGCTGCATGGCGGTGTTCATGGTGATGGCCAAGGCGCTGCAGGGAGCAGGCGCCCAACTGGGCGGCGACGTGATCCTGACGTCGGTTGCGGGCGAGACCGGCATGGCGCCGGTGGACGAGTACCAGGGCCTCAACTACGAGGGCAAGGGCTTCGGCACGCGCCATCTCGTGGACCACGGTGTGCGGGCCGATTATGCGCTGGTGGCCGAGACCACCGCGTGGTCACAATCGTGGATCGAGTGCGGCGCGGTATACCTGAAGATCACGCTGCGGGGCCGCAACATGTACACGCCCCGGCTGATCCGCGAGCCGGACCTTCCCGACCACCCCAACGCCATCGTCAAGGGAGCGGTCGTGGCGACGGTGCTGGAGGCGTGGGGGATCGACTACGAGGAACGCAACTCCTACATGTCGGAGCTGGGCGAGGTCCGGCCCAAGGCCCAGATCGGGGCGATACGGGGCGGTGTGCCGTACCGGCCGAACCGGTCGTCGCCGGTCTGCAAGCTCTACATGGACGTGCGCACCCCGCCCGGGGCCGACCAGGACGCGGTCATCGACGAGGTGCGGGCCGTGGCCCGGTCGGTGGATCCTGGCGCAGAGGTGGAGTGCTACACGGCCAAGGCGGGCCGGGTCGGAACCGGCGTGGAGCCCCTGCGAGACGCGGTCGAGCAGGCCTACGGCCGGATCGTCGGGGGAGCCACGCCGCCCCCCCAGGTGGCCCACACGTCGATGTGGCGCGACACCAACATCTTCAACGCGGTGGGGATCCCTTCGCTGACCTTCGGCCCTCCCCGGGGATCGGCCGCGGTGCAGGGCACCGGCCACTTCGAGCTGGACGACCTGGTGGCCGCGGCCAAGGTCTACGCCTCGGTGGCCATGGACATCTGCGGGTAGGCGACCAGACCAAGAGCGATTCTGTCCGCCGGTGGTCAAGTCGATGACTCCGGGCCAGAACGCCGGCTCGCCCGAAAGGCAGCCCAACTTCTCCTCCAGGGTCATCGTGGCCACTAGGGCGTCGGCCTCGGCTCTGGCGTCGGCACCTCGAGCCACCCGTTCGGCGGCGTCGTCGAATGCAGTCATTATCTTCGATTGTTGCTCAACCATTGTGCGGCGACAATGGTCGGATGCCGATTGATCTCGACCTCCGTTCTGTCGATGCTCGCCGACATGTGCATGGCCAGACTGACCTTCGTCATCACGCTGAACATGGCCCCTCCGCCATGGTGGTGGAAGGCAACGGCGTGTGGATCACCACCGACGACGGGCGGCGTCTGATCGACGGGTTCTCTGGTCTGGGTTGCACATCGCTCGGCTACGACAGTGAACGCATCGCGGCGGCGGCGCACGAGCAGCTGTCGACACTGCCGTACGCACCAACATTCTACGGCCGCACCCACCCCAAGATCGCTGCGCTGGCAGACCGCCTTGTGGGAATCGCACCCGGCGACATGTCGCGTGTGATCTTCCAGTGCAGCGGGTCAGAGGCCACCGACACGCTGATCAAGTTCCTCTGGGCCCGCAGCGCCGCCCGTGGTGAGCCGGACCGTCGAGTGTTCATCTCGCGCCGGCGCGGGTACTACGGCAACACCGTGGCGTCGGTGAGTCTGTCGGGCCAGCCCCACATGCACGCCAAGTTCGGCCTGCCACTCGAGGGTTTTGTCAAGACCGAGACGCCGAACTACTACCTCGCCCACCACGACGGCGAGACCGAACAAGAGTTTTCGCAGCGCATGGCCGACGACCTCGAGCGCGTGATCCTCGATGTCGGGCCCGACTCGGTGGCCGCGTTCGCTGCCGAGCCGATGCAGTCGGGGGGTGGCGTCATCAAGCCCCCAGAGGGCTACTGGCCGCGGATGCAGGCGGTGCTCAAGAAGTACGAGATCCATTTCCACGTCGACGAGGTCGTGTGTGGCTTCGGTCGGACCGGGAATCGGTGGGGGAGCGAGACGTGGGGCCTTGAACCCGACTCCGTGTCGTGTGCGAAGGCACTCACAGCCGGGTTCTTTCCGATGTCGGCGCTGCTTTTCAAGGACGACCTGTTCGAGGACCTCCGGGCCAACGCGGACGAAGTCGGCGTACTCGGCCATGGCTTCACGTACTCCGGCCACCCGGTTGGCGCTGCGATCGCTCTGGAGGCCCTCGACATCTATGAAGACATCGACCTCGTCGGTCACGTTCGGTCGGTGTCGCCTGGCTTCCTCGCCGGGTGTGAGGCGCTGCTCGAACATCCCCTGGTGGGTGACGTGCGCGGTGTCGGCCTGTTCTGCGGCATCCAGCTGGTCGAGGACAAGGCAACCCGGGCGCTCTTCGACCCGGCGCTGAAGGTCGGCCAGCGAGTGCAGGATCACGCCCACGATCGCGGGCTCTACCTCCGGACAATCGCGCCGGACCGCATCAGCTTCATGCCGCCGCTGATCATCGAACCCGACGAGATCGTGGAGGCCACCAGCCGCCTCGCCGGAGCGCTCGATGACACATGGAAGGATCTGCGATCGTGAGCTTCGATGCCGAGCTCCTCACCGCCATCCGCGGCCGTTTCCACCAAGCAGACCTGTGCCCCGTCCAAGGACCGAGGGCGTACTTGGAGAACGCCGGTGGGTCGCTGACGTTGAAGGCGGCGGTCGAACGCACCGCGGAACTGATGGCGTTCCCGGACAATCAAGGCCGCACCAACGTCGCCTCGCAGTACCTGGTGAACGTCATCGCTCAAGGCCGTGCCGATATGAAGATTGCGCTCGGAGCATCGAGGGGTGAGGTGTTCGTCGGGGAGAGTGGCACCGAGCTGCTCGGGCGGCTGATCCGCAACGCAATGCTTGCGAGCCGGGGTTCGGTCGTGATCGGTAGCACCCTGGAGCATCCGGCGACCTACAGCGCGTGCCGGCGATGGGCCGACGTCACCGGGATGCGCTACGAGCAGGTGCCATTCGATGTCGACACCACCGTGGTGAGCGCCGAACAGTACCGACCGGCGCTCAGCCCCGATCTCGCGGTGGCCACCATCATCCACGCCAGCCCCGTCACCGGCATGCACGTCGACGTCGCAGCGATCGCAGCGCAGATCCGTGCGGTCGCGCCCGACTGCTTCATCATCGTCGACGGCATCCAGCACGCCGCCCACGGACGAGTCGACATCGACGACTACGACGTCGACGGCTATGTGATCAGCGGCTACAAGTTCTTCTCGCGGCACAACTTCGGCGTTGCGTGGGTCTCGGACCGGTTGGCGACCGCACCGCACGATCAACTCGACGGCGCTCCTGCGAACGTGTGGGAGCTGGGCACTCGCGACGCGTCTGCCTACGCCGCGTTCTCCGAAGTGGTGCGCTACCTAGAATGGCTCGGCGGCGAGGTCGGCGACCCGGAGGCTCCGACCCGGTCCCGCATCGAGGCGGCAGCCGCTGCGATCGGCGAGCAAGAACAAGATCTCGTCGACGCCATGATGTGGGGCACCGGTGGGCTGCGCGGTCTCGGCCAACTCGACAACGTCACGGTGATCGGCCCGACCACCAGCGAGCACCGTTCGGGCATGGTGTCGTTCCTGATCGAGGGCCACGACAGCCTCGATGTCGTCGACGCCCTCAACGCCGACGGCGTACGCACCCACGCTCGCAAGCGTGACTACTACTCGGCCAGCGTGCTCGAACCGCTCGGCATCGAGAACTGTGTGCGAGCGTCAGCCAGCCACTACAACACCCGCGCCGAGGTCGAGCAGATGCTGGCCACCGTCAACCGGCTGGCAGGCTCGTAGATGGCCCGGCGAGGGAAGCGGGCGCGGCCGGTGCCGCCGCCGCAACCCGCGGTCACGCCCGCTCCATCCGGTGGGGCGTATCGGCCGCTCGCGGACGTCGATCGGGACCGTATCGTCGACCATGCGTTCGAGATGCTCGAACACGTGGGGATGGCGGAACCCCCGGATCGGCATCGCACCCTGTTGATCGACCGCGGCGCGTCGCTGAGCGACGACGGTCGGGTGTTGCTGTCACGGGCGATGGTCGAGGCGGCTCTGAACCGAGCACCGTCTACCGTGTCGCTGCCCGGCTTCACCGAGGATCGTGGTATCTCGATCGGTGGCGATGGCGTACACATCGGCACCGGTGGCGCCGCCGTCCGCATGCTCGATGCCGACTCGGGCGCCTACCGCGATTCCGGGCTCGGCGACCTCTGGACGATGATGCGCGTCGTCGACGAGCTGCCCAACATCCACTACGGCCTGCGCCCATTGGTCGCCCGTGACGTCGAGGATCCGCTCGAGCTCGATCTCAACACAGCGTTCGCCGTCACCGCGGCCACCGCCAAGCCCACCGGGGTGAGCTTTACATCAGCGGCGACGGTCGACCCGGTCGTGGATCTGTTCGACATGGCGCTCGGGGGTGAGGGCCGCTTCGCAGCGCAGCCGTTCTCGATGGCGGTCGTCGTGCACGTCGTGCCGCCGCTGCGGTTCTCGCCCGAGGGCTGCGAGATCATGGAGCGGGCGATCGAGCGGGGCATGATCGTGCAGACCTGCTCGGCCGGGCAGGCCGGCGCCACCTCGCCGCCATCGCTCGCCGGTTCGCTCGCCCAGGGGCTGGCCGAGGTCATCGCCGGGGTCGTGCTCGCCGATGCGATCAAGCCCGGCCATCCGTGCATCCATGCGTTCATGCCTTTCGTCTCTGACCTGCGGACCGGCGCGATGACCGGCGGCAGCGGCGAGGCAGCGGTGGTGTCCGCGGCGGCGGCGCAGTTGCTGCGCGATCTCGACATCCCCCACGCAGTGTCGGCCGGCATCACCGAGTCGAAGGCCGCCGACAACCAGGCCGGCTACGAGAAGGGGTACACCGTCTCTCTCGCCGCTCACGCCGGGGCCGACATGGTGCAGCTCTCGGTCGGGATGCTCGGCTCGATCATGGTCGCCAGCCCGGAGAGCTTGGTGATCGACAGCGACATGTGTGGCGCGATCCTTCGCTCGGTGCGCGGGGTCGAGGTCGACCCCGCGTATCTCGATCTCGCCATCATCGAGGAGGTCGTCGCCGGTGAAGGTCACTACCTCGGCAGCGCCCAAACCCTGGAGCTCATGCGTAGCGAATACGTCTACCCCGACCTCGGCGACCGTCGCTCGGTCGACGAGTGGGTCTCGGCGGGCGCGCCGAGCTTGTGGGACGCCGCTGGGCACCGGGTCGCCGAGATCCTCGGCGCCGGCCGACCCCAGCATCTCGACGCCACCATTGAGGCTGCTGTTCGAGCGGCGTTCCCGATCCACCTGGAGCAACGGACGTGAGTCAACGATTCGAGATCGTCATCGTCGGCGGTGGTGCCGTTGGCGCGTCGATCCAGTGGCACCTGGCCGCCGCTGGCCAGACCGACTCGGTGTTGATCGAGAAGCACGAGCTGACCGCGGGCTCGACGTGGCACGCGGCCGGCAACGTCCCGACCTTCTCCAACAGCTGGCTCGGCCAGCGGGCCGGCAACTACGCGTGGGAGACCTACTCGAAGCTCGCGGACGACCCCGACGACCCGATTACGTATCGCCACACCAAGGCGTTCTGGCCGGGCCACACGCCGGAACGGATCGATCACTTCCACCATCTCGTCGCCATCGCGACCGGGCTCGGGTTCGATCTCGAAATCGTGTCGCCGGCGGAGATGGAGGCGATGCACCCGTACTGGTTCGACGACGGCACGGTGATCGCCGGCCTCCTGGATCCGTACGAGGGCGACATCGATCCGAGCGGGCTCACCCAGTCGCTGGCCCGCCGTTCACGGTCGATGGGCGCCGAGGTGCGTCGTCACTCACGGGTGGTCAGCATCGGTCGGCTCAGGGTTCGCAACGACGCCCGCTGGCGGGTGCATGTCGAAGCGCAGGGCGAGACCTACGCCATCGACTGCGACATCGTCATCAACGCGGCCGGCTTCTACGGGGCCGAGATCGCGGCGATGGCCGGCATGGAGGTGCCGCTCGCGGTGCTCGAACACCAGTACCTCGTCACCGGCGCCGTGCCCGAACTGGTCGAGAACACCGACATTTTCCCCCTCGTGCGCGACCCGGAGATCATGTTTTACCTCCGGCGCGAAAACGACCGCCTGCTGTTCGGCAACTACGGCCACGAGGGCCGCACCGTCTGGGAGGACGCCAAGCCCGACGTCTTCGACGCTTCACTGTTCGCTTCCGACGACGAAGGCATCGCCGAGATCGCCGAACTGGCGATGGCCTACGTGCCGCTCCTCGGCGAGGTCGGCATCGCGGAATTCGTCAACGGCCCGATCACCTACACGCCCGACATGAACCCGCTGATCGGCCCAGCCTCCGGCGTTGACGGCTTCTACCAGGCGGTCGGTGTGCAGATCGGCATCACCCACGCCGCGGCGGCGGGCAAGGTCCTCACCGAGATGATCACCGGCGGCGACACCGAATGGGACGTATGGCCGTGGGACCCGCGCCGCTTCGGCGACTGGGCACTCACCGGCACCGGTCGCGACTCCTACACCAACACCCGCGTGCGGGAGATGTACGAGCATCAGTACGCCGCCCCGTTCCCGCACCGCATGTGGACCTCGGCCCGCCCGGTCCAGCAGACCGCGCTCTACGACACGCTCGCCGCCAAGGGCGCCCGCTTCGGACAGATCGCCGGCTGGGAGCGGGCCTTCTGGTTCGGCTCCGACGAGTACACGCACGACACGCTCAGCTATCGCGACGAGCACTGGCACGACGCCGTCGCCGCGGAATGTCGAGCGGTGCGCGATCAGGTCGGCGTGATGGATCATGGGGGCTTCACCCGCTACGACATCTCCGGACCGGGTGCGGCCGACTTCCTCGACCGCATGATCTGCACCCGCCTCCCGAGTGTCAGCCGGGTGCGCCTCTCCTACTTGCTACGTCCGAACGGCACGGTGTGGAGCGAGGCGACGATCGGCCGCTTCGCCGACGATCATTTCCTCTGGCTCGGCCCGACCGCCGCTCGCGAGCGCGATTTCGACTGGCTCCAGCTGCATCTGCCCGACGACGGTTCGGTCGAGCTGAAGCTCGGTACCGAGCGCACCTCGACCCTGATGGTGATGGGGCCGAACTCGCGCGAGCTGCTCTCGCGGGTCACCGACGCCGGCCTCTCCAAGGCTGCAGCGCCGTGGATGTCGCTGCGCGAGATCGAGATCGCCGGCGTGGTGGTCACCGCTCTGCGGGTCAGCTTCGTCGGCGAGCTCGGCTGGGAACTCCACGTCGACGATGCGGATCTCGTCCGGCTCTACGAATCGTTGTGGTCGGTGGGAGAGGACCTCGGGCTTCGCGACTTCGGCTCGTACGCCCTCAACGCCATGCGCGTCGAGAAAGGCTACCACGGCTGGGGGAGCGAGTTCGGCGTCGAGTACACACCCTTCGACGTCGGGCTCGACCGCTTCCTCGACCTCGACAAACCCGACTTCGTCGGCCGCGATGCGGCCCGGGCGATGGCCGATCAGCCGGTTGGTTGGAGCTATGGCGTCTGGACCGTCGACATCTCCGCCATGCCGGGTCCGGCCGGCGATCCGCCGCCCTCAGCCCCGATTCGGGTGAACGGCGACGCGGTCGGCTTCGTAACCTCGGCGTCGATGGGCTTCCGCACCGGTGAGCGGATCTGTCTCGGCTACATCGAAGGCCGCCACGCGCACACCGTCGACGGGTTCACGATCGACGGCTACGGCGCCGACCTGGCAGCCGTCCGCCACGAACACGGGGTCTACGACCCTGACCACGAACGGCCCCGGGGGTAGGACACGATGCGAGTGGTGCAGTTCGGGCTGGGCACGATGGGGCTTCCGATGGCGTGCACGCTGCTGGACGCGGGAGTCGATCTCGTGGCGACGGATACCGTCGAGAGGGCCCGAGACGAGTTCGCCGACAGGGGTGGTTCGGTCGAAACTCCCGACGTTGTCGACGTGGGCCGTGCCGATGTTGTGCTGACGATGCTGCCGCAGGGCGATCACGTCCAGGCGGTGCACGACGAAGTACGTGGCCAACTCGTTCAAGGTGCTGTCTTGCTCGACTGTTCGACCATCGACGTCGAGACCACGCGTCAGCTCGCCGCCGACGCTCGGGATGTCGGAGTCCAGATGGTCGATGCGCCGGTGTCGGGCGGGCCCGAAGGGGCAGCGGCCGGCTCGCTGACCTTCATGGTCGGAGGCGCGGACACCGCGATCGACGCAGCGCTGCCGCTGCTCGACATCCTCGGCTCTCAGGTCACCAGGTTTGGCGACACGGGATCAGGACAAGCAGCGAAGGCCTGCCACAACATGATCGTCGGCATCACCGGCCTCGCCGTTTTCGAGGGCTTCGCGCTCGCCGAAGCTCTCGGGCTCGACGCCGACGACTTTCACGAGTTGTGCTCGTCGGCCGCTGCCGCCTGCTGGACGCTCGACAACCGATGCCCGGTCCCGGGCGTGGTCGCGGCAGCTCCGTCGAGCAACGACTATCGGCCGGGTTTCGCCGCTCGTCTGATGGCGAAGGATCTCGGCTTGGCCCAGGCCGCTGCGGGCTCGGTCGATCTCGACACACCGTTCGGCCGCCAGGCTGCCGAGCGCTTCGCTGCCTTCGTCGAGGGCGGCAACGGCGATCTCGACTACTCGGCCTTGTATCGCACCCTTCGACCGGGAGACTCCCGATGACCGACCTATTGCCCATCACCTTGCCGACCGTCGGCCTCGCCGGCTGTTTCATCGACGGCGAGTGGTTCACCCCGAAAGCGAGCCTCGAGGTCGAGAACCCATCGCGTCGAGAAGTCATCACCGAGGTCGGCCGCGGAGGCGCCCCAGAGATCGATGCTGCCGTCGCGGCTGCTCGGCGCGCCCTGCCCGGATGGCGAACCCTTCCCGCGGCCGAGCGGGGAGCGATGCTCGGCGAGCTCGCCCGCCGACTCGACGAGCATCACGAGGAGGTCGCACGGCTCCTCGCGGCCGAGACCGGCAATGTCATTCGCACTCAGTCTCGGGGCGAGACCGGGGGTGCCGCCGGCGTGCTTCGCTACTTCTCCGGAGTGGCCGTCGAACAGAAAGGAGAGGTGCTCCCGTTCGGCTCCGACCTCTTCTCGTACTCGACCCGGGAACCGATCGGCGTCGTCGGCTCAATCATCCCGTGGAACTCTCCGCTACAGCTCGGCTGCGGCAAGATCTCGATGGCGCTCGCGACCGGCAACACACTGGTGCTCAAGCCGGCCGAGGATGCCCCGCTCGCGATCCTGCGACTCACCGAGTTGGCCGCCGACCTCTTCCCGCCCGGCGTGCTGAACGTCGTCACCGGTCTCGGCGAGGAAGCCGGTGCGGCGCTGGCTGCCCATCCCGGCGTCGACAAGCTGTCGTTCACCGGGTCGTCCGAAGTCGGCTTCGCGGTCGCCCGTCAGGCCGCAGATCGGCTCGCACACGCCACGCTCGAGCTCGGCGGGAAGAGCCCGTGCATCGTGTTCCCCGATGCGGCCTCGCCCGAGCGGCTGCGCACTACCGCGCAGGCGATCGTCAACGCGATGCGATTCGCCCGGCAGGGCCAGTCGTGCACGGCCGGATCACGCTTGTTCGTCCATCGCGATGTGTGGGAGCCGGTGATGGCCGCCGTTGTCGAGATCACGGACGCGATGGTGGTGGGCGACGCCCTCGACGAGGCGGCCGACATTGGCGCGATCATCAACGCCGAGCGCTACGCCGAGGTCCGCGCTCATGTCGCCGAGGCGGAGCAGGCCGGCGCAGAGTTCCTCACGGGAGCGACCCCCGCCCCGGTCGATGAGGCGCCCGCATTCCAGCCGGTGCCAACCGTGATCGTCGGCGTCGACAACTCATGGAGGATCAGCCGCGAAGAGGTGTTCGGCCCGGTGATGGTCGCCATCCCGTGGGACGACGAGGCCGACGTCATCGACATGGCGAACGACACGCACTACGGCCTCGCCGCCTTCATCTTCAGCCACGACATCGACACCGTCATGCGGGTCAGCTCGGCGCTGGAGGCGGGCTGGATCTGGGTCAACGACGGTGGCGGCCAGATCCCGGGCATGTCCTACGGCGGGGTGAAACAGAGCGGCGTGGGCCGGGAGTACTCGATCGAAGGTGCCCTCGAGGCGTACACCACCCGCAAGTCGGTCACGATGCGACTGCGCGGATGAGGCCGGGCCGATGACCGCCGACGCCTTCGGCAACCCGATCGACCCAACGGTGGGTTACGCGCGCGGTGTCTTCCTCGACTCGAGCGCAGCCGAAGTGCGGCGACTCCGACACGCCCAACGGATCGCGGCCGAAGTGGTCGCAGAGCGAGGCGTCGACTCGATCGGGATCTTCACCGGCAACGCCCGGGCGTTCCCGCTCACGCCCGGCGATCTCGACCTCGCCGAAGAGTGGGTCGGGCCCGGACGCTTCGCCGACCGCCTTCGCGACGTCGCGATCGATCATCTCGGCGGCCGACTCGCCGACGCCGTTGCTGTCGTCAACCGCACGTCCGGGGGCATCGTCGCCGCAATGGTCGCGCTATCGGGCGATCGCCCCGTCGTGTCGGTCGTGCCCGCCGGCGACCGAAGCCATGCCTCAGTTATCCGGGGATGCGCGCTCGCCGGAGCCGAACTGGTGGAGATCGACGGGCCGGACGCGATCGCGGCGACAATCGACACCGTCGTGCCAACGCTCGTGGTGGTGACCACCGTGACGAGTACTCTGGCCCGCCTCGACGACCACGTCACCCGCTCAGCGGTAAGCGCGGCGCACGACGCCGGTGCCCTCGTCTTCATGGATGAGGCCTACGGCGCACGGCTACGCCCGGTTCTGCACGGGGGAGCGAAAAGCCTCGAACTCGGCGCCGATGCAGCCATCACCAACACCGACAAGGCCGGGTTGAGCGGCCCCCGCGGTGGCGTCATCGTGGGGCGGGAAGACGTCGTGGTCGCAGTGCTAGCCAAGGCCAGCGAGCTTGGCATCGAGGCGCGGGCCCCGATCGCGCTGGGCGCACTGCGCTCACTCGAGGCGTTCGATCCCGAGATCCTCCGCCAAGAGGTCGAAGACGGTCGAGCGGTCACCGATGCCCTGATCAAAGTGCTCGGCGCGGACGCGGTCCTTCGCTCCGAGTTGGGTCCGAGCCTCTCGGAAGAAGCGGTTGCGCGCGTCGTCCACACCCGGCCCGGCGGCGACGCGCTCACGCTGGTCCCGTGCGAGATCACCGCTCTGGCCGGGATGGTCTTGTTGCGCGAACACGGGGTGCTAACCGTGAGCACCCACGGCCAGCCCGGTGGCCGAGTCTCGATCCGGCTCAAGCCCACCGAGGGAGCGGTCGCCGGTGTCGGAGGGCCAACCGTCCTCGCCGCCGCGCTCGACAGGGCGTTGTCGACCGTGGCCGCGCAGGGGTCGGACTCCGCGTGGGTGGCGACGACGCTATTCGGCACGGAAGGATCATGACCATGGATGCCACCCACCTCGCAGCGATGGACGATCGACTCGATCGGCTGGTCAACCTCGACGTCGGCAACCGAGGAATAGAACCACTCTTCCACGCCGCCCGCGAACAGCAAGGCAGATCGCTGATCGGCGCGGCCGCCGACGCCCTGCTTTCGGTGCCCGAGGGCGGCACCGTGATCCTCACCACCGGCTCAGTCTCCCGGGCGTGGATTTCCGCGGCCATAGGCGAGAACGACGGACCGGCCGGCGCCGCCGCGCTCGCCCGCGCCATCGTCCTGACTCGCCGGGCAACCGTGGTCCTGGTCGCCGAGGAGGCATTGCTAGGTCCCCTCGGCCGGGTTTGTCAGGCCGCAGGTCTCGCATTGGTCGACATCGAGCAAGCCCGGCTCGCCAACCATGAGGGCAGCCTCGTCGTGATGGTGACCCGGTCGTTTCCGCTCACCGACGACGAGGGTCCCGCCGCCGCAACGGCAATGCTCGACCAGCTCCAGCCCGATCTGCTGGTCTCGACCGAACGAGTCGGTCGCAACCGCAACGGGATCTACTACAACATGCGCGGCCGTGACTACGGCATGGGAAGAGCCCGCATCGACGACCTTTTCGACGCTGCCCATGATCGTGGCATCCCGGTGGTGGCGATCGGCGACGGTGGCAACGAGATCGGCATGGGCAATGTCGCCGAGCAGGTGCAGGCCCACATCCCGTTCGGCGGCGACGGCAGCTGTCCCTGCGGGGGCGGGATCGGCGCGGTCTCGACTGCCGACGTGCTCGTCACCGCCGCGGTCTCCAACTGGGGCTGCACGGCGATCGTTGCAGCGATGGCGGCCCGCACCAGCGATCGAAGCATCCTTCACACCCCGGAGGCAGAGCGCCGCCTGCTCGACGCCATGACTGCTGAGGGTCTGATCAACTCGACGCACGGCATCATCGACGACCACGTCGATGGCATCGAACCGGCAATCCATCTCGCAGTTGCGCAGCTATGCACCGCGATCGTCCGCGACGCGCTCGGTTGACAGGACTGCCTTTCGGCTGCCTGTGGATGCCAAAATCTCGGCTTGTGCCTCGAGCGAGCAACGTTCATGCGGCGACGAGCTCGACCGTCCAAGGTGCGCGTGTACCTTGGGCTAAAGTCGCCCCTCCGACACACTCGGAAGTTGCGTTTTCCAGGTGAGGGACTCCGCGGAGCCGTGTACTGTTGTAGCGAAGATCGTGAGCGGTACACGGCTCGGTCTAGGAGCCGCTGGGTCCGGTGGCCCAGGTGTATGGAATTTGCGCGCCACCCCGGGCATTGATGTCGGATGACAGATGGCCGGTCCGGCCGAATCGGCCGAGTAGAACTCCGTAGCGCTCCGCATCGCGGGGCGCGGCATATCCCGATGCCGGATAGGCTCGACTCACGTCGATGTGATTTGGGGGATTGTTCGTGTCCGCGCTGCGCAGGACGACCGTTCCCGCACCCCGCTCCCCACGAATTCGCGAAGGCTCCACCCATTTGCGGGCGCTCTAAGCCCACCACTTGGGGCAACTGGCGATGTTGTGCCCGCTATGCGTGCGCTCTGCTGCCAGTTCGGGGCTAGCGCCTCGCGATCCACAGCTTGCCGGTGGCCGCGGCTCGGAGCGCCGCCCGCAGCACGCCGACGAACACGTCCATCTCTGCTTCGGCCACGATCAGAGGCGGGGCGATGCGCACCGTGCCGTCGGAGTTGAGCATCGAACCGACGATGACCCCGCGGCTCTCCATCTCATTGACGATGGGCATGGTGAGATCGGGCGGCAAGTCGATGGCGAGCCACAGTCCTCGCCCCCGCACGTCGGTGATGAGGTCCGGGAATTGCTGCCTGGTCGACTCCAGGCGCCGCTTGAGTTCGGCGCCCTTGCGCTCGGCTTCCTCGAGGAGGCCGTCGCGTTCGATGATGTCGAAGGCGGCCACCGCCGCGGCGCATGACACGGGGTTGCCGCCGAAGGTCGTGAGGTGCGACAGCGGGGGGTCGAGGAAGGTGGAGAAGATCTCCGAGGTGGACACGAAGGCTCCCAGCGGCAGGCCGCCGCCGAGCGCCTTGGCCAGCACGATGACATCGGGAACGATCCCCCACAGCTCGAACGAGAACCAGTGCCCGGTTCGCCCCATGGCGCCCTGCACCTCGTCGACGATCAACAGCGCGCCCCTGTCGTCGCAGAGTTCTCGCAAGCCCGGCAAGAAGCCGTCGCCGGGCACTCGCACGCCGCCCTCACCCTGTATCGGCTCGACGATCACGGCGGCGGTGTCGTCGCCCACGGCCTCAGAAACCGCTTCCAGGTCGTCGAAGGGCACGAAGTCGACCCCGTCGAGGAGCGGTTCGAAGGGCTGGCGGTACTGCGGCTTCCAGCTCACCGACAGCGCCCCGAAGGTGCGGCCGTGGAAGGCGCGCTCGAAGGCGACGAAGCGCTTGCGGCCGGTGTACTTCCGGGCCAGCTTGAGGGCGCCCTCGATGGCCTCGGTCCCGGTGGAGGTCAGGTAGGCCACATCGAGCTCGCCGGGCGCGACCCTAGCGAGCCGTTCGGCGATCTCGACTTGCGCCGGCAGCGCGAACCGGCCGTAGACGTTTACATGGGCATGGCTGGCCATCTGCTGCTGCACCGCGGCGACCACCTCGGGATGGCTGTGTCCCACGTTGGCCACGGCGATTCCGGAGATGAAGTCGAGGAACAGCCGGCCGTCGGCGGTCTTGATGGTGCAATCCCGGGCCTCGGCCACCACCAGTTCCTTGCGGCCGGGCACCGTCTGGGACAGGTGCCGCTCGAAGCGGTCCTTGTACGACTCGAGTTCGTCGGACCCCATGGTGGGGCCGGGCTGCGGGCGGGCGAGCACCATCGACTACATCTCCTCTGCGACTGGGTCGGCTGTAGCGAAGCGAGCCGCGAACCAGGCCTTGGCCCGGCGGAGCTCGATTGCGGTATGGGTGAGGCGGTGCTCCCAGTCGATGTCGGCGCCGGCGCCCGGGGCTGCCGCCAGCACCACCCGGGCCCGCTCCTCCAGGAACCAGAGCCTGGTAGCGGCTTCGATCAGGTCCGCGCCGACTGCGAGGCCGCCGTTGGCGCGCAGCAGCACTCCGTGATGGGGGCCCAACGTGGCCGCGGCGCGCTCGCCCGCCTCGGTGCTGGCGATGAGGTCGAAGTCGGGGTGGACCGGGATCCGCACACCGGCGATGGCTCCGAGCCCATGGCGCAGGGGCAGGTCCTCCACGGCCACGCCCCAGGCCACCATCGCCGGTCCGTGACCGCGGCAGACCGCGCCCACGTCGGGGCGGGCCCGGTAGATCGCGGCGTGGAGCGGAGTCTCCAGCGGCGCCGCGTTCGCCGGATTGTCGACCACCGCGCCCGCATCGTCAACGGTGATGACAGTGCTGGCGACTGCGTCGAGCAACGGCGATGTCGGCGTGATGAGGAACCCTCCGCCGTGCAGGCGGGCCGACACATGGCCGAACGCCCCGACCAGACCGGCGGCGGCCAGCATCCGAGCGGTCAGGGCAACCTCGGACTTGAGTTCAGTGCTCATCGTCTAGCCGATGACCTCCTCTCACGAGTCCCGTCAGCGGTCTTCACGGACGCGCATGAGCATCGGTGTGCAGTCGAAGTTGTTGCAAGGCGTCAGGTCCTGCGGGCAGGCCGACAACAGCACGACGAGATCGTGGTGGGCCCTGAGGGTGATGGTGGCCCCGGCCCCGTGAGCGGCTGGGTCGGTCACCACCGCGCCGTCGTCCGTCACCCGGTTGTGCATGAAGACGTTCCAGGCCTCCTCGCCCCGAAGGTCGTACTCCACGCCGAGCAGGTCGCGGGCCTGTTCGAGGTTTCCGAGACAGTGCTTGTGGTCCGCCAGCCCGTAGTCCCGCTGGAAGCGTTCGTGATCACAGCACGGAACGATGATGTCATGCTTCTCGACATCGTCGCGGACGATGGTGAACACGGGATTCCGGTGGTTCGAGAAGAGCTGTGATCCAGTCCCCAACTTGATTGAGGCGTTGCACGACACCGTGTGCGTGGGCGACATGTACTCGGTGGGGTCGTGCTGCAGCCGGGCGACGAGATCGCCGACCTGTTGGCCCTCCACATCCACGATGTCGAGCAATTGCCCCTCTTTGACGAACACGCCGCGGCCCTGTGATGCAGGCACAAGAACCTCTTCGACTACGTTCCCCACTCTGGTCTCCTTCTGATCTCTTGCGTCTCGGGCCTCGGGGCCCGGTGAGTTCCGACCGCGTCAGCGGCCGCGGGCTCGGGCACCAGTCAGCAGACGTGTTCCGAGCCGCACGGATCCTCCATGTGCGGGTGGACGGTCACCGCGGTGGCCGACGCCGGCGTGTTCCGGCTCCTCAGGGCCTTCACCCGGCCGTCGATCAGCACGGCGCTGATGCCGGGAATGTCGCCCCGGGCCAGCGTTCCGACGGTGTCGCCGCCGTAGGAGCCCCACGGCGCATCCGACACCACCAGGTCTGCAGGCTGGCCGACCTCGACCTTGCCGGTCTCAAGGTCGTAGACGTCGGTGACTGCTCCCGAGGCCCAGGCCCACACCAGTCCCGGATCGACACCTCCCAACGATGCCAGCTCGGCCATGGTCTTGAGCACGCCCAGCGGCATGACCCCGGTGCCTGTCGGCGTGTCGGAGCCGAGGATCACCCGATGCTCGGCTCCGATCTCGCGCACGGCGTCGATGATGCGAAGCGACGACCGGAGGTTTCCCGCCTGAACGAGCTGCAGGACCAGGCCCGTGTCTCGCACCAGCGTGTCCAGCCCGGCGTCGTCGAGAGATGTCGGTCCTCCGTTGACATGGCCGCACACGTCGGGCTGCAACAGCATCAGGTGCTCGGCGGTGATGGGTATGGACCCGGGGATGGACGCGCCGCCGCTGTGAACCATCACCTTGATGCCGACGGCCTGAGCGTCCCGTACCTGCGGCAGCCCGTCGTCGGGATCGTCGTAGAGGCCGAAGCCGAACTTGGCCAGCCAGACCCCCTTGCCCGCCACTTCACGGAAGTCCTCAGCAGTGAGGACCGGCTCCAGCACGATCGCCCCGCCGTTCACCTTCATCCCGTTGGGGCGGTAGTTGGCCCACGAGCGCTGGGCGATGACGGCGAGGGCCTTGACGCCCTCGGCGTCGTGGGGGCGGCCGGGGAGGTGGATCTCGCCCGGCGAGATGCACGAGGTGATGCCCCCATGGACGTACGACTCCAGGAATCCGACGGCGCGCTGGCGGGGCGTGTAGTCGCCGAGCACCACGTGGCAGTGCGAGTCGATCAGTCCCGGGCCGACAGTGGCCCCGCCGGCGTCGATGACACGCTCGGCGTCGTTGTCGCCGACGTCGCCGAGGCGGGTGATGATCCCGTCCTCGATGAGCAGCGAGTCGGCTGCGCCGTAGGGCTCGTCCACATCGCCGGTCAGCAGGGTGCCGATGTTGACTACGGCGGTGCTCGGCTCCTCGGCTAGCGCCTCGTGTCGGGGCGTCCGGTGCCCGGCGGTCACTGGAGTCGTGCCGCCTTGTCGTCGAGCCATGCCGTCAGACGGGTCAGCAGCTCCGGCAGCCCCAGCGGCGTGTCATGGCCGTCGCCGCGGGCGTAGATCCCGCGAACAGCACCGGGGGAGTGGTTGCGGCCCTCGCGCTTCAGGCGCTCGGCGAGGTCGGTCCGGGCCTGGGCCATCTGCTCGGTGGTCGGCAGGATGTCGACGATCCCGGGGGTCTCGTCACATACCCCGTGCAGCGGCGCGGGGCCGTCCAAGCCGAGGCGGCTGAGCGGCAGCCCCTCTGCCTTGCGCTGGGCGCGTCCCATGAGGAAGCTCCGGTGGGTGAGTCCTGGCGAGGTCCAGGCCCCGATGGCGCGGTAGCGCGATCCGACCCGGCTGAGCGTGCGGTGGATCACATCGGCGAGCGTGTTGTGGGCCAGGACGTAGGCGCTGCGCTCGGCCGGTCCCCACGTCCACCGACCCGAGGCCGTCAAGGTGGCAGTGTGGTCGGTGCGCCATGGCGACACCGAGCTGCCGCGCGACTCGAAGAGTCCGGGGTCGTCGTAGCTCGTCGCGGGGCTGGGTCCGCCGTCCCACTCGTAGACGTGGGTGTAGGGCACCAGTCCCAGCGGCTCGGAGATGACGATGCGATCGAGTGACACGCCGTTGCGGGTCATGGTTCCCACATCGAGGAGCCGGGGATCGTTGTCGGGATGGTGGGGATCGCCGCCGTCAAGGACCCTGTAGAGCTCCTGAGGAGGGGTGCTGTGGCCGTCGGGGTTCCAGCCCGATGCCATGAGCGCACCATTGATGGCGCGGTGCTCGAGGCTCGTGGGATAGGGCTTCGACTTGGTGCACGGGATGATGACGGCGACGCGCGGGTCACCCGGAGGCGGCGTCCAATCCTCGGCGATCCATTTCAGGTAGGCCGCGATCCGGGGATGCTCGAACGCGTCGACGTTCTCCTGCGGCGAGTAGAAGAGCATCGTCGGGTCGACGTTGTACGGGTCCTTGATCTTGGAGGCCGAGTCGGCGAAGCGGTCGCTCTTGTCGAGCATCTCAGCAGCCCGGCCTTCAGCGCAGGCCGTCGTCGCCGACAACGTCGGCGGCATCGAGTCCCCCGAGGCGGCTGTTGAGCCGTCCCCGGTTGGCCACCGCGACCGCGACCACGAGCTCATCGGGCCGGGGCGCGTCCCCCGGGTAGAGGGTTACCGCGTCGTAGTTGTCGCGCACGAAGAGGGCGTCCTTGTGGGCCAGCGGCAGCGTGAGCGGCGTACCGGCGGCACCGACGATGGAAGCCGACGAGATCCAGGCTGCTCCACCCCCGACCGCCTCGCGCAGGGCGTTGCCGAACGGCGTGGTCACGAAGGCCACCACGTGTTCCTGCGCCCCGTTCACACCGGCGATCCCGCCCTTTCCGTAGGCCTGGACCGGTTCGCCGAGCGCGTTGCAGGCCATCTCTCCGATGCGGGTGCCGAAGCCGACGGACCAGGCCACTGCCTCGGACAGGTCCTCTTCGTACCGGCCGACGTAGGGGTTCTCGATCACCGCGGCCACGACGACCTTGCGCAGAGGCACCTCCGCGGTGATGCCCTCAGCGATTCGCTCCTCGGTGACTTGGGTCCGCCATCCGCGGACGGTGATGTCCATGGGCTCCGCCTCCTCAGCTCTCCGTCCCGGCGGCTCTCGCCGCGGGCGGCCACACGTCGTCGAAGATCCCCTCGTCGAGGTCGGCAAGGTAGCCCAGGACCTCGGCGGTGTCGGTGACGTCGACGTACTTCATGTGCAGGTCGAGCAATGCCACCTTGTGCGAGAGTGCTCCGCGGTCGAACACGGTCTCGTGGGGGATCGTGACCTTCAAGTCGAAGGACATGGCGTCGACGGCCGAAGCCCGCACGCAGCCGCTCGTGGTGGTGCCCATCATGATGAGGGAATCGGCCCTGAGGTTGTTGAGGTGGCTCGTGAGCGTGGTGCCGAAGAACGCCGACGGCTTGCACTTCTCGATGAACAGGTCTCCTGGCTCGGGCGCGAGCTCGTCGACGATGTCGTTTCCTATGTGGCCGGCCACATCGACCACGTCGTCGGAACGGTGGCTCTTCAGGGTCCACACACCGAGGTCGAAGCCGTCCTCGCGGCGCGGGTTGGTGGTGTATATGACCGGGAGCCTCTTGGCCCGCCCGGCCGCGATGACCTGTGCGATCACCGGAATGCTGTCCCAGGCGTGAGGTCCGCACGCGTAGCGCCAGTTCTTGATCGACTCGAGGGCGGACACCGCCCTGTCGCCGCAGAAGTTGTAGTTCACGTCGATCACCAGCAGGGCGGGGCGCTCACCGAAGCCGGCGCGCCTGCCCCACCCGGCGATGTCGAAGATCTCTCTGTCGGTGTCGGAGATGACGTCATCCCAAGGCATCGCCATTGCTCAAGCCTCCCTCGGCGCGGTGTACTTCTGGGTGTCGGGCGAGAAGCCTGGCCGGACCCAGTCCTCGCGAAGCCAGCGCTGTCCCTTCGCGATCCGGGCCATGCTCGTGAGTTCGGGACTCGGGCTCTTGACGCCCGGGGTCCGGGGCACGTACTCGCCCCGGGGGTCGCCGACCGGTCGCATGCCCGGCGAGTCGTCGGCCCACTCGGCGGTGACCTTGCCCCGCAGGATGGTCTTGATGGGCCAGCCGGTGAAGTCGTGACCCTCCATGATCGACCAGCCTGAGCGGGTGTTGATGTGCTCCTTGCCCACGGTGACCTCGCGGCCGAGGTCGACGATCACCATGTCGGCGTCGAAGCCGGGGAACAGCGAGCCCTTCTGCCCCCACAGGCCGGCGGTGCGGGCCGCGTTCTCGCAGGAGACCTGCACGACACGCTCCAGGGGTATGCGGCCCTTGTTCACGCCCTCCGACAGCATGACGGGCAGGAACAACTCGACGCGGCTGAAACCGGTGCGGCAGTCCCAGATGTTGGGGTTGTACATCTCCGCGTACGAGGACGGCTCCCAGCCGACCACGTGATCGGACCCGACCACATCCACGATGCCTTCGGCCAGGGCAACCCACAGCGCCTCGATGTTGTCGCGGCGCCGCAGGGGCACGTTGATCCGCCAGCCGTACTCGGGCTCGGCCCACAGCCACGGCGGGCCGGTCTGGGCGAACACCTCGAGGCCCTCGGCGCGGGCCTTGACCACCTCGTCGAAGGAGAGCTTGGTTGTGCAGTGCTGGAGATACAGCCGCACCGGTCCCGGTGTCTGGGAGGCGAGGTAGGAGTAGGCGCGGATGTGTTGGGCCTCCAGGAAGTCCGGACTGCGATCCGTCCAGGCGCCGAAGTCGGTGCGACCGGCGGCCCTCAGGCGCTCCTCGAAGATGCGGCCGATCTCCCAGTTCTCAGGATGGATGTGCACCATGCCCGGGTCCCCGAGGTAGGCGACGTTCTCCATCACGAGGAACACGGTGCCGTCGTCGATGCCGGTGCCGAGTCCTGCTCTGCGGCTCGGCCAGTTCGTGTCGACATCGTCGGACATGCCCTTCATGCCGCGCGTCTGAAGGTAGAGCTTGTAGGAGGTGACGCCGTGCTCCTCGGCGTACTGGGGGATCTCGTGGGCCTGTTCGTCGGTCTCGAGCATGTACGTGAGGTAGGCGTCGACGTGGCTGACCCGGTTGATCACGTCCCGCCCGCTGGGGAAGGACTGGTTGAACGAGACGACGTCGGAGGATGCCACGACCTCCTTGAAGGGCTCCGTGCCGAGCCGTGTGGTCGGTGCCTGTATGCCCCAGGTCGTGACCCCCGCACATGCCGCGGCTCGCGACTCGGTGGTCATGTCGTGCTCGAAGGGCACATAGCAGCCGGGATGCGCCTCGCTGTCCACGACCCCGGGCAGGATGTAGTGGCCGTTGGCGTCGATGGTCTCGCGTGCCGGAGCCAGGTATTCCTCAGGGGCGAGCGCCACCACCTTGCCGTCCTTCACCCCGATGGCCAGCCGGTACCGTCCATGCCCGAACACGACCGTGCCGTTCACCACCGCCAGATCGAGAGCCTCACTCGCCATTGGCCTTCCTCCGCTTCTATTCTGCGTCGATGTCGCCTGTAACTATCATGCGGGCAGCAGTTGTCGCGCCTCGGCGCCTGCCTCGGCCGCTACGGTGCCGCCCACCGCTCTGTCTCAGCTGTAACTATCAGAGTGACATTATCCTATTCCACGGGTGCCGGCACAGCTAGGCCGAAGCCCTGAACCCGCAGGGGGATCCGAATGAGAGACCGAACGCCGGGCGGCACGCTGATCCGGGGCGGTCATGTGCTGACCTCGGCCGAGCCGGGGGAGATCACCGACGGTGCCGTCCGTGTCGTGGGTGACCGGATCGATGCGGTGGGCAGCTGGTCGGACCTTGCGGCACGGTTCCCCGATGACACCGTCCCGGGCGGGGTCCACGACATCGTGGCTCCCGGCTTCGTCAACACCCACGGTCACTTCTCCGAGGCGCTGCTAGCCGGTGTTGCGGAGCACTGCACGCTCTGGGAGTGGCTCCAGGCCGTCATCTTCGAGATCAACCCGTTCCTCACCGAGGAGATGGCTCACTTCGGAACCCTGCTGGCCGGCATACAGATGCTTCGCAGCGGCATCACCACGGCCAACGACATGTTCGTGTGCTCGCCGGTCGACGGACCGGTGACACCGGGCGTGGTACACGCGCTCGACGAGATCGGATTGCGCGGCGAGGTGTCCTTCGGTGCCGGCGACAAGGGGTCGGCGTCGATCGAGAGGGTGATGGCCGAACACGACGCCCTGCGCGAGACGGCCGACGCCAGCCGGCTGACCCGGTTCCGGGTCGGCGTGGCCGCGCTCGCCTCCCAGTCCGATGAGTTGTTCTCCCGCAGCGCCGAACTGGCCGTCGACTCGGGTGGCGGCACCCACATTCATCTCCAGGAAGTACGCGAGGAGGTCACCGCCACCCGCAACCAGTACGGCGTCACCCCGGTGGCGCACTGCGAGCGGGTGGGCACATTCGCCGCGCCGACGGTGGCTGCGCATTGCGTATGGGTGGACGCGTCCGACCGGGAGATCCTGGCCTCCAACGGTGTGGGCGTCGCTCACAACCCGGTGTCGAACATGATCCTCGCCTCCGGGGTCTGCCCCGTGCCGGAGTTGCGCCGCCTCGATGTACCGGTGGGCATCGGGGTTGACGGGGCGGCCAGCAACGACAGCCAGAACTTCCTGGAGAGCATGAAGTCTGCGATCCTGATTCAGCGGCTCGAGCACCTCGAGGCGACCGCCCTCAGCGCCCGCGACGCGTTCGCGATGGCCACGATCGAGGGGGCCCGGGCCTTGAATCTCGACACCTTGACCGGTTCTCTCGAACCGGGAAAGGCAGCCGACGTCGTGGTGTTCGACGGTGACGGACCGGCCCTTGCCAACGTCCACGACCCGTACCAGAAAGTGGCGTACTGCGCGAGTCCGGTGGATGTCAAGGATGTCTGGGTGGCGGGAGAACGCTCGGTGGAGAACGGGGAGGTGACGGGAGTGGACCCCGCTGAGGTCGTTGCCCGGTCCCGGGAGCTGTCCCGGGCCCTGGTGGTCAATGCCGGACTGGACCGGTTGTCGATCCTGCCTCACAACTGAAGGCGCTCCGCGGCGCGGCAGCCGGTCCGCTATCGCTTGGCGTGGGCGAAGCCCTCAATGACCGCGGCCACGTTCTTGCCGAGCACTCGCAGGTCGTACCCGCCCTCCTGAACGAGCACGGTGGGACGCCCGAGCCGGGCCAGACGCTCGCCCAGGCGCAGGTAGTCATCGCCCTGCAGCGCGAGCACGCCATCCTCTGCAGCGGTGTCCACGCCCAACGCCACGACCACCACGTCGGGGCCGAAGTCGTCGACTAGGCGGCAGGCGTCCTCGAGCACGGGCTCATAGCCGGGCCACTGCGTGCCCAGACCCATGGTGAGATTGTGGTTGTATCCCTCGCCCTCGCCGGCGCCCCGCTCGCCGGGGTGTCCCTGGAAGTAGGGATACTCGAGGCGCGGGTCGATGTGGAGCGACACCGACAGCACGTCGCGGCGGTGCCAGAACACGGCCTGGGTGCCGTTGCCGGCGTGGGTGTCGACATCGAGCGTGGCGGCCCGCCCGCCGGCGGCCGTCACCAACTCGGCTGCGATGGCGCTGTTGTTGAGGTAGCAGTAGCCGCCGAAGTTGTCGGGTCCGGCGTGATGGCCGGGCGGGCGGGCGAGTGCATACGCCGCGTCATCGTCGCCGCCGACCACCGCCCGGGTCGCGCCAATGGCGCAGGCGGCCGCGCCGGTGGCGGCCTGCCACGTTCCTGCGAGCAGCGGATCGGCATCGTTGGAGTAGCGGCCCATTTCGGCGAGCACATGGTCGGGCACCGTGAAGCCCGGCCCCAGAATCGGTCGAACGAAGGGCATGGCCTCGCCGCCGCCGTCGTTCCCGGTGAGAGCGCACCATCGCTCGTGCGCTGTCTGGAGAAAGCCGAGGTAGTCCCCAGAGTGCACCCTCGACAGCAGGTCCCGTGCCGAGGGATCCGAAGCGATCCGATCGGGTTCTCGCACATCGGCGAGGCCGCCGGCCTGCAGCGCGCCGAGAATCTCCTCCGCTCGGGCCGGGATCTCGCGGGGAGGCAGCGCCTCGCCCGCGAAGAGGTGAGGCTCGGTCGGGTTGTGGGCCCGATGATCCTCCGTTGCGTACACCAACATGGCGCAGACTCTCCCGGTCTCAGGCCCGCCGGCTGTGAGGCCCCGGAACCGCCGCTCGTGCGCACACCCGTGTCAGGCCTTCATCCACGGGCGCCCGAGCGCAGCCGGCGGGCGCCCCGCCCGGGCTGCGAAGCCGTACACGACGAGCGTGAGCACGAGGGGCATCATAAGCGACAGCTGGAACGGGATCGCCGCGAGGTCGAGGGCCTGAATGCGCAGGGACAGGGCGTCGGCTGCCGCGAAGAACAAGGCAATCCCCACCGCCCACATCGGGCGCCACCGGGTGACGATGACCAGGGCCAGCGCGATGAAGCCCTGACCGCCAGTCATGTTCTCGATGAAGGTGAAGAGCTGCGCCAGCGAGATCGACGCTCCGCCTATGCCTGCCATCGCTCCGCACACGAGCAGAGCGGTCCAGCGCGTGCGGCGCACGGAGATGCCCACGCTGTCGAGGGCATCGGGGTCCTCTCCGGCGGCTTGCCAGGAGAGCCCGAAACGCGTCCGGAACAGGACAAAGCTCAGCGCCGCCGCGGCGGCCAGAGCGAAGTAGAAGAACGGCGACTGCGCGAACAGGACCGGCCCCAGGAAGGGCAGATCCGACAGCAGCGGCACGTCGATCGGCTCGAAGTGCGCCACCTCGGACTGCCCGGTACCGAGGATCCGGCGCGACAGGTATGTCGTCAGACCCAGTGCACCAAGGTTGAGGGCCAGCCCGCTGACGATCTGGTCCCCGGACCACGCGATGACGATGCCGCCGTGGACTGCAGCCACAGCCATGCCACCCAATGCGCCGGCAAGAGCGCCGAGCCACGGATTGCCGGTCGCGTCGGCCGCGAGCACCGCGGTGAACGAGCCCATGAGCATCATGCCCTCGAGGCCGATGTTCAAGATGCCGGCCCGCTCCGAGATGACCTCCCCCGTGCCGGCCAGGATGAGCGGCACAGCCAACCGCATGGTGCTGGCGACGAAGGCGGTCGAGATGAAGAGCTCGATCACCGAGTCCATGCTCAGGCACCCCGGCCTTGGGACGCCAGATCCTCGGGCAGCCCGCGGTTGGTTGTCTGTTCCCCGAGCATCCGGCTGATCTGCCGGCGGGCCCGGACCCAGCGCTGGAGCCGGTCGGATCGGGCCAGCACCAGCAACGCCACGATGATGGCCTGGGCGACGAGGCTGGTTGCGGCCGGAACCTGGGCGATGCGCTCCATCGATGATGCTCCGGCGGTCAGGGCGCCGAAGAAGAGGGCGGAGAGCGTCACTCCGCCCGCTCGGGCGTTGCCCACCAGCGCCACCGCGATGGCGGTGAACCCGTACCCGGGCGAGAAGAAGTCGCTCAGCCGTTCCTGCTTGCCGGCGAGCTCGATCACGCCGCCCACTCCGGCTAGTGCTCCGGCACAGACCATCGCTCCGATCACGAGCAGCGTTACCTTCAACCCGGCGTAGGCGGAGGCGTCGGGGCTGTCACCGAGCGTGCGGAGCTCCACGCCGACCACGGTCCGCTCAAGGAGGATCCACACCACGAAGGCCGCACCGAGGGCGAGCAGGAAGCCGGCGGGGACGTTGACCGGCCCAAGGTCGAGAACAGGCAGCCGGAACGGCTCACCGATCTTCTCCGACCAGGGGTAGCCCCCGCCGTCGCGGTCTCGGAGCGGTCCGTGGACGGCCCAACCGACGAGCAGGATTCCGATGCCGTTCAGCAGGATCGTCGTGATCACCTCGTTCATGCCGAGGTAGGCCCGCATCCATCCGGCGGCGCCGGCCCACAGGCCCCCCGCCATGGCGCCGACCACAAGCACAAGCGCCACGGCGAGAACCGGGTTGCCGATGCGCAGAGCCTGGGAGACCACGATGGCGGCCAGCGCGGAGACGTAGATCTGGCCCTCGCCGCCGATGTTGAACAGCCCGGCCCTCAGCCCGATGGCCACGCCCAAGCCGACGAACATGATGGGAATGGATTGGCTGAGCGTCTCCTCGATTGCCCGGGCGTCGCCGAGCGCGCCGTTGAACAATGCGGGGAGTGCCTCACCGAGGTCCGCCCCGGTGATTGCCAGCATGAGCAGCGACAGCGCCAGACCCAGTGCCATCACGGCCAGAACCACGAAGTGCTCGCGTCCCAGCAACGCCAGACCCAAGGACTGGCCCTTGGCTCTCATCGCGGTCCTGCGAGCACAGCCCCGCCCATCAGCAGGCCGATCTCTCCGGGGGCGTCCGGGCCGGGAACGACCTCGCCGGCCACCTCGCCCGACGCCATCACCAGAACTCGATCGGAGATGGCAAGGATCTCGTCGAGGTCGTAGGAGACGAACAGCACGCCGCCGCCCCGGGAGCGAACCTCCAGCAACTGGTCGAGCACGAACCGGGAGGCTGCGATGTCGAGACCGCGGCACGGATTCATGGCGATGACGAGTTGGGGAGCGTCACCGAGCTCGCGAGCCAGGACGGCCTTCTGCTGGTTGCCGCCCGACAGCTCCCCGGCCAGCTGGTCGGGACCCGAGCAGACGACGTCGTAGGCGCGCAGCAACTCCTCGGATCGACCGCGAGCGGCTCGCCGGTTGAGGAGGCCCCGGATGCCCAACCCCCGATGGCGCCATCTGCCCATGTGCAGGTTCTCCCAGAGTGGCCGGCCCAGCGCCAGTCCGTGACGGTGCCGATCCTCGGGGATGCGAGCCACTGAAGCTGAACGGCCCGGGTGCCATCCGGTACTGCCGTCGCCGAACCGCACCGAGCCCTCGTCTGCGGTGTGTATCCCGGTGATGGCCTCCACCAACTCTCGCTGGCCGTTCCCGTCGACGCCGGCGATGCCGACGATCTCACCGGATCGAACCTCCAGATCGAGCCCGGTGACGCGCTGTCTGGCACCCCGGATGGACAACCCCTCCACGCGCAGGAGGGAGGCACCCGTCTCGACTTCCTGACGCTCGAAGTCGGTGTCCACGTCCCGCCCGACCATCAGGCTGGCCAACTCCTCGCGGGTGGTGTCGGCGACCTCGAGGGTGGCGATCGCCCGGCCCCGGCGCATCACTGTGACCCGGTCGCACAGCGCGAAGACCTCATCGAGCTTGTGAGTGATGAATATGACGCTCAGCCCCGACGCCCGGTACTCGCGCAACGCGCCGAACAGACGGTCTCGCTCGAGCGGTGTGAGGGTGGTGGTGGGCTCGTCGAGCACGAGCAGTGAGACGTCACCCGTCAGAGCCCGCAGAAGGCTGACCCACTGCCGTTCCCCGACCGACAGGTCGCTGACCCGCGCATCCGGGTCGACGGCACCGCCGTAGCGGTCGGTGAGGTGCCGCAGTTGGGTGCTGATCTCGTCTCGCGGGACGGTGAACGACGATCCGCTGACCAGTGCGAAGTTCTCGCTGACGGTGAGTGCCGCGACGAGTCTGTCGTGCTGGTGCACCATGCCGATGCCGAGGGCGGCTGCGGCGCGGGGCGAGTCGATACTGACCTCGGAGCCCTTCCACTGGATGGTTCCGCGATCAGGGCTCGTGATGCCGTCGAGGACGTTCATCAACGTCGTCTTCCCCGCCCCGTTCTCGCCTAGCAGCGCGTGGATCTCGCTCGACTCGACCGACAGGGACGCGCCGCCCAACGCCACGGTGGCGTCGTAGCGCTTCTCAACGTCGCAGATGGACAGCAAGGCGTCTCCGACCCGCTCGACGGTACCGGTCACCTCAGCTATCGGGAATCCCGTCCGGCGTCGGTGCTGCCGGGCGTGGGAGCGCCCTAACTCGAAGGCTCAGCGATGAAGGGTACTTCGATGCTGCCGTCGATGATCCCGGCCTTGGCGTCTGCGACAGCAGCCTCGATCTCGGCGGCATTGTCGACGACTCGGATCGGCGCCAGCCCGAGAACGGGAGTGGACAGCCCCATGAGCCGCTGCTGCCCGTCGAAGCTGCCATCTGCGACGGCCCGGACCGATTCGACCATCAGGACCGTCTGGTTGACGATCTGGGACGTGATGAGAGTCTCGGGGGCGAGCTCGGTCTGGTCGCCACCCCAGCCGATGGCAAGGGCGCCCTCCTCGCGAGCTGCTTGGATCACGCCGATGCCGGCCGCGTCAGCGATGTGATAGACGACATCGACTCCGCTCGAGATCATGGCGCGGGCTGTTTCCTTGCCCGCCTCGACATCGTCAAACGTGCCGAGGTAGGTGATCGTCACATCCATGTCGGGGTTGACCGACTGCGCGCCGAGTGCGAACGCCTCCATCTGGGCCACGATGATGGGGAACGCGTGGCCGGCGATGCCGCCGATCTGGTTGGACTCGGTGGACATGGCCGCGGCGATGCCCGCGAGGTACGCGGCGTGGTGCGACGCGGGCTGGATCCCCTGCATGTTCGGACCGGAGAGGTTCGTGGTGTTGGGGACCAGGAAGATGGTGTCGGGGAAGTTGGGCGCAACCTCCAGCGCGATCTCGCCGAACTGGAAGCCCTGGCCGATGACGATGTCGTAGCCGTCGGAGGCGAAGTCCTCGAACGCCTGCACGTACTCGTTCACCGGAGTGGATTCAACGTACGCGGTCTCCGCTCCGAACTCGGCTTCCAGCAGCGGCAGAGACTCGAACGCGAGCTGGTTGAAGCCCTTGTCGTTGGCTGACCCTGGGAGGACCATGGCGATTCGGAGCGCATCCGCAGGTTCCTCCGCCGCGGGTTCTTCTGCCGCGGGCTCTTCTGGTTCGGGTTCTTCTGCCGCGGGTTCCGCAGGCTCCGGTTCTGGTTCGGGATCTGGTTCGGGAGCATCAGCAGCGGGGGCCGCTGTGGGCGCAGGCTCCTCCTGTCCGCTGGTCGTTGCGGTGTCGTCGTCACCGCAGGATGCGGCGAGCATCGCCGTGGCCGTCAGCACGGCCAGCAGCCCCCACAGCTTCTTGGTCATCGGGTACCTCCAGGTGTCTTTCGGCGTGGTACAGCGGGAACGCTGCACCGCGGCACTGCACGAACAGTGTCGCTGTGAGTGACAGTATCACTGTTCCGGGATGGCCGCGGACAACACGGGCTGCCCGTCCTCGGTGTGGAAGAGGCATAGAGCTTCCAGAACGCCGCCTCGCCTCCCACCGGGCGAGAGCCTCGTGGGCTCGCCGCGCCCTCCAATCATCTATGCTCATGCCGTGAGCGAGCCAGTGCCGAGAGCCTTGCGAAGCCGGTCGTCGGTGAGCGGTGACGATGTGCGCGGCGAACTCCTGCGGCAGATCCTCGAAGGTGTATGGCAGCCCGGTGAGCGCCTCCCGTCGTGTCGGAAGCTCGCTGTGGAGCTGGGATCGAACACCAACACTGTCAACCGCGAGCTGCAGCGGATGGCAGCTGAGGGCATTGTTCGCTCCGAGCCGCGTCGCGGCACGTTCGTCACGGGTTCGAGCACCTTGTCCATCCTCAGCGCGGAGCTGCGAGACGAGGTGGACGAGCTGACGCGGCGAGCCTCCAGTATCGGGATGTCTCGTGACGAGCTCCTCGTGCTGATCGACGAGGCCTATGCCGCGGTCCGCCGACCGGTGGTGGCGTTCGCGGAGTGCAACCCTGTCGATCTCGCCCGGATGACCGATCTGATAGCCAACGCGACTGGAATCGACACGTGCCCCGTGCTGATCGATGATCTGGTGCGGGCTGACCAGGGCACGGCCTTCGACCTCATCGTCACTCCACTCTTCCACATTGGCGAAGTCCTAGATGCGGTCAACGACGAGGACCGCGTCGTCGAACTGAACTTCGTGGCGTCGTCGGGGACGCTGCGAGAGATCGCCACGCTCGACACCGACCGGATCGTGACCGCGGTATCTCCCACCCCCAGCGGTGCCGAGCGCACTGCGGGCCTAGTGCGCACCGTGTTTCGCGGCCGGGTCGAGCAACTCGTGCATGACTCCGGAGACTCGACGGAGTTCGAGCACCTCGACGTGATGGTCTACGTCAATGCGCTCCAGGTCACCTCCGAGGACCTGGCCGGGCCCAAGCTGGCCATCTGCATCGATTGGCAACTGGATGGACGCTCGGCCGAGCAACTCCGCACCCGAGTGCTCGCACTGAACGGCGGCCGGGTACCCGGCAACGCAACGACAGAGAGTCTGTCCGGAGCTGCGTGACCTCATCGACATCACCGCCGCTCCTTCACCGTCTCGCCATGATCTCCACCGGATCCCGATCAGCCGAGCTGTCGGAGGCGCTCGATGCGGGGGTCGTCGGCGCCGAGGTGGGCGGCGATCTCCCCGATGACCGACTCTGGATCGAGGGTGTCGGCCTCGGCCATCCGCTCGAGGTCGGCCCAATCCTGCGTGCGGTTGAAGAACGCCTTGAAGACGGCGAGGTCGCGGCAGGCCAGGAACGGGATCATGTGGCCGGCGAAGGACTCGAAGCGTGTGCGGCCAGCGGCCTGCTCGTGGAACGCGGCGGTATTGAAGAACACGTCGATGGGTGTGCCGTCCCACCACAGACGGGTCTGGCCGTCGGCGGCGACCGCTCGGCGGTCGGCGTCGGTGACCTCGACGCAATCGGGCATGGCGTCGAGAACGTCGTCGGCGCGGTGGTGGCTGACGAAGATGTTGACATCGATGTCGATGGTGCCCCGGGCGCGCCGGGTGCACCATGCCAGCGCGAGGGCGCCTCCGAAGGCGTGGGGCGCATCGGCCGCGTCGAGCGCGGCGTGGAGCGCGACGATGCGCGCGGTCAGTGTCATCGCCGGTTGGTGTGGGCTCATCGTGCGGCGGCGGGTGGTCGCCCGAAGATCGGGCCGGGCGGGCCGGGCGAGTGCCGGGCGGGGAACTCCTCGGCGAGGGCGAGAACCGCCTCGAGTTCGGCGCCACGGTCGTCGTTACGGCCGTAGACGCGCCGGTGCAGGGTTGCGTCGAGCGCGAAGCCCGCGGCGCGGACGATGCGGTCGAGGGTGGTTGTTGTGGGTGTTCTGCGGCCCGTCTCGTAGGCCGAGATGGCCGAGTGGGACGTGCCTGCGCGCTCGGCAAGCTCCCGCAGCGACATCCCTGCTCTGTCCCGTGCCTCCCTGATCACCGCGGCAGCGTCCACGGCCCCGATGGTATCTGATCAGATACCACACTTGTCCACCCAAGCGCTCTTTGGTCCCCTTGGTCGGTGTTTGGACTGCTGGGGTGCCGCCGAGGGCTACTCCGAGGCCGGCCCGCTGCAGGCGGTGGCGTTGCCGAATGTAGCCACGCTCAGATGGTATTTCAAACCAAGTCATGGAGTGAGGATGCACTGAACGGCTTGCCGAGCGTGATGCGGTGGGAGTGGATGCTTCCCTCCGATGCCGAGGGCTCCTCACCGTGGGGGAGAACCGAGCGTCGGCTCACCCTCGCATGGCTCGCCCAGCCGAAGATGGGGGCGCGCAGTTTGTGCATCATCTTGTGCGTTGTGCGCCTGTTTTGTGCGCTAGCTTGGAGGCGATGGAGTGGCTGATTAGGGCTGGCAGGTCCGGCGAACTCGGCGACTTCGTCATCGAGAACCGGCTCGCATGCGTCGGGTTTGGTGACATTCCTGATCTGACGGGTGTCTCGACTCGCGAGGAGATGAGGGAGACCGTCCGTCGCTCGTACTCGGATGCCAGCGATGGGAAGGTGGCCAACGTTGCTGGCCAACTCTGGGCGCTGCGGTCGCGGGTGCGTCCGGGCGACGTCGTGGTCATGCCGCTCAAGAAGACTTCGCAGATTGCTCTGGGTGTCGTGACCGGTGGATACAGCCTACCTGGACGACCGCGAAGCCTGGTGGCATCACGCGGTGGCTGTCGACTGGAAGCGCACCGATGTGCCGAGGACGGCTGTGAGACAGGATCTGCTGTAGTCGCTTGGAGCGCTGATGACCGTCTGTGAGATCAAGCGCAACGACGGTGCGTGGCGGCTGCAGCGGATACTCGAGACCGGAAGCGACCCGGCGCGAGGATCGAGGCCGTCGAGGCGATCAGGGCCGGCGATGCCGACGCGACGGACTCATCGGAGTCCATCTTCGACCTCGAGCGCCTCGGCTGGGACCAGATCCAAGCCCGCGTTGCCGAGAAGTTCGCTGGCCATGGCCTCTCGGAACTGGTGGCCGGAGTCCTCGAAGCGGAGGGATTCTTCACGCAGGTGGCGCCGCCCGGGCCGGACGGCGGCATCGACGTCTTCGCCGGACAGGGTCCATTGGGACTCGACAGTCCTCGCCTTATCGTGCAGGTCAAGTCCAGCCCGGCGCCCGTGGACGTGAAGATCGTTCGAGAACTGCATGGCGTGCTAAGCACGCACGGCGCAGACCAGGCGCTGCTTGTCGCCTGGGGCGGTGTCAACAAGACCGCTCGCCAGGAGCTCCGCAGACAGTTCTTCCGCGTCCGGGGTGTGGAATGCAGACGACCTGCTCGACGCCGTGCTCCGCAACTACGACAAACTCAGCGAGGAACTGCGCGCCGACTTGCCGTTGAAGCGAGTCTGGACGCTGGTCGAGGAGTAATCCTGCCCGACGGAGCTTCGCCTCGGAATTCGTAATCTTACGTGTCGCGCGGACTGTGTACTGATCTGAGCGCCCGCTTGCACGCGGCGACTACAGGGCGAGACCAGTGCTGGGCGTGTCGTTCTGTCCATCATCCGTGATTGGCCCATGCGTGGAAGCTGGTTAGGTACTGGTCGATTGCTGCGACGGCTTCGTTGCGTAGCCGTGCCTTGGCCTCATCATCGTCGGGGTCTGCCAGGAACGATGCGTAGGCGTGGGGTCCGTCGTGGCCGGCATCGGCGAAGCGTGCGGCGAGGAGGGCGATGGCCTCGGTCACTTGGGGGTGGTCGGCGATCGGGCTGGTAGCGCTTGCACGGCCAGCGGCGGTGGGGCCGCCGGGATAGTTGGCGATGATGAAGACGAGGTCGTAAGCGTCCTTGTTCTGATGGCGGTCTTGGAATGCGAGAATCTTCAGAACCGTGTAGGTGAGTAGCCCGGCCACGCGTACGGTCACCGTGGAGCGTCCACCCCCGTCCAGTCGATTTCCTTCGATGGCGCGCTCGATGTAGTCCCGCGTGGCGAGCTGGGCGCCGCGGACATTGAACGCCCCGACTCGTGAACCGGTGTCCTCTCTTGGGCGGTAGATGGCACCAGGGGCGACTCGGTCGGTCTCGCAGAGGAATTCAATGTAGACACTGGTGCCATCGACGGTGCGGGACCATCGGAAACTGGGCTCGACCTGCTTGAAGCCTGCGTTGGCGAGATTGTTGTGGAGAGTGCGGTAGGTCTCCGGCAGGTCGTCGCCGAGGGCGAGTCCGATGATCAGATCGACATCAGTTGTGCCGACATGTGCTCCGGCTCCCTCAGGAAGCCGGCCGACGAGGCAGCGCGGTGCGAGGCCGCCGGCGAGGTAGATGCGCTCGCTCCAAGGCCCCACATCGCCGAGGAGTGTGAGCAACACCCGTTCACAGCGGTCCGTCGCATAACGGTCGTAACCGGTGTGGTGGTCGCGCATCAGAACCCGATGACCTCTTGCCGCAAGTGATCCGCTTGCTTGACTCCGCGGCGCATATCGCGTCGGAGGTCGGAGTAGAGCCGGAACCGGTTGACGATCCAAAGGTCGCCGGATTGTTGGCGAAAGGCGAGCGGAGCGTCGGTGCTGGCTTGCAAGAACGTGACGTTGTGGCCCTCGGTGACCGGGGTCACCGGCATGTGCTCGAAGAACTGTTGGGGGTCAGTTGCCGCGGCAGCCCACACTTCGGTGACGGTGATTGTGGTAGTGAAGGGCGCGACAACGCTGGCAGCGGCGGTACCGGTCAGCGCATAGTCAATGCCTGCGTCATTGAGGCCCTCGCCCAGTTGGTTCATGGCCTGCCGGGGCGTCTGGGTCAGCAGGTAACCGCGAGTGCGGATCGGCTTGTCGGCGTTCTCCTCGGCCCACAGATCCAACAGCGCGGTGGGATCCGTCACGTGGCGCGTCCGATGTGGGCCGGCACCGGTAGTGCTGACGATGCCTTCCACCTCGAGGCGTGCCAGCACGCGGTGAACCAGGCCGCTCGACACGGCGGTCTGTTTCGCGAGGTCATTGATCCGCCAGTCCCTCTTGGGGTCCAGCAGTAGCGCTTGGGCAACCAGGCCAGCCTTGCCCGAAAGACGGGTCGGTGCGGCGGCGCGGGTCGGCCGGCCGGTCCCCGCGATGCGAACGAGCAGCCCCGGCAGTTCGAGCTGCGCGTTGCCCAGCCCATCGATGCACGCGATGCCGTGCTCCGAGAGGATCCGCCGAGCGTCTGCCGTGGTTTCGGCAGCAATGAGCACCAGTGGAAGTTCAGGGCGGTGCCGGGCGATGTTGACGAGATGCCAAGCGGTCGCAGCGTTGGCACGAGACTTGAACTCGATAGCGACAGGTGCCTCGGTCCCAGCGAACATCACTAGGGCATCGACGCCACGGTCAAGGCCGGCAGGTTCAGCGACGACATCAAGACCTGGGAAGGCTCGCAAGATCCGCAGGGCCTCAGCCTCGAATCTGCCTCCTATGCTCACAGACAGTGCCTTATTCATAACAGTTGTGAAGATAGTGGACGCTATGAAGCTTTCCACCCGCGGCGCCTTACAGGGCCTGGTAGAAGGAGCGCGCCTATCCCGCTCCGGGCTAGTGCCCTGTTTGGGGAATTCGTTGCAGATGGCACCGCCGGTCGTCTTGGGGCGATTTGTATGCACAAAACCCTCCCGAGGTTCACGAAGGATCACAATAACTAACCAAACAGGACACTAGCGGAAGTCGCGGCTTCCGATGGTGGCTGGCAGGGATAGCGGGGCCAGGTGCTCGGCTATGACGTTGATCGCACCCTCGTGACGTTCCAGGCGGCCCCGGATGGTGAGTGCCCCAGCGGTGAAGACCGGCTTGCGGAACCGGGCCTGGCAGCCCTTGGACACGATCACGTTGATAAGGCCGGTCTCGTCCTCGAGGTTGATGAACATGGTGCCCCCGGCGGTGGCCGGGCGCTGGCGGTGCGACACCGTGCCGGCCACCTTCACCCTCCCGACCGGGTGGGTCAGCAGGTCCGCGGCGGGCACCACCCCCGCGGCGGCCAAGGCAGCCCGGTGGAACCGGGTCGGGTGCCCGTCGGGGGCCACGCCGGTGGTCCACAGGTCCGCGGCCGACTGTTCCTGGGGCGACATGGGCCGCAGCCTCGGCGCCTCCGCACCGGTGACCGCCCCTGGAAGGCGGTCGGCGCCCGACTGGACCGCCGCACCGGCTGCCCACAGTGCCTCGCGCCGGTCCAGGCCCAGCGAGTCGAACGCCCCGGCCGCGGCCAGCGCCTCCAACGCCGGCAGGTCCAGCGGCGGCAGTAGCGAATCCTTCTTGCGCGGTTGCCGGCCCGGCGGCGGTTGTTGCCCAGACTTCTTGCGCGGTTGCCGGCCCGGCGGCGTTCGTGCGTTCGCGGCCTGTCCGTTCTCTGGCTGTCGCCCGCCTGACGGTGGTTGTTGTCCGTTCGCGGCCTGTCGGACGCCTTGTGCCTGCTTGCCGGCGATCCTGCGCTCGGACATGGCCCGCACCAGGTGCTCCATCGAGTCGTACGGGGCCCCCTCGGCCATCGCTGCGGCCAACTCCGGGCCCACCCCCCGCACCGACGACAGGCCCAGGCGCACCGCGGCCCCGCCCGTGGAGGCATCGCACGGCTCCAGCACGGCCGCATCGGCCGACAGGTTGATGTCGGGACCGTGCACCACCACCCCGTGGCGGCGGGCGTCCTGGCACAGCGAGTGGGGCGAGTAGAAGCCCATCGGCTGGGCGTTCAGCAGCGCCGCGCAGAACGCGGCCGGGTAGTGCAGCTTGAGCCACGCCGAGGCGTACACCAGGTAGGCGAACGACACCGAATGGCTCTCGGGGAACCCGTAGTTGGCGAAGGCCACCATCTTGTGCCAGATCTGCTCGCCCACGTCGGTGCTGATGCCTCGGGCGGCCATCCCCGCGAAGAACCGGCCCCGCAGCCGCTCCATGCGCTCCACCGAGCGCTTGGCCCCCATGGCCCGGCGCAGCTCGTCGGACTCCGCCGGAGTGAACCCGGCCGCGTCGATGGCCATACCCATCAGCTGCTCCTGGAACAGCGGCACCCCCAGCGTCTTGGCCAGCGACCGCTCCAGCAGCGGATGCAGGTAGGTGACCGGCTCGGCACCGTTGCGGCGCCGGATGTAGGGGTGCACCGAGCCGCCCTGGATCGGACCGGGCCGGATCAGCGCCACCTCCACCACCAGGTCGTAGAAGCAGCGGGGCCGCAGCCGGGGCAGGGTGGCCATCTGGGCCCTCGACTCCACCTGGAACACGCCCACCGAGTCGGCCTCGCACAGCATGTCGTACACGGCCGGGTCCTGGGGCAGCGCGGCCAGGTCGATACGCTCGCCGCAGGACAGGGCCACCAAGTCCACCGCGTAGTGCAACGCGGACAGCATCCCCAGCCCCAGCAGGTCGAACTTCACCAGGCCCACCGCAGCGCAGTCGTCCTTGTCCCACTGCAGCACCGACCGGTCGGCCATCGACGCCCACTCCACCGGGCACACCTCGGCGATGGGCCGGTCGCAGATCACCATCCCGCCCGAGTGGATGCCCAGATGCCGGGGGCCTCCCTCGGCGGCCGCGGCCAGGCCCAGCACGTCGGCGGGGATGCTCCCCGGGTTGCGGGCCCCGGCGCCGTCCGCGGTTTGAGCGACCAGCTCGCCCAGACCGCCGTAGCGGTCCAGCGATTTGGCCCAGGCGTCCTGGCGGGCGGGTGGATGCCCCAGCGCCTTGGCCGCGTCGCGCACCGCGGAGCGGCCCCGGTAGGCGATCACGTTGGCCACCTGGGCGGTGCGGTCCCGGCCGTAGCGGCCGTACACGTACTGGATCACCTCCTCGCGCCGGTCGCTCTCGATGTCGATGTCGATGTCGGGCGGGCCGTCTCGCTCGGGCGACAGGAACCGCTCGAACAGCAGCCCCAGCGCCACGGAGTCCACGTTGGTGATGCCCAGCACGTAGCACACCGCCGAGTTGGCGGCCGACCCCCGGCCCTGGCAGTAGATGTCTTGGCTGCGGCAGAACGACGTGATGTCCCACACCACCAGGAAGTAGCCACAGAACCCGAGCTGCTCGATCATGTCCAGCTCGTGTTCGATCTGGAGCCAGGCGCCCTCCACCCGCTCGTCGGTGGGCGGCCCGTAGCGGGCCATGGCGCCCTCGGTGGAGAGACGGCGCAGGTAGGCGGCCTCGTCGAGCCCGTCGGGGCACGGGTACGGCGGCAGCTCCGGGGCCACCAGCGACAGGCTGAACGCGCACTGTTGCCCCAAACTGGCAGCGGCCTCCACCGCGCCGGGATAGCGGGCGAAGCGCCGGGCCTGCTCGGCGCCGGAGCGCAGATGGGCCCCGCCCCAGGCACCGAGCCAGCCGTCGTACTCGTCGAGGCCGCGCCGGTCGCCGACCGCGGCCAGGGAGTCGGCCAGACGCCGGTCGGCCGGAGCGGCGTAGCGCACCGCGTTGGCGCACACCGGCTGCACCCGGCGGCGCACCCCGATCTCGGCCAGGGCGTCGTTGCGGTGGCTGTCCAGCGGGTCGCCGTGGTCCCATAACTCCACGAACACGTTGCCGGCGCCGGCCGCGCCGATCAGCCGGTCGAGTTCGGTGGCCGCGGCCCTCGGCCCGTGCTCGATCAGCGCCGAGGGCACCGCACCGCCGTGGGCCCCGGTGAGGATCGCCCACCGGTCGCGGTGAGCGGCCGCGGCCTCCAGGAACGTCTCGCTCGACAGCTTGGGCTCGCCTTTGCGCCCGGCCATGTGGGCCCGGCTCACCAGTGTCCCCAGCGCCGCGTACCCGGCCGCGTCGCGGGCCAGCACCACCACCGAGCGGCACTGCCGGCGCCTGTCGGCTGGAAGGACGGAGCCTGACCGTCGGGATGAGCCGGGCGCATCCAGGGTGAGCTCGGCGCCGAACACCGTGGGCAGGCCGGCCTCGGTGGCGGCCTCGGCGAAGCGCACCACCCCGTAGAAGCCGTCCCGGTCGGTCAGCGCCAGGGCGTCGAGTTCGAGCCGAGCCGCCTCGGCCACCAGTTCGTCGGGATTCGACGAGCCGTCCATGAAGCTGAACCGCGAGTGCGCGTGCAGCTCCGCATACGGCACCCGACCCACCCCGGAACTTCTGCCGGCTGGGCCGCGGGGAAGGCTCCGGACCGCGTCAGGCCTGTCGGGAGGCGCGTTGGCATCCCGCCGGTCTCCGTTCGACCAGGACGGCGAGCCGGCCCGGTCCGACAGGCGGCGCTCCAGCTCCCGCCAGGGAATGATCGGGTTGTCGAACCCCATTGCCGGACTCTAGTTGATACGAACACATGTTCGTATCTCGAGAAAGTTCGGCCCTGGGTGTGGTAGCAATATTGTGTTGTTTAATTATATTTACTGGTATGGATCTGGTGATATCGCGGCTACGTTCCGCTCTCAGGCTGGAGGATCGAAGTGACCGAGTTGGAGAGAGCTCAGGTGATGATCGCGAGGTGGCGCAGGAGCCAGACAGGGGTCAGATTCTCTGATCTGGCCAAGGTATGCCGCCTATACTTCGGCGAGCCTCGCCAGAAGGGGAGCCACCTGATCTATCGCACGCCTAGGCAGGGCATGCCGCGAGTGAACATCCAGAATCATGACGGGGAGGCCAAGCCTTACCAGGTTCGGCAGGTCTTGCGTGCCATACACCTCAAGGAGAGCACCGATGGATGACCCAGGTTACGAGTACCGCACCTCTTGGTCAGAAGATGACGAAGCCTGGGTGGGCGCGTGCAATGGATTCTTGCTGGTGAGCCATTTGGCACCGACCGAGGCCGAGGCGGTAAGCGGCATTCGATCCCTAGTAGCCGACATCGTGTCCGACATGAGAGCCAATGGCGAGCCTCTGCCTCTACCGATCCCCTGGGAAGCGTACGATGCGGCACGACTCGGCACGGTGACTGCTTGGAGCAGTTGACCACGCTGCATAGATCTCAATGACTGCGGCGAAGGCGTCTTCGGCGTTGGCTAGAGCTTCGGATACCGTTTCGCCCTCAGTGATCAGTTCCGGCAGCAGCGGGGAGGTGACGGTGTAGCCCCCTTCAGGCTGTGGGTCCAGGACCAGGGGTATTCTGGCGATCACCGGTCACCTCGCAGAACTTCCATTCGTTCCATCCTTCACACCATCTGGCACCGCGAGTGTACTCGGCACCGAGGTCGCCACGTCTTGCGTGCCGTCTGCCTCAAGAGGCCGAGCGAATAGGCGGCACGACGCGGCCCATACGGCGCGAGGCCGTGGCCCGAGCGGCCCGTGAGCGCAGCGAACAAGAGCGGGAATGACGACGCTGCGACGCGACGGATTCTCACCTACCCGCGCACGTTCTAAGGAGAACAGCGATGGATAATCAGTCGTAGGTGGCTTCGCGCCACCAGCGGCCGGACTCCAGCACGCATAGGTGGGCTGAGCCGTCTTCGAGGACCAACTGGAACCGGGCCTGGCGTCGGCGGGCTGATGGGCGCCACCAGCGCTCGTCCAGCGGCCACGGCCCGGCCCAGGCGACGACAGACCGGCTGCGGCCCGTCGAGTCTGTGAGATGCAGGGGCGGCGCGCCCACTTCGCCCCGCCCGCTGACGGTGACGGGGCTGCCCCCGCAGTCGATGATCGTGACCGGCTCGGGCCTGTCCAGCACCACCGCGGGCTTGGGGGACGGCAGCCGACCGGGCCACGGAGCGTCCGCGATCTCGGTCGCCTTGCCCGCCTTGGCCCTCCTGGACGGCTTGCGGTCTCGACCCTTCCTTGCTTTGCCCCCGTTGGCGGTGGCCGTTGAGGGTTCCTGTGCTGGGCTGGCGTCCGCCTCGGCGGCGTGCAGTGGCACCCGGCGGCCGGTGTCGGCCGGGCGGCGCCCGCCGGTCAGCCGGGGCACGGTCACCGCTTCGGCGCCCAGCATTCCCTGCACCCGGGCCAGCGCTTTGGCGGCCCGCTCGTCGGCCTCGCTCCTCTCTCCCCATATTCCCAGCTGACGACCGTCGGCGGGAGCCACCACACAGGGCGTAATCCGGATGAGCGTGACCGGGCCGGTGGGACGCTCGGGCGACCGGTACCAGCCCTCGAGCTGCCAGCGGACCCTGTCGACGATGCCTGCCGCGCTGAAACGGAGTTCGTGACGCCAATGGCGGCGGCTGGCGTGGCCGCTGTCGGAGTGGGCCTCGATGCCGATGCTCACGCAGTCCAGGCCGTCGCGGGCCAGCCGGGACACGATGTCGTCGGCCAGCACCCTGGCCATGAAGGCCACTGTCTCGATCCGGTCGGCGGGCGGGTCGATCTCGGCCTCTGCTCCTGCGTCTTCATCGGCGGCCTCAGCTTGCAGCGGGCGGTCGTCGAGTCCGCAGGCCAGACGGTGGGCCAGCAGCCCCGGCCAGCCGAAGCGGCCCAGCACGTCGGCCTCGCTCAGCGCGGCCAGATCGCCCAGCATCCGGATTCCCAGCCGCCACAGCACATCCAGCAGCGCTTCCGTGCCGCCCTCGGAGGACAGCGGCGAGATCGGATCGGCCAGGAGGGTCAAGGGCAGGCCGGCCAGGAACTGCCTGCCCTGCCGGGGCGGCACCACCAACACAGCTGTGGAGGCGGAGAGACTGACGCTGCGCTCCTCGACAGCAGGTGCCCCTGGAGTGGAAGTCGTCTGCGCCTGAGGCGCCACGCGGGCGGCGAGACCGGCCGAGAAGAGCCCGTCGGCCACGCCCACCCCGGCTCTCGATGCTGATGGCACTGCGCCAGCGACGGTCCTGACGACGAGCTCGGCCATGGCCTGCTCGCCGCCGAAGTAGCGCGACGGGCCCCTCGCCCCGAACGCATGCAGTCCGGGACGCAGCGCCTCCGACAGGGGAGTGAGCTGCTCCAGCGCCGCGGCCACCGGCTCGCATTCGCAGGCAGCTATGTCGCCCAGGTCCACCACAACCATCCGCGCCGGCGGCCTCGGGCTCGGTGCCTCCATTCGACCGTTCACCGGTCCGCCACAGTCCGCGCGGGCGGTGCAGGGCGCTGCAGCGGCCATGGGCGCCGCTGGTCGTGCCGTGCTTGGGGCCGCGGCGGGGGAGGCATGGGTATCGCTCGTTCGGGTGGGGCTGTGGCTAGCCCGCTCGGCGTTCTCTGAGGTCTCGGAGGCTGTCGCCGAAGGCTGACTCCTGGTCGGGCTCAGCGCAGGCCACCCGGCCGTCGGTTGAGGGCAGCCACAACAGCATCCGTCGGGGCCGGGACGCCGTGCCCCTTCCCCCGACGGTGACCTCGGCCTGACGGGCCAGCAGCCGCCCGTGCCCGTCGTCGATCCCCGTCCACAGCGTCTGCTCGATCATCAGGTGGACCTCTGGCACCAGACCGGCCGCGACCGGTGCTGGAGCGCTGCCGAGTGCGCAGATCAGCGAGGTGCCGTGCTCGCGCATCCGGGCCAGCAGCCGCCGTGCCGTCGCACCCGTCACCGTGATGCCAGGTCCCAGCAGCACAAGGTCGAAGCCGCCCACCACCGCGCCCAGCACGTCGGCCGCCAGGCCCGCGCCCCGGCCACGGACTCCAGCGGGGAAGTCCACCAGCGCCCAGCGCTCCAGGTCGACGCCCCTCTCGGCCAGCGCGGCCACCCCAAGATCGGCCATTCCCACCGCCGCCACCCAGCTGCCCCGCCGGGAGGCCTCGGCCGTCAGCGCCATCGCCAGCGTCACCGAGCCGTGGCCGCCGACCGCGACGACGGTGCCCCGCCGGATACCTCCCTCCGGCAGCAGCGTCTCCAGCGTCTCCTCCACCGGAATCCGCCGCTCGTGGGCTGCTCCGGCGGGAGCGTCGAGCCGGATCGGTAGTCCCCGCGCCGTGGATGGGTCCGCCATCAGCCCATAATACAAACATATGTTCGGTTAGGCCAGCGGAACGAGTCCCGCCGGGTGGCTCAGCCGTTGTCAGGCTCCGGTCCGGACGTCCGACAGCCAGTCGAGGATGGTCTGGACCAGCTCGTCGGAGTGGCCGCGGTCGGTGAAGAGGTGGTCGGCTCCGGCCACGGTGTGCAGCGTGGCCGAGCCCGCCTCGGCCAGGGCCTCGGTCTGGCCGCGGCCGACCACGGTGTCGGCCCCGGCGTGAACCACCAGCATGGGCTGGCCCAGTGAGGCCGCGGCCGCAGCCACGTCGTGGCGGTGCAGATCTTCCAGGAAGTCCCGCCCGATCCTCACCGGCTTCGGGCCGATCCTCACCTCGCCCGAGCCCTCGGAGCGGATCTGCTCGAGGGCCTCGTCGGTGAACAGATGCTCCACATGGGCGACCGAGGCCGGCGAGGCCACCGCCACCACCTGCGCCACCGTGTGCAGGCGGGACGCGGCCAGCACCGCGGCCGCCCCGCCCAGGCTGTGCCCCACCAGCACGCACGGCCCGGCCCCTCGCCGGATCAGGGCCACCGCGGCCGCGGTGAGGTCGCTCACGTTGGTGGCCACGGTGGTGTCGGCCAGCTCGCCGCCGCTCTCGCCCAGTCCGGTGAAGTCGAAGGCCAGGGTCAGGTACCCGCCGCCGGCCAGGCCCTTGGCGATGCGGGTGGTGGTGAACAGGTCCTTCGAGCACGTGAAGCAGTGGGCCAGCAGCGCCGCCCCGACCACCGCCGTGCCGTGACCGGGCCGGTGCAGCACTCCCGCGAGCGGTGCCCCCGCCCCGCCCGGGAACTCGAACCGCTCAGCCGTGGGTGCCGCCGCCATCGGTCAGTCCAGACGTGCGGATTTGGGGCTGCACGCAAGCTGCGGATATGGACGAGCCGTGAGCGATAGCGTTCCGCTTGTGATAGTCATTCTCAAGCTCGCGTCTCGCATTCTCGTGGCACTTGCCGTGTCGCTACTGGTCGGATGCTCGGGAAGCCAGAGTACCGACGGTCCGGTCGTCGAAGATGCCGAGCCGGCTATCGAGGACTCGACCGGTGATGCTGCACCGGTTGAAGACGTCGCACCGGCAGAAGATGCAGCGCCGGCAGAAGCGGCCGATCCCGGCGTCGACGGAGCCCCCGACGTCGATGACGCAGCCGGAGCGGCGACGGACGACGCAGCATCGGTCCAGGACCCGTCGATAGTCGAGCGTCTCAAACAGAACGCCGCGGACTTCGAGTACACGATCGGCACGCCCGGAGGCGCGCTCACCGTCGCCACCATCTCGGAGCCGCTCACCTTCAACCTCGCCGTCTCCAACGACGCGTCGTCATCGGACGTGCTGGGGTACCTGTTCGAGGGCCTCACGGAGACCTCCTGGCTGACCGACCGGGTGGAGCCTCTGCTGGCCGAGTCCTGGGAGCGCTCCGACGACGGCCTGACGTGGACCTTCCATCTGCGCCGGGACGTCACATGGCACGACGGCGAGCCCTTCACCGCGCACGACGTGGGCTTCACCTTCGACCGGATCATCTACAACGACGACATCCCGGCCGGCAGCCGCTCCACCTTCGAGTTCCCGTACTTGGACGACAAGGGCGTGTGGCGTGCGAGCCGCATGGGGGTGGCCGTGATCGACGATCACACCGTCGAGTTCGCCCTGCCGGTTCCGTTCGCCCCGTTCCTGCGCTCGATGGGCACCGCCATATTCCCGCGCCACATCCTCGAGCCCCACGTCGACGACGGAACCTTCGTCGACGCCTGGGACATCGAGACCGATCCCGCGGAGATCATAGGCACCGGCCCATTCACCATCGAGAGCTACGAGCCCGGCCAGCGAGTGGTCATGGCCCGCAATCCCGACTACTGGCTGACCGACGCCCAAGGGAATCGCCTGCCGTACCTCGACCGGGTGGTCCACAACATCGTCGAAGACACCGAGGATGAGCTGGCCGGCTTCCTGGCCGGCGAGTCAGATGTCCATGGGGTGCTGGGGGAGGAGTACGCCGAACTGGAACCCCTCCAGGAGGAGGGCAACTTCACGATCTATCGGCGAGGCCCCGGCTTCGGCACGACCTTCCTCGGCTTCAACGTGAACCCCGGCACCAATCCCGACACCGGCGAGCCGTACGTCGCCACGCCCAAGCGGGACTGGTTCGACAACGTGCAGTTCCGCCAGGCCGTGGCCCACACCGTGGACAAGGACGCCATCATCGACGGGGTCCAGTACGGCCTCGGCTATCCGCAGTGGTCCTCGGTCAGCCCTGCAGCCGGCGACTTCCACAACCCCGATGTCAGGACCTACCCCTACGACCTGGACAAGGCCAATGAGATCCTCGACAGCCTCGGCTGGACCGACACGGACGACGACGGCATCCGCGAGGACTCGAGCGGCAATCCCATCGAGTTCCGCCTGGTGACCAACACCGGCAACAATGTGCGACAGGAGGCCACCAAGATCATCGAGCAGGGAATGGAGGCCGTCGGGCTCAACGTGGACTACGAGGCGATCGACTTCGGATTGCTCGTCGATCAACTGGTCAGCACCTATGACTGGGAGGCCATGGTGATCGGCTTCACCGGAGGACCGGACCCCTACAGCGGCATCGGCTTCTGGCACAGCAGCGAGGACCTGCACCTGTGGTATCCCAATCAGCCCGAGCCGGCCACCGACTGGGAGGCAGAGATCGACGAGCTCTACGTGCTGGCAAGCCAGGAGCTCGATCACGAGGCTCGGGTGGAGCACTACCGCCAGGCACAAGCGATCGCGGCCGAGAACGTGCCCATCATCTACACCTCGTTGGCTGAGCGGATCACCGCTGCCCGCAACGTGTTCGCGAACACCACACCCACGCTCTACGCGCTCTGGGACATCCGCTACCTGCACCGAACAGACCAGTAGCGACCGGTGTCGGCAAGCCGAGGCCGCTGAAGCCTCTGTAGCCGCATAAGAGGCCGCGCTGGTAGGGGAGCGAATCCGGCACATACGGGCGCGGCCGTGGCCCGAGCGGCCCGTGAGCGCAGCGAACGGGAGCGGGAAACACCACCCTGCACCGCGAGGCGGCTTCACCTACCCGCGCACGCTCTAAGGTTCATCTCATGTATGACCTCAAGATCAGTGGCGGGCTGCTGGTGGACGGCACCGGGGACCCGCCCCGGCCCGCCGACGTAGCCGTGGTCGGCGACACGATCGTCGCCGTCGGCACCGACCTGCCCGGCGAGGCGGCTCGCACCATCGACGCCACCGGCCGGATCGTCACGCCCGGCTTCGTGGACGTGCACACCCACTACGACGGCCAGGCCACCTGGGACGACCTGCTCGAGCCCAGCTCCGGCCACGGCGTCACCACTGTGGTCATGGGCAACTGCGGCGTCGGCTTCGCGCCGGTGCGCCCCGGCACCGAGGAATGGCTGATCCAGCTGATGGAGGGGGTCGAGGACATCCCGGGCGCGGCCCTCTCGGAGGGCATCGACTGGAACTGGGAGAGCTTCGGCGATTACCTCGACGCCCTCGACGAACGCCGGTGGGCCATCGACGTGGGAACCCAGGTGCCCCACGGCGCGGTCCGGGCCTACGTGATGGGGGAGCGCGGTGCCCGCAATGAGCCCGCTGGCCCCGACGAGATCGCCCGCATGGAGCGCATCGTGGCCGACGCGGTATCCGCCGGAGCGCTGGGCGTGTCGACCTCGCGCACCCTGGCCCACAAGGCGATGGACGGCGAACCGGTGCCGGGAACGTTCGCAGCCGAAGACGAGCTGTTCGGTCTGGGCCGCGGGCTGCGGGCCGGCGGGGGCGGCGTCTTCGAGCTGGCCCCGGTCGGGTCCGCGGGCGAGGACATCGTCAAGCCCCGCTCCGAGGTGGAGTGGATGAGACGCCTGTCGGCGGAGATCGGCCAGCCGGTCAGCTTCGCCCTGTTGCAGGTGCCGGCTGCGCCCGACCTGTGGCGCGAGCTGATGGATGTGTCGCTCCAGGCCGCAGAGGAGGGCGCCCAGCTGTACCCGCAGGTGGCCGGCCGCCCCTTCGGCCTGCTGGTGGGCTGGCAGACAAGCCACCCCTTCATGCTGCGCCCCACCTACCGCTCGGTCGAGCACCTCGACATCGCCGAGCGCGCCGCCCGCTTGCGAGACCCGGCGGTGCGGGCTGCCGTGCTCTCGGAGGCCGACGGCGAGCGCCGGGGAGGCATGCAGGAGGGCGTGGGCGTGCTCGTCTCCAAGATGCTCGATCAGACATACGTGCTCGGCGACCCTCCCGACTACGAGCCGAGCCCGGACCGGTCGGTCGGGGCCATCGCGGCTGCAGCCGGTGTCGATGCGGTCGAGGCCGCCTACGACGCCTTCTGCGCCGAGGACGGCAAGGCCCTGCTGATGGTGCCGATGTTCAACTACGTGGACGGCAACCATGACGTGATCCGGGAGCAGCTCACCCACTCCCGGGCGGTGGTGGGCCTCTCCGACGGCGGCGCCCACTGCGGGCTGATCTGCGATGCGTCCATGCCCACGACCATGATCAGCCACTGGACGAGGGACCGCAGCCGGGGCCGGCAGCTGCCGCTTGAGTGGGTGGTCCGCAAGCAGTCCCGCGACACCGCCGCGCTGTTCGGCCTGCACGACCGGGGCGTGGTCGAGGCCGGCAAGCGAGCCGACATCAACGTGATCGACCACTCCGCCATCAAGCTCCGCACGCCCCGACTCGTGCACGACCTGCCCGCCGGGGGGAGGCGCCTGCTCCAGCACGCCGACGGCTACACCGCCACCATCGTCGCCGGCCAGCAGACGCGCGACGCAGGCATGGACACGGGTGCCCGTCCCGGCCGGCTGGTGCGCGGTCGTCGAGTCGCCTGAGTCGACCGGAAACAACGACCGCACGCGAGGTGAAGACTGCGATGGGCTGCTGCGACGGGCGGGTAGTGATCGTCACCGGAGCGGGACGGGGCCTGGGTCGGGCACATGCCCTGGCGTTCGCGGCTGAGGGCGCCCATGTGCTGGTGAACGACCTCGGCGCCGAGGGTGACGGCGCGCAGCCCGGCTCCGACGATGCCGCCACCGCAGTCGCGGAGGAGATCAACGCCGCCGGCGGCTCGGCCGCTGTCAACCATGCCGACGTGGCTGACTGGGATCAAGCAGGGGCCATGGTGGCCCAGGCCGTCGACACCTGGGGCCGCCTCGACACGCTGGTGTGCAACGCCGGATTCCTGCGCGACCGGATGCTGGTCAACATGAGCGAGCAGGAGTGGGACGCGGTCGTGCGGGTGCATCTGAAGGGCCATTTCGCACCGGCGCGCCACGCGGTGGGCCATTGGCGGGAGCGGCAGAAGGCCTCCGGCGGGGAGCCCCCGGTCGCCCGGATCGTCAACACGTCGTCGGGAGCGGGCCTGATGGGATCGATCGGCCAGGGCAACTATGTCGCGGCCAAGGGCGCCATCGCGTCTCTGACGATCCAGCAGGCCGCGGAGTGGGGTCGCTACGGCGTTCTCGCCAATGCGATCGCGCCCGACGCCCGCACCCGGATGACGGCAGTGATCCCCGGTTACCCCGAGCAGCCCGCCGACGGATGGGATCCGAAGGCCCCCGAGAACGTCTCCCCGCTCGTCGTGTGGCTCGGCAGCGCGGCCTGCGACGTGACCGGCAGGGTGTTCGAGTGCACCGCGGGCCGGCTCAACGTGTGCGACGGATGGCAGCACGGACCGGTCGTGTCGGTGGGGGAGCGGCTGATGACAGTGGCTGAGGCGGGTGATCTGGCACACCGGTCGGTAGGGGCTGAGCAGCCTCCGGCGCCCGTGTACGGCACCCGTTAATCGGGATTCAACCCAGCCTTCGAGAAATGTTCAAAAGAAATCTTGACAAGAATGTGACAAACCCGTGACGATGGTGTAACCTGACTAGCAGGAACCGGGTCTGAAGAACAGGATTCGACAGAACCGGATCCGCAATCCCCCCCTCCAGGGACCGTGCGGAGCCCGCCAGTTTCGGCTGGCGGGCTCCGGCGCGTTCGGGCCGGCGGGCACTGCTGTGTTTGCGGGCTTCGGCGCGTTGTACGATCCGGCTATGAGTAGTCCCATCCTCGACGCCCAGACCTTCTGGGAACTGCTGGAGAGACGAGTGGCGGCCACGCCCGATCGCATGATGCTGGTGGATGAGGCCGGCCGGGTCCTGACCCTTTCCGAATTCAAGGATCAGGCCGAGCGGGTGGCGGCGGGTCTGATGACCATGGGTGTCACGCAGTGCACGCCGGTGACCTGGGTGCTGCCGACCCGCATCGAGACGGTGCTGCTGAGCTTCGCCCTCAGCCGGCTCGGGGCGGTCCAGAACCCGATCATCCACATCTACCGCAAGCGCGAGGTCGGGTTCTGCGTCCGCCAGACCGGAGCGAGGCTGATCGTTCATCCCGGAGCGTGGGCAGGATACGACTACAGCGCCATGGTCGACGAGGTCGTCGCGGGACTCGACCACGAGTGCCAGGTCCTGGTCGGCTACGACACCCTGCCGGAGGGCGATCCAGCCACCCTGGGTCCCCCGCCCGGTGCCGGAGATGCCGACACCGTTCGCTGGCTGTACTACACCTCGGGGACCACGTCGGACCCCAAGGGCGTGAAGCACACGGACGCGTCGCTGATCGCCGGCGGGATAGGGCTGGCGCGGGCCCTCGACATGAGCGCTGAAGACGTCGGGTCTATCGCCTTCCCCTACGCCCATATCGGCGGACCCGACTACATGGTCACGATGCTCTCGTCCGGATTCGGCGCGGTGCTTGTCGAGCGTTTCGACCCGGCCGCCTCGGTCGAGCTCTACGCCCGGCGCGGCGTCACCATGGCCGGCGGATCGACGGCCTTCTACCAGATGTTCCTGGAGCAGGATCGCAAGTCGCGCCGGACCACCGGACGCCCGGCCATGCCGGCGCTGAGGGTGCTGTCCGGCGGCGGCGCCCCCAAGCCGCCGGAGATCTATTTTCAGGTCAAGGAGCAGATGGGTATTCCGGTGGCGCACGGCTACGGGATGACCGAGTGCCCGATGATCTCGCAGGGCTCGCCCCGCGACACCGACGACCAGCTCGCGCACACCGACGGTCGCCCGGTCCACGGTTGCGAGGTGTCGATCGTGGCGATGGCCGCCGACGGCGGGGAGGTGCCCGCCCCGGCAGGCGTTCAGGGCGAGGTGCGGGTGCGGGGGCCGATGCTGTTCGCGGGCTACACCGACCCCAGCCTCGAGGCGCGGGCCTTCGATGCACGAGGCCGTTTCCGCACCGGCGATCTGGGAGTGCTGCGGCCCGACGGGCACCTGATCCTCACCGGGCGGGTGAAGGACATCATCATCCGCAAGGGCGAGAACATCTCGGCCAAGGAGATCGAGGACGTGCTCTACGCCCATGACAAGGTGGCGGCGGCCGCGGTGATCGGTCTCTCCGACCGGGAACGGGGGGAGAAGGTCTGCGCGGTGGTAGAGACCGCCCCCGACTCCGAGGACCTGACCTTCGATGAGATGGTCGAGGCCTGCGTGGCTGCCGGCCTGGCCCGCCAGAAGGTTCCCGAGCAGCTGGAGATACATCCTGAACCGCTGCCTCGCAATGCCACCCTAAAGATCCTCAAGCACAAGCTGCGGGAGGTCTACGAGGCCCGGCGGCCCGTCAATCTGACCAGACGAGAGGTCTACGTAGCCCGGCAAGAAGGAGAATGAGGCGAGGCGAATGGCCGAGATAACCATCTATCACAACAAGCATTGAAACTCCTCCAAGAATGCCGTGGCGGTCGCCACGGACGCAGATGCCGACGTCGATGTGGTGCTCTACATGTCGCAGCGCCCCGATCATGACACGCTCACCGGGATCATCGAGCGGCTCGAGGATCCGGTTGAGAACCTGGTTCGCAAGGACTCGCAGTTCTCCAAGCTCGGGCTCGATCCTGACGACTACGTGGACAACCCCGAGGCGGTGGTGGACGTGTTGTTGCGGTACCCCCGGCTGATGCAGCGCCCGGTGCTGGTGCGAGCCGATCGGGCCATCATCGGGCGGCCCCTCGGCGACGCCAAGGCCAAGGACCGCCTGGCGGAGTTCCTCGCCTGATCCCCCCGTCGCCCTTGCGGTTGGCTACCGTGGGCACCGTACAGCCACTCAAACCGACCACAAGGGAGAGCCGATGCGCATCGTGGTGGACTTCGACCTGTGCGAGAGCAACGCCGTCTGCATGCAGATCGCGCCCGACATCTTCGAGGTGCGGGACGACGACTTCCTCTACATCCTCAACGAGACGCCCGGCGAGGCCGACCGGTCCCGGGTGGAGGAGTGCGTGCAGCGCTGCCCGAAGCAGGCCATTTCCATCGCCGAGGACTGACGGGTCGAGGCGAGACCACGCCGGGGATCGACGACCCTCGCTCGGGTAGACGCAGATGACCTCGACCCCGCGCGCCGTAACCATTGTCGGGGCCTCGCTGGCCGGGCTGAACGCCGCCGAGGCTCTGCGCCGCGACGGTTTCGAGGGCCGGGTCACGCTGATAGGCGCCGAGGACCACCCGCCCTATGACCGTCCCCCGCTGTCCAAGCAGGTGCTGGCCGGCGACTGGGAGCCGGAGCGGGCTTCGCTCACCGACGCCGAGGAGTTGGAGGACGACGAGATCGAGGCTCGCTTCGGTCTACGGGCCACAGGGCTGGACCTCAACGCCCGCGAGCTCACCCTGCACACCGGCGAGACCGTCGCGTTCGACGGGCTCGTCATCGCCACCGGGGCCCGCTGCCGCACGATGCCGGGCACCGATGGGCTCAGCGGCGTTCACGTGCTGCGGTCGTTGGGCGACTGCCTCGCCCTGCGGGCTGATCTGGAGGCCGCGCCGCAGCGGGTGGTGGTGGTCGGCGCGGGGTTCATCGGAGCCGAGGTGGCCGCCACCGCCCGGGGCCGGGGCTTGGAGGTGACGGTGGTGGAGGCGCTGCCCACCCCGCTGGGCCGGGTGCTCGGTGACGAGATGGGCAGTGTCTGCGCCGAGGTGCACCGCGACCACGGCGTCGACCTGCGCACCGGCGTGGGGGTGGACCGGATCGAGGGCGACCACAGGGTGGAGCGGGTGGTGCTGTCGGACGGAGCGACCGTCGATGCCGACGTCGTGGTGGTCGGAATCGGCGTCATCCCCAACACCGAGTGGCTCGAGGGCTCCGGCGTCCAGCTCGACGACGGGGTGGTCTGCGACGCCTCGTGCCTGGTGGCCGAGCGGGTCACCGCCGCGGGCGACGTGGCCCGCTGGCCCAACCGGCTCTTCGGTGAGACGATGCGGGTCGAGCACTGGGACAACGCCGCCGCCCAGGGCGGCCATGCAGCCCGGCGGCTGCTCGACGAGGGAACCGGGCCGTTCGCTCCGGTGCCGTGGTTCTGGAGCGACCAGTACGACCGCAAGATCCAGCTGGCCGGCCGGGTGCGGCCCGACGACGAGGTCCGGGTGGTGAACGGTTCCGTCGACGAGCGACGCTTCGCGGCGATCTACGGCCGGGCGGGCCGAATCACCGGCGTGCTCGGCTTCAACCGCCCCCGTCACGTGATGCGCTACCGGGCCATGATCGAGCAGGGCGCCAGCTTCGACGAGGCCCTCGCCGCCGACTTCTAGCCGCCGCGCCCCGGGTGCGGGCTTCCAGGCGGCCCCGGTCGCCGACTTCTAGCCGCCGAGTTCCCGCCGGCGCACCCGCCGCGGGGTCACGGCCCGCTTGGCGGGCAAGAGTCTCAGGCACTCGTTGCGCGGGTCGACCTCGGCGCCGAGCGTCTCCAACGCGATCACGCCCAGCAGCGGCGCGGCGTGGTCGGCGCTGAAGACGACGTTGAGGCCCCCGCGGCGCCCCATCGACTCGATGATGGCCGTTCCGACGTCCAGTTCTGCTGTGCTGCCGTCGGCCAGTTCGTAGGTCTCGGAGCCGAACGGCTCGATGCCGATGGCCTCGAGGCGCCCGCGCGGCACGAACGTCTCATGGGCGCCCGTGTCGACGAGGAACTCGCCCTCCCAGGCC